>Ga0183099_1002212_pt1 | contig 10193 bp, 7 predicted proteins | sample Biomet1_FD_127788 | JGI IMG/M metagenome (GOLD analysis project Ga0183099, IMG submission 127788) | Microbial communities from bioreactor (seeded with anoxic lake sediment) at LBNL, California, USA - Biofuel metagenome 1 | ecosystem: Engineered > Bioreactor > Anaerobic > Unclassified ... | reverse complement strand
CATTCAACTATTTAGCAAGTTTTTTATCATCTTTTTAAAGGTTTTAGATAAAGTTTCCATATTTAAACATAGTCCCACCTAAAATTGGTATACGTAACAATAACAGGTTTCTGTATTTCTACATTTAACCATATAAATTTAGTTTTATAATAGTATACTAATTTTAACAATTATTATCAATACCTAATTTGGGAGGACGGACAAATGAAGACAGATAAGTATAATTCAAGATCGTGTTCCACACTTATATCGATGCAAAGCGCAACAAAGAACGGAGATATCATCTTTGGAAAAAATAGCGATCGTCCGGTGAATGAATCACAGGGCTTGAAATACTATCCGGCAGCAGAGCACGAACCCGGCGAAACGGTCCAATGTACTTACATTAAAATTCCGCAAGTAAAGCATACCTATGGTTATATTGGTTCAAGGCCATATAACATATTTGGATTTGAACACGGAATTAACGATCAAGGTGTAATTATCGGAAATGAGGCTGTTACAGGAAGAGAAACTCCGGAGCCTCTATGGGGATTAATCGGAATGGACATTCTTAGATTAACTCTCGAAAGAGCCAATACCGCAGTTAAAGCTGTAGAAATAATGGGTGAACTGCTTGAAACCTATGGCACCGGCGGAGATCCGCTAATTAGGCCACAATATTTCAACGCAAATTATATTGTTGCAGATTATAATGAGGCATACATTTTCGAATCATGCCAAAGACTTTGGGCCGCTAAAAGAATTGGGAATGTCGGACATATTGGAAATCTTTATTCAATAACAGACAATTACGATATGATTGGCAGGAATGTTATCAAGGAAGCTTCCGAAAAAGGATGGTGCAGAAACGAGAATAGAATTAACATCAGCGAAACCTTTTCTTTTTCTGATTGTGACTACGAAGATGCTGAAGCCTACTTCAGATACATAAGGCAAGAAGAACTCGTCGAAGGCAGAAATCCGTTTACTGTAAAGATGATGATGAACAATTTAAGAGATCACTATAGCCCAGATTATCGAAAAGTGATTCCTTATGATATTGCAACATCCAAGATGCCGACTATATGCTGTCACCCCGGGGGCATGAATGGGTGTGCATCTGCTGCCAGTGTTGTCTGCTCCCTGGATAAAAATGCAGAGGAACCATTTAAATTTACGTACTGGGGTAGCATGGCACCTCCATGCTGTTCAATATTTACACCAAAATTTAATATAAAATGGATACCGGAAGCACTTGCAATTGTGGATGGCTTATATGATAAGAACAGTCCTTGGTGGACATTTACCGAGCTGGAAAGATATATTTCTCTAAGTTATAAAGATTTTGCTCCAATTGCACAGGAAAAGTTCCAGCCTCTGGAGGATGAGTTTATCGAACAAGTTGAAGATGCGAAAAAAACGTATCAAGGTGATAAGAAACAATTGGCAGCATTATCGCTGGAAGCTTTTGAAAGAAGTCTTGCAACTGCAAAAGACCTGACGAAAACAATTAAGAAACAGCTACCATCAACACGAATAAATTATTTAATGTTGGACTATTTCAGAAATTCATCCGCAGGGTGTGGGATGAACTGTGAACTAAATATAAGATAGGAGGTTTTGTAATCATGGGAGATAATGGCTTGAAACGACAAAAAGTCGGTATTGTTGGAGTAGTTGGCATGATTTATGCCATGACAGCAGCAGGTGCATATGGTATTGAAGATATGGTTTCTGCTTCAGGGCCGGGGATGACAGTAATTATGCTTTTAGTGCTTCCTCTTGTATGGGCATTTCCTATTGCCCTTGCATCATGCGAACTCGGATCTGCAATTTCTGATGAATGTGGTTTCTACAGGTGGGTTCAGAGAGCGCTGGGGGAATTTTGGGGTTTCCAAATTGGCTGGTTAAAAAATATCGGTATCTATATCAACGTTGCAGTATTCGTTGTATTAGCTACAGATTACATCGCATCATACGCTGGTTTGACAAATCTTCAAAGCTATATTGTCAAAGTAATAATTATTGTAATATTTACATGGGTTAACCTGAGAGGGGTTAAGGATGTCGCAATAATAAGTGCAATTATTTCAGGAGCAATATTGATTGCCTTTGCGGGAATTGCAATCATTGGATTCATTAATTTTTCATCCAATCCATTTGAGCCGGTTGTTGCAACAGGACAAACTGTTATCGGCAGTATCGGTTCTAGTATCGCAATTGGTATGTGGATGTACGCAGGATATGAGTCTATGTCCAGCCTCGCCGGAGAACTTGAGAATCCGCAAATTATACCAAAAGCGATAATCCTGGCGTTACCATTGGTCATTGCAACATATGTACTTCCTACAGTTGCTGCACTTGGATCAGTAGGTCAGTGGGAAAACTGGGGATCTGACGGAGTTTCCTATATTGATGTTGCAATAAAGTATGCGCCGGTATTCGGGGTTGCTTTTATGCTGGTTGCAGTAATTTCAAACATTTCCATGTTCAATGTATATTTGGCATCGGGTGCAAGAGGATTCTTTGTAATGGCCGAAGATAATCTTGCACCGAAATTTCTTGAGAAATGTGATAAAAAGCACGGTGTTCCGTATGTCGCAATACTTAGCCTTTCCATAGTTTCTCTAATACTCTGCACCTTCCAATTTGATATATTAGTTACTATTGTCTCCTTGTTTAATATGGGACTTTACTCATTAATTATGATTTCTCAGATTATACTAAGGCGTAAGGAACCTGATCTTGAAAGACCATATAAAATTAGACTTGGCAAGACTGGGACGGACATTTTCTGCGCAATTCCTGTTTTAGTCGCATTTATTGCCCTGTATATTAATGGTACCGACTATTTTGTGCTGGGTTTAATAGGAATGATGACCGGACCTATTGCGTATATTATCTTTAAACGCGTTTACGGCGGATTGTATAAAAATGACCCAGAGAAATATCCTATTAATCATAAAACAAAATTGGCCGTTGGAGATACGAAACGTATTGCAATAGCTTTTGGACTATTATCGGTACTGATGATAATCGGAAGACTGTTTTTACCAGGATATGATGATCCCGGTTACTATGCTGATTTTTATGGACGTGCAAACATTTTTGACATGTTTATGAACATTGTGGCAATAGCCGGTATAATCTGTGCAGTTATAGCAATTATTTTCGTAATTATGTATAAGAAAGTTGATTCTGACAAAAATTTTTATATAAATAAGCTTGCAAGAGGTTGGGATGGAGAAATATATTATAATGCCTGATTCCTTTAAAGGATCCATGAGTTCTGTCGAAGTTTGTGAAATTATGAAAAGGGTTGTTCAAATAAAACGCCCTGATTCTAAAATCGTATCAATACCGATAGCAGACGGCGGTGAAGGAACTGTTGATTGTTTCATTCATGTGTTTGGCGGAGAGAAAGTTGATAAACTGGTAACTGGTCCTTTTGGAGAAAAGGTGCAGGGATTTTACGGAATCATAGGCAATGTAGCAGTTATAGAAACGGCAGCAGCAGCTGGGTTTTCTGCAATGAAAGGTGTTGGAAATCCTGCTATCGCAACTACCTTTGGTGTTGGCGAATTAATAAAAGATGCAATAGGTAGGGGTAGTAAAAAAATTATTCTGGGATTAGGTGGAAGTTGTACCAATGATGGTGGCGTTGGTATGGCAAATGCACTGGGTGTCAAATTCTACGATAGTAAAGAGAACTCATTTCTACCTACAGGCAATACTCTTTCAATCATTGATAAAATTGACATTACAGGCATTAACGATATGCTTGCCGATATATCGATCGAGGCAATGTGTGATATTAATAATCCGCTTTATGGACCGAGAGGTGCGGCACATGTCTTTGCACCACAAAAAGGTGCTGATCCCGATATGGTAGAGAAGTTAGACTACAACTTGAAGTGTCTCGCGAAATGTATTGATCAAAACCTAGGGATTAATGTAAGTACTTTACCGGGCGGTGGAGCAGCAGGAGGTATGGGTGCGGGTGCATTTGCTTTTCTCAATGCTGAATTAAGGCAGGGAATAGATGTAATATTAGACTTATTAAATTTTGAAGAATTAATAAAAGATTGCGATGCAATTTTTACTGGTGAAGGCAAATTAGACAAACAAAGCTTAGAAGGTAAAGTTGTCATAGGTATAGCACGCAGAGCTAAATTACAGCAAGTTCCAGTCATCGCCGTTGTAGGTTGTACCTCTGGGGATGTAACCGAGGTATATGATGAGGGAGTTACCGCAATTTATACTACAGCGCCAGAAGATCGCAAACCAGAAGAGATCGTTAAGTATTGTAAGCAGGATTTAGAAAATACAATGAAAATGATACTGTAATGAAATAGCAAAAATGGTGATTCCGGGGTTATATTTGAAGACAAGGATGGCAATACTAGAATTGGAACCTTATGCTCTGGTTCAAATCTTGAGATTAACAGCAAATAACAAGGAGATAAATGAAGAATGATGGAATGCATCGCACGTAAATATCGTGCAGAACAAAAACAAAAACAAAGCGAAACGCACGATAATGAAGACAAATAGCGTCTTGACTAAAATTAATATAGAAATAAGCACTGCCCAGTCGTTGCACCATGAACGGATAGTGCAACACCGAGCAGTGCTGAATTTCAGTATTTAACCTTCGTAAACTATTCGGCCTTTGAATATCGTATTCTTTACCTTAATATCATAGATTTTATCGACTGGTATATTTTCTATATCACAGTCGAGCACGACAAGTTCCGCTGATTTACCCGCTTCGATCGTCCCTGTAATATCTTCCAGCCAATTCTGATAAGCTCCGCTCCACGTCAGACTCTTGATCGCGTCTTTCAGCCCGACTCTTTCTTCCGGGGACAGGACTTTACCTTTGAACCTTTCATAGTCAGGCGCATCTTTAAAAACAGATCTGGTCAATGCGCATTGAATTTCATGATAAGGGTTTGGCGGAGGTGTAACGGGGAAATCGGTGCCGTAAGCCACAACGCATCCCGCATCAAGAAATTTCTTGTTCGGGAAAACAGACAAGGCCCTCTTTTCTCCCAGGAACGGGATATAATAATCCTGTACATCCGTATCATGGACCATCCATCTCGGCTGACAGGAACCAATGATATGCGCCTCAGCCATTTTTTTTACATCTTCATCTTTAATCAGCATCAGATGAGCAATTACATTTCTCTGTTCCGTCTCCGCGCTTTCCTGTGCTTTGTACAGGCATTCCACCGCCTGTTTGATTGCAAGATCCCCCATTGCATGTATGTGGATCTGAAAGCCTGCCTTTATGCTGTCGATCATATAACCGGTCAGTTCCTTTTCTTCCCAGAACAGCCTTCCGTGATACCCTTCCGGCAGTCCGCATGTTTTGATGATGCTTTCTTCAAAGGGCTCACATGTTGTCATTTCGCCTTCCAGGAATATCTTTACGGTATTGCTCTGAAAGAGATCCCCTCTGTTGTCGCTGCCTTTCAAGCACAGGATATTTTTCATGATTTCCTTGCTGTTTTTATAGTCCAGCATATATACGCCGCGTACCCGCATGGTCAGTTCCCCCGATTCAGCCAGTTCCTTATAAGCCGCTGTTGCATTGTCTGTATGCATTGCATCATTGATCAGAGTCACGCCATAGTTATTTGCCAGGTTTTTTTGATAATGTTTTATAACTTCCTTATATTGCTCCACTGAGAAGTCATATCCGGGCACATGAAATCGGATCAGGTTGACCGATTCCATCTCCTGCAGAACCCCTGCGGGATAATTGTTTTCTTCCCGCAGGATTGTGCCCGTAACAGGATTAGGCGTAGTTTCATCCACTCCTGCGGCCTGTAAGGCCTTGGTATTTACCCAAATATTATGCTGACAGAACGACACGAGTATTACCGGCCTGTCTGAACATATTTTATCGATGTCATGCCTTGTCGGCATCCGTTCTTCACCTGATGCTCCGTTGAAGTTGGAAAGGTTCCAGCCTGTTCCTTTGATTATTTTCTCGTCCGGATGCTCCGCAATATATGCCGACAGCCGTCTCATGTATTCGTCAATCACATCCTGGCAGGTTTTATAGTCCTTTCCAACATATACATTGAACAGATTGCATCCCATAATCAAACTCGCAGTCAAGGATGCATGGCAATGATCATCACATAATCCGGGCAGTATTGTATTCCCTTTGCAATCGATCACGTTCGTTTCCGGTCCTGCATATTTCTCTATCTCTTCATTTTTCCCGACAGCGGTTATGATCCCGCTTGCTACTGCAACAGCAGAACCTCGCAGTATGTCATCGTTTTCGGATACGGAATAGATTTTTCCGTTTTTTAAAATGATATCTGCATACATCATTGCACCTCTCTATCAAAGTTTCAGTTCCGGCGGCAGTTCTTTGAATCCCTTTGTTTTTATTGCAAGGAAAACGATTCCAAGTGCCAGCCAGCTGAAACCGACAATCTTTGCCTGTACGCTGAGGCTTAGCCATAAGTATACGTCGACAATAGTACCTAATAATGGCAGTATGAGATAAATAATTATTCCCTTTAAATCCCTCTGCTGATCTTTAATAAAGTACTGGGTAAATACAGTGATGTTGGCAAAAACAAAGCCTGCCAGAGCGCCGAAGCTTACAAGAGAGATCGCACTAGCAAGGCTGTCCTGGAATATGATCGCTGTAAGGCCTACTGCTGCGGTTAATAAAATATTTCTTGACGGCGTCTGGAATTTTGGATGGATATAACCGAAGAATTTCTTAGGAATAAATCCATCGCGGCCCATCCCCAGCAAAATTCTTGCAGTCGCCGCCTGGCCTGCGATACAGCATCCGATACATGCCAGCGTATTTAATACAACGAAGATGGAATTCATCCAAGCTGCTCCTATATATTTGTAATACTCTGTAATTGCCGTATTTGGATCCACCATTTCTCCTACGGCCGTCGGCCATCCGCAGTTCATGACATATGCTACTATGATAAATTCGATGCCAGCACCCAAACAGATGATTATAACTGCACGTCCCATCGTTTTCTCCGGATTGATCGTCTCCTCCGAAAATGTTGTTACAGAATCAAACCCTACAAATACGATTGCCATCATTGCAGCGGCCGAAAAGATGGTTGAAGTTTGGAATGTATCAGGATTATAAAAGCCCTGTGCATATAACAGCGTACCCGCGCCGCCGCCGCCTATAACAAATTTGATAATAAGCACTAACGTAACAACAACTGCAACAATCGGGAAAATTGTATTAATATTATTCATCAATGCGGCAACTTCAACACCACGATAGTTGCAGAACGCGACAAATATCACCGAGATTATGATCCATACCCATATTGGCACAGAAGGAAACATGGTATTTAAGTATAGTCCACAGGATAAATAACATGCCATCGGCAGCAGGAAATAGTCGAGCATAATCGTCCATCCCGCAATAAATCCAAGCTTTGGACCGATAGATTTTGATACGTAACTATACACGGATCCGGCTACCGGGTATTTTCTGCTCATCTTTGCATAACTCAAGGCTGTCAATAGCATTGCGATCGTTGTAATTACCAGAACTAAAGGAAAATGTCCTCCGGTCATATCATTCACTATGCCAAAATATAGAAGCACGCACGCAGGGCATAAATACGCGAGTCCCTGACAGACCAGTGTCGGAAGCTTTAGAACCCTTTTGAGTTCAACAGGTTGTTCTGTCGTTACAGGATTATTGTTTTCCTTTTTTAACCTCCTTACTTACATTCCATTTTAAGATACTTGGAATTAACGGGCAATAGATTGATGTTTTTCATTCACGAAAAAGACTTGCATTGATAAATTCTGTTGTTTTCAATATTCAAGCAGAGCGAACGAACGGCTAGGACGTTTTTTCTACGGGGATTTGAATTTCTGTCAGATAATCATCCTCGCTGTCCCGGTTCCAGCAGCCGTCAATGGTACTATTCCTAGGGTTTCCTGCTTTTCGATACCCGTTTTCTGCCATCCATTGATCGGCAAAGGCATAGGCCTCCGACAATTTTTTATAGGGGCCCTTGTGTAATACGTTCAAAGCCGTAAATGCAGGCACCGTTCTGAATCTGTATTCCTTCGTGTCTTTTCCAAAATCAGTTACCGCATCGCAGAACTCGATCTGTACATTTCTTTCCCGGTACTCACCATTCATATAAAGAATCACATTATAGTCCGGATCTGTCAGTTGTATTTCCTGATTTTCCAGCATTACCTTGTCAGAAAGCTCTTGGAGAAAATTTTTTTCTGCAAGAGCATGGAAGAAATCATTCATATCTTCGACAAAATACTCACTGAAATAAATAATATGCTCCGGTATTTTCCTGATTTCAGCTTTATATTCCATAATTTTTGTCCCCTCCCGGTTGATTCAAGCTACAGTTTCCCGGCAACAACTTTCCCATCAAAAATCACTGCGTCAAAGGATATCTGACTGATTTGGTCCGCAGGAACCTTAAAAAAGTTGTCTGATATGACGTTCATATTCGCGATCTTTCCTTTTTCCAGCGAGCCCAGCCTTGATTCCATGCGCATTTGCTTTGCTCCGTTTATGGTATACCCTTTCAGCAGGATTTCCCTTGAGAGCTTTGCCGATTCTGGAGGTCTGACGCTTCCGGGGTATTTCTGCGGATCAAGCGGAAATTCCGGATCAACTCTGGTATGTGCAACCTGCATGGAGAAAAAGGGATCCGCCCTATGCAATTCATAGAAAGTAACAACATCAGATGAAAACGTCACCAGCGCTCCGCTGTCTATGATTGGATTGAACTGATACATTCTTTCCCATTTGTCATATCCAAAATACTCCTGCGCCAGTTCGCCGAAATATCCTCCTGACCAATGGCAACTCCAGTTGACCGTGATTCCCAATTTTACCGGGCGGTCAAAATCATTGGGATCAACCAGTTCACAATGTGCAAAAATCGGCTGGCAAACCCAGGCTTCTCCTAATCTTTTCGCTTCTTTTTGAGCCATTTCCACCGCATCACACCCCACGCGGAAGGCACGGTCACCAACCATATGAATATGCAGGTCTACTGCCTCACGGTTGCATAACAGGAGGCATTTTGCCAGTTCGTCCGTATCGAGCTTGATTTCGCCGTAATTTGTTCCCGACGGATCGTTTTTATGAGGTTCTAAGGAAGCGCTGTTGCCGCTTTCATTGGTGCCGTCCAGGAAAAGCTTCATCGTGTTGAATTTCATATGCTTTCCGCCGTACTTTTTCGCGTATTGCTTTAACTCCCTTATTTTCTCAGGCAAATCGCTGTAGCTCCAGAATCTGTTTATGCCGTCATAGTAAACATTCATTTTTCCGGCCTTATCCAGCTCGCTCATTGCAGTCAGCTGATGTTCCCCTTCCACTAATCCGTCTGCCATGGCGGTTATTCCATGTTCCGTCAGAAATGCAAAGAAATTTTCCATTAGCTGAGGCGTCATTATGATCGGCGGTTCCCAGCCTATTTTTTCGTACATCTTGTCTTGAAAACGCTGCCAGACAAATTCCTTGCACCAGCCTGTCGGATTTCCGTTCTCATCACGAACGAACATTTCCAGTCCAGGCACTGGATCTGGGGTGTCCTTTGTAATTTCCATCAATTCCAGCATCTTGCTGTTTACCCAGTGAAGATGTTCGCCGAAGTCCTGGCACAAACACGGTCTATCGGATACTGCCGAATCCAGGAGCTCTTTCTTAGGGCCCTTGTCGCCAAACATGCTGGTGGAATAATACTCAAAATACAAGAAAGGCTTTTCTTCCTTCTGATGCTCCGTCGCATAACTGCGAACAAAATCAAGAAGCTCCTCTGCGTTTTCCGTCCACGGCAGCTTGATGTGCCATGAGCTCTGAGAAACCATGCCCGGATGAATATGACTGTCAATAATCCCCGGAATCACCATTTTCCCCTGAAGATCAATGATTTCACCGTCTCTGGGAGCTTCCGCCGCCGTTCCCACATAAGTGATCTGATCGTTCTCAAACGCGATGGCATCTGCCCAAGCCTGTTCTTCATTTGATGTAAATATTCTGCCGTTGATCAATATTTTCTGCATTGCAATTCCTTTTCGCTCCTTAAATCTTTATTTACTTAAGAATACTTTTTTAAAAAAGTGCATTCAATGGCGTTTTATGGTTGTTTTTTGTAATTTAAACATGAAAACGGCAATAAAAATACCACCCGTAAGGGTGGTCCCAT
>Ga0183099_1002210_pt1 | contig 10200 bp, 12 predicted proteins | sample Biomet1_FD_127788 | JGI IMG/M metagenome (GOLD analysis project Ga0183099, IMG submission 127788) | Microbial communities from bioreactor (seeded with anoxic lake sediment) at LBNL, California, USA - Biofuel metagenome 1 | ecosystem: Engineered > Bioreactor > Anaerobic > Unclassified ... | reverse complement strand
GCAATAGTTCTTAGCAAAAGTCATGAGCCAATGAAAATAAGTAAAGAAAGTTTTGAGAAATTATTGGAATTTATAGAAATTTTCCCTCATTATTTTGTAGGAAGTAATGCAGATTTACCAATAGTTGGTGGAAGTATTCTTAGTCATGACCATTTTCAAGGTGGAAACTATGAATTTCCTATGGCAAAAGCGCCAATAGAATATGAATTTCAATTAAAAAATTATAAAGGAATCAAAGCTGGATTAGTAAATTGGCCAATGTCTGTAATTAGACTGAACGGTTCTGACAGAAAAGATCTCCTAGAAGCAGCGAGTCATATTTTAGATTTATGGAGAGGATATTCTGATGAAAGCGCTGAAATTTATGCTTTTTCAGAAGGGACACCTCACAACACAATTACTCCAATAGCAAGAAGAAGAGGAGAAAATTACGAAATTGACCTTGTTCTTCGTAATAATAGAAGAAATGATAAGCATCCAATGGGAATTTTTCATCCGTATAAAGAGTACCATAATATTAAAAAGGAAAATATTGGTCTTATAGAAGTTATGGGTCTTGCAGTACTTCCCGGAAGACTGAAAGAAGAACTGAATATATTAAAAGAATATTTAACTAAAGATAATGCTTTGGAATTAATAGAAGCCGATGAAAAAGTAAGAAAACATCATGAATGGATTGAAGGAGTTATTAGTAATCTTTCAGGAAATACGGAAGAATTTCTTAGAAAAGAAGTTGGAAAAGTATTCTCAAAAGTCCTTGAATGTGCAGGAGTTTATAAAAGAGATGAAGACGGTCAGAAAGCTTTCAGAAGATTTATAGAAAAAATTTAATAAATAATTCAAAAACCTTCATACCAATAATTTGGTATGAAGGTTTTTTTAATTGAAACAAATGGAAATAAATTCAAATTTGATTTTAAAAGTGGAAATATATTGATAAAATTATCGTGAAATGCTTGTTGAATATAGAATTTTAATGGAAATTACAAATTATTTAATTTGAATGATTTGAAAATAAAAATGGATGTTTTTTATTTAATTATGCATTTTATATGTTATAATGCTTTGGAATCATTTAATTAATCAATTTTAAAACGTTCAAAAATCACATAAAATTAATTTTATAATTTTTTCGATAAAAACAGAATGTAATGTGTTTAATTTTTAAAAAACATACTGAAATTATACATATATTTTATTGTTTTGTGACCGTCAAAAAAATATCTGTAAATTTTTTTTAAAAAAAATAAATATTTTTTTGAAGGGTAATGGGCTTGAAATATCAATAAAATAGGATATCTTGAGTGAATGATATAAAAATAATGAAAGTTTTTGAAAGTTTTTGAAAGAATTTGGTTGACTTCAAATGAAAAATATAATATATTACTAGTGAGGTGTTTAAGATGCTTACAAGCGAAAGAAGAAAAATAATCCTAGAAAGTATTAGAAATGAAGGGTCATTGAAACTTAAAAAGATGATGGATCTAACTGATAGTTCAGAATCTACCATAAGAAGAGATTTGAATGATTTGGAAAGAAAAGGATTGATTGTAAGAGAACACGGTGGAGCAGCGCTCAGAAACAATTACGAAGAAAGTGTAGATGACAAAAGTAGCTTATATCAAGATGAAAAGGAGGAGATTGGTAAATATGCTGCTTCTTTAGTACAAAATGGTGACTGTATATTTTTAGACGCAGGAACAACGATTTTTCATTTGATAAGATATTTGGAAGATAAAGATGTTCTGGTAGTGACTAATGGTATAAACCATTTGGAAGAATTAAAGAAGTATAATATCAAAGCTTACTTAACAGGAGGACTTATAAAATTTAAGACAAAAGCACTTATTGGTAGAGAAGCCATAAAGACTTTAAGCGATTATAATTTTGATAAGTGTTTTTTGGGAGTAAACAGTATCAGTCTAGATAAAGGATATACAACTCCAGATCCTGAAGAAGCTTTTGTTAAAAGTACTGCAAAAGATTTGTCAAAAAAAACATATGTGCTTGCAGACTCTACAAAGTTTGGAAAAGTTAGTTTTGCTAGAATTGCCTCACTAGAGGAAGCAATAATCATTACTGACAGGAATCAGAAAGAGTATTCAGAAAAAACAGAGATAAAGGTTGTGAGGTAAATGGTATATACAGTAACACTGAACCCAGCCCTAGATTATAGTATACAAATGACAGAATTTAATCTTGGAAAATTAAATCTATCAGACAAAGCTTATTTTTTAGGTGGTGGAAAAGGAATTAATGTATCTAAAGTTCTAAAAAATTTGGGTGTTCAATCAGTAGCACTTGGATTCTTAGGAGGATTTACAGGGGAGTTTATTAAGGAAGAACTTGAAAGTAAGAATATTAAGGAAGAATTTGTAGAGGTAGAAGGAAATACTAGAGTTAATCTAAAATTAAGAAATGGTGAGGTAGAAACTGAAATTGCAGGAATTTCTCCAAAGATTACAAAAGAAAATTTAGATGCTTTATTGGGAAAGTTGGCTAAATTAGTAGATGGAGATATACTTGTGTTATCTGGAAGCGTTCCAAAAGGGATTGAATCTAATGTTTATGCTGAAATTATGAAAAGTATCAAAAAAGATGTAAAAGTAATTATAGACACTAGAGGAGAAGCCTTTGAAGCTGCCCTTGAAGCAAAACCATATTTAGTTAAACCAAATCATCATGAACTTGAAGAGTTCTGTAAAAAAGAACTGTCAAGTTTAGAGGAAATTATTGAAGGTGCAAGAATAATACAACAGAAAGGTGCCTTAAATGTAATAGTTTCAATGGGGAAAGATGGTTCTTTATTGGTAACTAAAGATGGCGGAGTGTACAGAGGAAATGTACCTAAAGGAACATTAAGAAACTCTGTAGGTGCTGGTGATTCAATGGTAGCAGGAATAGTATCGAAGTTAGCGGTAGAAGAAGATTTGTTAACTGCATATAAGTATGGAATTAGTTCAGGAAGTGCGACAGCATTTTCATATGACTTGTGTACAGAAACAGAAGTTTTATCACTGTTAAACGAGATTATTATATCAAAAATTTAGGAGGTATCTAAAGATGGATATCAAAAGTTTTATGTCAGAAAGCTTGATAAATGTTGATTTGAAAGCGACGAGCAAAGTGGGTATAATTGAGGAATTATCATCTTTGTTTGAAAAAAGTGATAAAATCACTGATTTAGAAGGGTTTAGAAAAGCGTTATTAGAAAGAGAAGCAATTAGCTCGACAGCCCTTGAAAGCGGAATAGCTGTACCACATTGCAAAAGCAGTACTGTAAAAGAAATTAGTATAGCTTTTGGATTGCATAAAACTGGTGTAGAATATGATTCTATGGATGGGGAACCTTCTCAATTGTTTTTTATGATAGCAGCTCCAGATGGAACAGCAGATGCTCATGTTGAGTGTTTAGCTGAACTTACTAAATATTTATTGGATGATAACTTTAGAGATGAACTATTACAAGTGAAAAGTGCTAAAGAAGTACTTGCACTATTAGAAAGGGGAATTTTAGAAGATATGGGAGAAAATAATAAAAACGAATTTTACATTGCAGTAACAGCTTGTCCTACAGGAATTGCACATACTTATATGTCAGCTGAATCTTTAAACAAAGGGGCAAAAGACTTAGGTGTAGAAATTAAAGTTGAAACGAATGGAAGTGCTGGAGTAAAAAATCCTCTTACAGCAGAAGATATTAAAAGAGCAGTTGGAGTTATAATTGCTGCAGATAAAAACGTTGAAATGGATAGATTTGACGGGAAAAAATTAATAATGACGGGAACTAAAGCTGCTATAAAAGATCCAAAAGGATTAATTCAACAAGTTAAAACAGCTGACGTTTACAGAAGTGGTAAAAAAGCAACTTCTGGTGGAGCAAAAGAAAGAACAGGATTCTACAAACACTTAATGAGTGGAGTTTCAAATATGTTACCATTCGTTGTAGGTGGAGGTATTTTAATAGCTATATGTTTCATGTTTGGTATTAAATCATTCATGCCAGATGATCCGAGCTTTAGCCCAATAGCTAAATTCTTAATGGACGTTGGAGGAGGCGGAGCCTTTGGATTAATGGTTCCAATACTTGCAGGATTTATCGGATTAAGTATAGCAGATAGACCAGGATTTATGCCTGCAATGGTTGCAGGGGTAATGGCAAATCAAGCTGGTGGAGGATTCTTAGGAGGACTTATCGGAGGGTTTGTTGGAGGATATGTTGTATTAGGACTTAAAAAAGCATTTGCTGGATTACCTGAAACATTAGAAGGTATCAAACCAGTTTTATTATATCCATTATTTGGTTTATTATTAACAGGTATAGCTATGAAAGGAATATTAATTCCAGTAGTATCTATTAATAATGCAATGTCTGGATTCTTAAATGGTCTAGGAACTGGAAACTTAGTAGTTCTTGGAATTATATTAGGTGGAATGATGGCAGTAGATATGGGAGGACCTGTTAATAAAGCAGCCTTCGCATTTGGAATAGCAGCAATAGCTTCTGGAAACAATGCACCACATGCAGCTGTAATGGCTGGAGGTATGGTACCACCATTAGCAATAGCTTTATCAACTACATTCTTCAAGAAAAAATATGATGAAGAAGAAAGAAAAGCAGGATTAACTAACTACATTATGGGAGCTTCATTTATTACAGAAGGAGCAATTCCATTTGCAGCAGCAGATCCAGTAAGAGTAATCCCATCATTAATAGTTGCATCAGCTTTAGCTGGAGGATTAGCAATGTTATTTGGTTGTGAATTACCAGCACCTCATGGAGGATTATTCGTTATACCATTAGTTAAAAATGCTGGAATGTACGTAGTATCTATACTTGTAGGTTCAGTAGTAGGAGCGGTATTATTAGGAGTATTAAAAAAAGATAAAGCATAACTTACACGCAATTAGTTTTGTGAACTAACTCCTGTTCAATTTATAAATTAGATGAAAAAGAGCTCTGCCTTGTGCAGGGTTCTTTTTCATCTATAAAAAAATAGTGAGAATGAAACTTTAAGTATAAACTTCAAAGAATATCTTGTATAATAAATTTAATTACTTAAAATAGAGGTGTAAAAGATGATAGAGATTTTTTGTAAAGAAAATTTAAATTTAAATGGGAAAATTTATTATAGAGAAGCTGTAAGAGGAATAATTATGAAAGGCTCTGAGATACTTCTTATATATTCCGAAAAAAATGGAGATTACAAACTCCCTGGGGGAGGAATTGAAGAAGGAGAAACACATAAACAAGCACTTATTCGTGAAGTTCAAGAGGAAGCTGGAATAAGAGTAGAGGTAGAGGAAGAAGTGCTACAAGTTATGGAGTATGATGAGGGGCAATTTGATGATTGTGATGTCTTTAAGATGTTATCGACTTATTATAAATGTAGAGAGATAAAAAAGATGGAACAAAATTTAGATTCTTATGAACTGGAGATGGGATTTATTCCGAAGTGGGTAGATTTAGATAAGGCTATTTTGGTAAATAATAAAATTTTAAAAAAATCAAATTATCCTAGGTGGACTAAAAGAGAAACACAGGTTCTTGAATATATAAAAAAGTTTTTTGTAAAAAAATAATCTCGATTTGTACATTTTGATTAATTAAACCAGAGAAAATAATAAATCTTATTTGATTCGATCCAACATAAGGTTGGTGTAGTATGCTGCACAAGCACGTTTTTTAAATGCTTTTATCAAAAATGCACAAGTAGAGTAATTGTGTAAATATAGGGATTAGAAAGCTTTAAAAATAAAGCAAAATTTGATATAATATAAGAAAAAAACAAGGAGTATTTATGAAATATTTAAAAGATGAATTAGAAAGTATTGAGTTGCCATTAGATAATATATTTGACCCTGAGTATCCAGATTGGGGTATAGATGAAAGAGGCTTTAAACTGTATGTTACAGAAAAAAATACAAAAGTTATTATGACTTACGGATTTAATAATGAATATAGTAATTTTGAAATATATATAGAAAGTTCAGATTCAATTGATGATTTAGCTCAATCTTGGCAAAAAAATTTGTTATATGAAGTGTGCAGAACTATTCCTGAAATAGAAGATTTTGAAGAGGTAATTGAAGAACTTAAATATTTTGTAATTCAACTTCATATGGAAGGAGCTCCAGAACAGTGGAGTTTAGATAATGAAAATGGAAATATTGGGATTTTTATAGGATTGGAGAACAAGGGGCTTCAGGTAGAAGATTTTAAAATTATAAATATAAAATTAATGAGACCGAAGGAACTTCAGTACGCTATTGATAATGGAGAAATTGGGAAAGTTAATCTTGCTAAATTATATTTAGAACAAAAAGTTGGAACAGATTCATCAATGACTAGAGATTCAGTAGTTTAAGGAGAGTAAATTGAAAGATAATCAGAAAGCGATAGTTTATATACTAATTTCGGCATTAGCTTTTACTTTAATGAGCACTGTTGTTAAACTAGCAAAAGATATTCCAACTTATGAAAAAGTTTTTTTTAGGAATATTATTAATCTAATAATAGCGGTGAATATTTTAAAAAGAGATAAAATAAGTTTTTGGGGTGAAAAAAAGAATAGAAAATACTTAGTAATTAGAGGTGTTTTAGGATTGTTGGGAGTTGTATGTAATTTTTATGCTGTAACTCAGATGAATCTTTCAGATGCAAGTATGCTATTTAATTTAACACCATTTTTTGTGACGCTTTTTGCTATATTTTTTTTAGGAGAAAGAATACTAAAGATAGAATATATTTCTCTGATAAGTGCCTTCATAGCGGTTTTATTAGTTATAAAACCCCAGTTTAATATGGGGATTATAGGAGGGGTAGTTGGAATTATAGGAGCAGCATGTGCTGGAGGTGCTTACACATTAGTGAGCCATATAAATAAAAAAGAAAATCCAGTAACTATAGTTTTTTATTTTACTTTTGTCTCTGTGATTTTAATGACACCTTTTATGATATTTAATTTTGTAAAACCAAATATGATTGAATTATTACTTCTGATACTAGTCGGAATATTTGCAAGTGTAGGACAATTTATGGTTACCTTAGCCTATAAATACGGAAAACCTAGCGAAGTTGCCATATATAACTATACTTCCATTGTTTTTGCTATAGCAATAGGGTTTGGAATATGGAAAGAAGTTCCTGATAAATGGAGTATCCTTGGAAGTATTATTTTGATTGGAACAGGGATAAACTTGTATATCCAAAAAAGGAAAGTGCTAATAAATTTCAAATAGGGAAAATTCTAAAAATAAAGCTGTACAGAAAACATAAATTAGTGTATACTAACTATAGTGATGTATGTAAATAATAAATTTAGTTTAATATTTGAGTTAATTTTAAGGACTTTCGTATTAATATTTAAGTTGAGGTTTATGGCATTAAAAAAATACGGAGGTATATTAATGAACGGTACAGTAAAATGGTTTAACGAAGAAAAAGGATTTGGATTCATAACTGCAGAGGATGGAAAAGAAGTTTTCGCTCATTTCAGTGAAATTCAAAAATCTGGATTCAAAAAATTAACTGAAGGTGAAGAAGTAACTTTTGAAATTACTAAAGGTGCTAAAGGACCTCAAGCTTCAAATATTAAATCTGTTTAATTAGATTATAAACCCAGTTAATGCTGGGTTTTTTTTATGGAATTTTTTTGGTAGTTTTGATTCCTTGTCAACTAATATTGGTAAAAAATAGAATTATTTATAAGGGATTTTGTTTGCATAGAATTATGCAGATAAAATCCCTTTAATATTACTTAGTTGTAAGAAGTAGTGATTCTTCTTTGGATACACTTGTTATTTCTGTATTAAGGTAAAATAGTTTCCAATATTTTTAAACTTGTTAATGACCAATAGTTGATTTTTGAAATAAATTATAATTTTTCGAAACAAATTGAAACTAACCTTAAAAGTTAAAAATTATCGAAAATTTAAAGTAAGTTAGATTTAATTGCTATATCAGCATCTTCTTCACTTTCAAGAGTCCACCCATTTTTTAATAGTTTTTTAACTTTTCTTTCATTTAAAAAGTAAAATACGCCTATTTTATATGCCTCTTTCTCACCTTTTGGGGATAATAAATTGATAATCATATACATCACTCCTTTTTTAATTTTGTTTCAATATGTTTCGATTGTATTATATTTAGTTTCTTTTGTCAATGAAAAAATAAAATATAGAAAAAAACTTAAAAAAAATGTATACTATAAAAAAACTAATTGGAGTGATATATGTTTGCAGGAGAGAGAAGAGAGGCTATATTAGATAGTTTAATAAAAAATAGAAAAGTTAATGTTTTAGAATTAAGTAAGGAATTCGGTGTTAGTCAAGTTATAATCCGAAAGGATTTGAAACTTCTTGAAGCAGAGGGGAAACTTCAAAGAACTCATGGAGGAGCTATTGAAAAAAGAAAGGTAGCTCTTAATACTACATTTGAAGATAGAAAAATAATAAATGAAGAAGAAAAAATGGTAATTGCTAAAAAGGCGTATGAACTTATAAATGATAATGATGTTATTTTAATGGATATTTCTACAATAAATTTTATGATTGCAAGACTTTTGCAAGAAAACCCAAAAGAATTACGATTATTACACAAAGTTTAGATTTGATAGTAGTTCTATCCTCAATTAATGAAATAAATATAATTTCATTAGGCGGAAGTTTTGATAAAAAAAATCGTGCTTTTTTAGGAAGAATTACATCTAGTAATATTAAAAAAATAAATCCATTAAAATGCTTTCTCGGAGCAGGAGGTATAAATATTGATAGAGGAAATTTAAGTAACTATGAAGAGGAAGATGGAGAGATAAAAAGAGAGTTTATTAGTGTTAGTAAGGAGGTTTATCTTCTTGCTGAACATCAAAAATTTGTGGAAGATGCACTTTATAATTTTACAACTTTGGAAGATATAAATTATATAATTAGCGATAATAAACTAACTAATGAAGAACTTTTAAAATTAGAAAAATATTTTATAACTGTTATTTAATATACTAATAAAATGGAAATTTCAAACATACTTAAAACATTGAGGGAGAGATAAATGAGATTATTAAGATTTGATGAAATAGATGAATTAGAGTATTTAATATATATAAAAGAATGGGAAGACTCTGGGGAAAAAATAGTTCCAATGGCGTCTGCTAGAGCAGAAGTGAGTTTTGATGATTTTTTGAAGAGAATGAGAGAAAGAGAAACAGATGAAATTAGAGAAAAAGGACTGGTACCAGCAACTCTTTATTTTTTGGTAGATGAAAAAAATAAAATTTGTGGTGCTTTGGATATTAGACATGAATTAAATGAGTACTTAGAGAAATTTGGAGGACATATTGGATATGGAATAGCTCCCTCAGAAAGAAAAAAAGGATACGGGAAAATACAACTTAAGTTGGCACTGGAAAAAACAAAGAAAATTGGTTTGAAAAAAGTACTAATAACATGTGATGATTATAATATTGGTTCAGCAAAAACTATAGAAGCTTGTGGAGGAATTTATAACGATACTTTGGCTGACGTTGAAGGAAATAGAATTAAAAGATATTTTGTTGAGGTCTAACATGAATATACTTCTTATTAGAGGACCAGCTAATAATAGAGCAATAGATTTATCTCATTATACTTTTAGTGAACCTTTGGGGCTTCAAATGTTATATTCTGTTTTAAGTGAGGAAAACAGTGTAGAAATCTTTGATATGCTTGCAGATAAAACTACTTTGGAAAAAAAATTAAATGAAAAGCAATTTGATTTTTGTGGAATAAGTTCAGCTTGTAGCGATATTTTTATGATTAAAGATTTGGCACGAAAAATAAAGAAAATTAAAGATATTCCGATTTTTATAGGTGGTTATCAAGTTAAGAAAACTCCAGAACTTTTCAAATCTAGGCACATTGATTTTATTATGATTGAAACTAACAGAGAAAACCTAGATAAAATGCTAGAATCCGCGAGAAATAATAGCACTAGTAAGCTTAAAGGTGTTTTAAGAAAGTCACTTAACTTTGAGGATTGTGAATTACGCGAGGTAGAAGAAACTTTTGAAATAAGTAGAGATTCTAGTTAAAAAATATAAAGAAAAATACTACTTATTTTATTTATAAACCTGTTACGGTTATCAAGTTAAGAAAACTCCAGAACTTTTCAAATCTAGGCACATTGATTTTATTATGATTGAAACTAACAGAGAAAACCTAGAT
>Ga0183099_1002209_pt1 | contig 10204 bp, 9 predicted proteins | sample Biomet1_FD_127788 | JGI IMG/M metagenome (GOLD analysis project Ga0183099, IMG submission 127788) | Microbial communities from bioreactor (seeded with anoxic lake sediment) at LBNL, California, USA - Biofuel metagenome 1 | ecosystem: Engineered > Bioreactor > Anaerobic > Unclassified ... | reverse complement strand
AGATTTACAAGCTGCTGGTTATCGTGATTCCGACGAACAAGCCAATCCTGCGCGAAGATAAGTCCGATGTCATCTATAAAACGAAACGGGCGAAGTATAAGGCCGTTGTCCAGGCGATTATCGAGGCGCACAAGCTCGGACAGCCGGTGCTGGTCGGTACGACTTCAATTGTGCAGTCGGAAGAACTCAGCAAGGTTTTGAAGAAGAATGCGATTCCGCATAATGTCTTGAATGCGAAGTACCATGAGATGGAAGCGCAGATTATTTCCAGTGCCGGCCAAAAAAGGCGCCGTTACGATTGCGACGAATATGGCTGGCCGCGGTACGGATATTGTGCTCGGCGAAGGCGTCCGCGAACTCGGCGGGCTCTATATCATCGGCACAGAACGCCATGAATCGCGCCGGATCGACAATCAGCTGCGCGGCCGTGCTGGCCGTCAGGGGGATCCGGGCTGCTCCGCTTCTTTTTATCGCTGGAAGATGATCTGATGCGTTTATTCGGTTCGGACAATATTGCGAGCATTATGGATAAACTCGGGATGGGGGAAGACGATCCAATCGAGCACAAGCTGATTACGCGCTCGCTCGAATCAGCGCAGAAGAAGGTCGAAGCCCGCAACTTTGATATCCGCAAACACGTATTGGAATACGACGATGTTATGAATCAGCAGCGTGAGGTTATTTACGGTCAGCGCCGCCAGGTACTGACAGGAGAGAATTTGCGCGAAAACATCATGAATATGGTGGCACAGATTATCGACGGGCAGATGGATCAGTATGCCAATGCCAAGCTGTATCCAGAAGAATGGACGCTTGATGGTCTGATCGAGGATGCGGAAAAAACCTATGCGCCGCAGGGCAAGCTGGTCAAGGCTGAGCTCGAGGCGATGAGCCGCGACGAATTGGCAGAGCATCTGCGGGCAGTAGCAGAAAATGGCTATAAAGACCGTGAAATGCTGTTTGGCGAAGCCAATATGCGGGAACTGGAAAAGGTCGTCATGTTGAAAGTCGTCGACGGCAAATGGATGGAACATCTCGCCCGTATGGACATGCTGCGCGAGGGCATCAATCTGCGCGCTTATGGGCAGAAAAATCCATTGGTTGAATACAAGATTGAAGCCTATGATATGTTCCAGGAAATGATTGAAATCATCCAGGAAGATATCGCAAAACTGATGTACCGCGTGAGTATTGTCACGCAGGAACAGCAGCAGCTGGAGGATCATTTGAAAAATGCCAAGGCTGTGCATGGCAGTGATGAACCGGAAGTGACGAAGGCGCAGCCGGTCGTAAAAAAAGACGATGTCGGGCGCAATGATCCCTGCCCCTGCGGCAGCGGCAAGAAGTACAAGAATTGCTGTGGCAAAAACAAATAAATAAATAACAATTAATATGTAGGATGTGATGGAATGCTTTTGGAAGATTTACGGGTAACAATTCTAGAATTGAAAAAGAAGCTGGACGAAATGGGGACTTCACTTTGAAGTCGCTCAAAAAGAAGAAAAAATAGCCGAACTTGAATACAAAATGGGTGAAACGACATTTTGGGATGATGCGGAATTTGCGCAGAAGATCACGCGGGAACTCAATGAAGTCAAGGACAGTGTGGATAAATACAAGTCATTGGTGAGCCACTATGAGGACATGCAGCTGCTCTGGGAATTGGGTACGGAGGATGCAGACGAGTCGGTTTACGAGGAAGTTGTAGCTGCGATTAAGAGCATCCAAAAAGCCATTGACCAGCTGGAACTGGAAGTGCTCTTGTCAGAGCAGTACGATGCCAATAATGCGATTTTGACCCTGCATGCCGGTGCCGGCGGCACGGAAGCGCAGGACTGGACGCAGATGCTGCTGCGCATGTTCGGCCGCTGGGCTGAACGACGCGGCTTTACGGTGGAAACGATGGACCTGCTGCCGGGCGATGAAGCCGGTGTGAAATCGGCAACGTTGATGATCAAGGGGCATAATGCCTATGGTTATCTGAAATCGGAAAAAGGCGTGCACCGCCTCGTGCGCATTTCGCCGTTTGATGCCAATGCGCGCCGTCATACATCATTTTCTGCTTGTGATATCATGCCGGAAATCGATGATGCGGTGGAGGTTGATATCAATATGGCGGATGTGCGCGTTGATACCTACCGCGCGAGCGGTGCCGGCGGCCAGCATATCAATAAGACGGATTCGGCCGTGCGCATGACGCATTTGCCGACCGGTGTTGTGGCGCAGTGCCAGAATCAGCGGTCGCAGCTGCAGAACCGCGAGCAGTGCATGCGCCTCTTGCGCGCCCGCTTGTTCGAGCTCGAACAGCAGAAAAATGCCGAAAAACTGGCTGCGATCGGCGGCGAGAACCAGAAAATCGAATGGGGCAGCCAGATCCGCTCGTACGTTTTCCATCCGTATAACATGGTCAAGGATCATCGGACGAATGCGGAAACGGGCAATACGCAGGCGGTCATGGATGGCGATCTCGATATGTTCATCGAAGCCTATTTGCAGGCGAAGGCCAATAAAGAGTTATAAGAAAGATCGGATAAAGCTATTAGTGAAAGTTTATTAAATGGTTTTGACTGGATAAAGGGGACGGCTGCCAGCCGGTCCCTTTATTTGATGAAATAGGGTGATGTTTTGTTTAAAGGCTTGACTATTACAGCCGTAATCTTCATAATATTAATCGTGTTCGGTGAAATTTTCCTGCCGACGCTGGCCGAAAGGAATGTGCTGGCCATACTGCAGGCGGAGGCACCGGCAGAGAAGGCCGTGGCTGAGATCAAGGCGAGGCCGGCGTTTTCCCTTCTCTTCGGGCGAGTGGACGGCCTGCATATTCAGGCGAAAACAGCGATGCTCGGCAAGATTAACGTAACGGATCTTGATATCCGGGGGGGAAACATTCGCTTGGATATGGCGCAGCTGCTGTCGGATAAACGCCTACGGATCAATTCGGCGGATAAGCTGACGCTGCATGGCACGATTAGGGAAGATGCTTTGGCGGCGGCCCTGCAGAAAAAAGTGGATAAGATCAAGGATGTTGCAGTGGAGATCACGCCGGAGACGGTGAAGATTACAGGCAATGTACCGCTGGCGGGCCGCAAGGTCGATGTAGCCATTGAAGGCAATGTCGTGGCGGCGGACGGCGGTTTGTATTTCCATTTGCGTCAGGTCAATATCCGCAATGCACTGCTGGGGAAGGCGCTTGTCGGCAATTTGTTTGAAGATATCATGCTGGCGGATTTGCGCACGTCGCCGTTTCAGCTCGAGGCAACGGATGTTGTCCAAAAGGCCGGTGCAATCGTCATCACCTTGAATCGCTGATGATCGGGGCGGTTGGAGTATATGCATCTGTTTTCCTATAGATTAAAAAGTTTGCTCGTAAGGTGGAGAATAAATTGAAGATTTTCAAGTATAATCGCTGGTTGATTGCCTTTATCGTCCTTGGCCTGGCAGCGGCCCTGATCGTGGATGTACAGCGCCATCAGGTGGAGAAAAATAATATGACGGTGGAACTGGCCATCGATTATGAGGGCTTGGTGGAGCTGGCGGAGATTGAGGGGGTGCCGACAGCCGAAGTTTTTCGCCAGGCGAAAGAGGCCGGCATAACGTCACTGGCGGTTTATGAGACGACATTTAAAAAGCTCAATGCCAACGGCAAAGTCAGTGCGACGCCCGGCAGCGAGATTTTGCAGCGCTACCATAATGGTTCGCTCATTGATCCGGCTTGGCGCGAATTGGTTGCCAGCGGCCGGATTCTGGGTTCGGAGGTCTACGTGACGGGGCATGACGCAGCGACTTTTCGCGAGGTCAAAGAGGATTTAGTGCGCCGGCTGGGGGCCGACAGGGTAGCTTCGTTTCGCTTGGGAACTGAAGAAGTCCTGGCGCTCAAGGCCAATTATGAAAGCCTGTTAAAGCTGAATCTCGGCATGCCAACCGACGAATTGAAGATCGTCAACGAGGCGGGTTTTTATGTTGTTGCGCGGCCGAGCAATTACCAAGCGGCTACGGAAGACGATGTGCATGCGGTATTCCAGCGACTGGAAGGCGCCAACATATCGGATATCATTTTCTCCGGTGATCAGACGCTCGGCAGTCCGAAGCATATAGAGACAACGATCCAATACATGAAGGACCGCCAGATTACGCTGGGCATGGTGGAGCATACGACGCAGCTGCAGTTCTACAAGCAGGACGGCCTGATGGAAATCGCCAAGGCCCTGGATTATCAGGCCGCACGGGTCTATTCGATACCGAAAGACGAGCAGCCCAAATTGAAGCTGGCGGAGGCTGTGGAACGCTGGGCCAATACGGATGCGGAACGCAATATCCGCATTAACCTCATGCGCACCTATGAAAAACCGGCAGCGGGGCTGACGCTGTTGGAGACGAATATGAAGTACTTTGCCGATACCCGGGATATTTTAGAAGCCACAGGCTTCAGGATCGGTAAAGCGGGAACTTTTGAGAATTACTATGGCAGCCGCAGTCTGCATATGCTGATGATGCTTGGCGTGGCCGCAGCCGGGGTGCTGTACTTGTCCTTGGTGCTTCCGGGGTTCAAGCCAAAACAGCAGTATATTTTGTTCGCTCTGACCGCGCTGATCTGCATTGTGCCGCTGGCCATGGGCCATGGGGCGAAGATCCGGGTTTTGGCTGCTTTAGCCAGCGCTAATTTATTTCCGGCACTGGCCGTCATTTGGCAGCTTGACCGCATCCGCAGCTTACGGCATGAATGGTCTATGCCAAAGCTTATTCTGACCGCGCTCGTGGCGCTGTTTGTAACGGGAGCGCTTTCCTTTATCGGGGCAGCGTATGTTTCGGGATCTTTGGCAGATGTCGAATACCTTTTGGAAGTGAATATTTTCCGCGGGATCAAGTTGACCTTTGTCCTGCCGCTGCTTCTGGTCAGCATTGCTTTCTTGCAGCGTTTTGACATATTTGACGGCAGTGCGGATGATACAAAGGGTGTTATGGAACAGGTCAAAAAGATTTTGAACATGCCGGTTTTGGTGAAGACGCTGTTGGCGCTTTTTGCCGCGTTGCTGGTGATCGTTGTCTTTATCGGTCGTTCCGGGCATACCATGGGCATGCCTGTATCGGGTCTGGAACTCAAGATGCGGGCATTTTTGGAGCAGGCGATGTATGCGCGGCCGCGCTCGAAGGAGCTATTTATTGGGCATCCGGCATTCATGCTGGCGGCGCTGGCCTGGTATAAAAAATGGCCGACCATGGTGTTTTTTGTTGCTGGTACTTGCGGCTACGATCGGCCAGGGCTCTATGGTGGAAACATTTGCCCATATGCGCACGCCGATCTATATGTCCTTTATGCGCGGTGTTGGCGGTATTGTTTTGGGCGCAGGCCTTGGCGTGATCGCCATGCTGGCCGTGCATATTTGGCAGCGACTGTTGTCCTCGGTGGGAGGGAGTAAAGCTGAGCATGAGTAGTATTGTAGTATCGGGTTATTACGGATCGAAGAACGCCGGCGATGAAGCGATGCTGGCGGCCATGATTGAGGTTTTAGCCGATCTGGATCCTAAAATTAATATTACCGTGATTTCAGCGAATCCGGCAGATACCGAGCAGCGGCACGGCGTTAAGGCTGTTCACTGGCTGAACATTCCCCAAATTATCGGTGCTTTGCGGCGGTCTGATCTATTGATCAGCGGCGGCGGCAGCCTGCTGCAAAATGTGACGAGCGGCCGGAGCCTGTATTACTATATGGGGATTTTATTTCTGGGAAAACTTGTTGGCCGTTCAGTTATGCTGTATGCCCAAGGCATTGGGCCGATTTATGGAACTTTGGCCCGAAGGCTGATGCGCTGGATTGGCAATCATGCCAACTTGATTACGGTGCGCGACGCAGGATCTTTAGGGGAACTCGAGCAGCTGAAGATCCTGCGGCCGCCGATTGAGGTCACGGCAGATCCGGTACTGGCGATTCATCCAGTGGATCGGGGCATAGGAAGGAAGGTGCTCAAAGCCCATAAGGCGGACGGCGCAAAACCGCTGGTTGGCATATCGGTTCGCGAGTGGCGCGGCTGGAAACATTATAAGGATATGATCGCGCAGACGGCTGATCAGATTGCCGCTGAGTTTGATGCCCGGGTGGTTTTTTTGCCGATGCAGTATCCCGAAGACGTGAAGGTGGCTGAAAAGATTGCCAGCCGGATGAAGAGCCGGCCGATCGTCTTAAACGATGAATACACGACCAGTGAGCTTTTGTCGATTGTCGGCAATATGGATCTGCTGATCGGTGTACGCCTGCATGCTTTGATTTTTGCGGGTGTCATGGGCGTGCCGATGATCGGCCTGTCCTATGACCCGAAAATCGATCGCTTCTTGCAGTCAATCGGGGAAAAAGCCGTGGGCAATTTGGAAGGAATTACGGTCGAGGCTTTGATGCAGCAGGTTCGGGGGAAATGGAATGACAAAGCTTCCTGCCGCAAGCTCAATGCGGATTTGCTGGCCGGACTCAGGACGGCAGCTTCGCATAATGCGGAGCTGGCTCTCGATTTGATCGGACAGCCTTTAAAAGAAAAACATCGTGTTTGACCGATGGGGAAAACCCGAAATAGGAGCATTGCAAATTTTTGTTTGTAATGCTCCTATTCACATTTATTCCTAAGTTTTGCTGAAAAAATTCATAATTCTATGGTACAATAAAAGATGTTTGTATGAGGATTGTGTGAGCGCAATGTCCTGCCGCAGGGCAGGTTTATGGAGGATATGATTAAATGATCATAAGCATGATGTTAATATTTAACTCAAAACAAACAAAAACAATAAATGTCTCTTTAAATCACTTTTTCTGAGTGTCTTCCTCTTCATTGTTAGCAGCAATTTTTCCACCTTGAGGTCTATGCCTGAAAACAAACAAACAAACAAACAAACAAACAAACAAACAAACAAACAAACATGAAACCAACCAAAATAACAATTATTGTTATATGGAAACCTTTTTGTGTTTGGATTAACAATGCTGAAACCTGGCTTTCTTGTTGCAGTCTTTCTTTTTGATCCAATTGGGCTGAGCGAGCAATTTAGAAGAAAAGAAAAGAAAAAGAAAAAGACCTTTTTTCATTTGCTGCCTGAATTGAATGCTGCTCGTGTGTTTTCTTGAGTGAGGGTAATTATTTAAAAAAAATAAGAAGAGAAAGCCAAACATTCATCAAGTCATTAAGCTTTTTGTTTTCAGCCTTACATTCTTTAAAAGAAAAAGAACATTATTAATCATGAAAGAAAGAATGCAAACCTTCCAATTGTGTTTCGATTTGCTTCTTTTCCACAATCAAAAAGTCAACCATTGAAAAGAATTGTTTCTTTTCTTGATCATTTCCAAGTCTTTGCATTGAGAACTGAAACTCTTTTTCACCATCACGTGCAATGAGAACAGCATCATGATGATCGTCCACAGGAAGAGACAGCGACAGTTTTGATGATGACGATGATGATGATGATTCATCGCTATTGATTTGTTCAAATCCCTCAGTGATGCACCGCTCCACATCACTCCACTCATGACTCTGCGGAATGATTCAAACAAATGAGACAACAATAATAATAATGAGAATTTGAATAACATCATGAGATCACACCATTTCTTCAACAATTTGCCGAGATAAAGTCACCTCCCATGCCTTCAAGGAAATAAATGTGAAGAATTGATCCAATATAGAAGAATCATGATAATAAATCAAAGTAATGAGAAGATTTCATGCCATTGGGAAGAGCGCAGCAGTGATGACCATTGAATCATGAGATATTGTGAGCATTGCTAGCCATTCTCCAATCGATATCACTCTACGATCAGAAGAAACAATTGACATCTCAAGATGAAAATTTCCCCCTTTTTGAAATTTTTTTCTTTTTTTTTTGAAACACTTCCTTTAAGATGCTCAACATCAACACGGATTCACCAGTTTTTGTGATTTCAACAAGCTTTTTCACATGGATTGCGTTGAACATTGTTGTGAGGCTCATTGTTAAGGATGATGGGAACAAAAGACGAACCGACATAATCGAAAGATTGGTTTCTTCAATCCACGGGTGATCATCTCAACCACTATTTAAATCACAATCATTCTTGGAATTACCAATACAATTTATTGCTTCATTCACCCTTTTTCACGAGACACTTGACAGTGCAAGTTACTTCTCCTTTTTCTCTCACAATCTTTCTTCTTCACATCTCTTCCATTTTCTTTCTTTTTTCTCTGTCAATTTTTTCTCACATATTCATTGACTATTGACTCAAACTCTTCATAGTCTTGTTGCTTCTTTGGGAAGCATGTTCTTCACTGTTAACCTTCTGTCTCAATCACTTTTCGACATTTCTAAAATTGTTGCAACTGAGCAGACTCCTTTCTCTCACGGTGACCTGTACCCGCATGTCATCCTGGGAATCACGGTTGGATACTTCTTTTATGATAGTATGTTTCTGAAATCAACTTTTTCCCTCTGAATTTTATCCAGTGATATCCATGTCTTATAACAAAAGTGGAACGGTTGCTGACTATATCCACCACTTCTTTTGTGCAGTTTGCTTTTTGCTGAACATTTATGGAGGTTTTTGCTTTTCTGTTGCAGTACCTTTGCTCATGACAGAGGTAACACATGTTGCATTTCTTTTGGATTAACTTCCTATAATACAAAGATCAGCACCCCATTTTTGCATATTTCATGGTGGATGATGTTTACGAAACACAACGGAACTCTTTTCCATAAAATCTTACAAGTAGTATTTGCATTGTTGTTTTTTACCTTCAGAATTGTCATTTCTGGGTATTGATCACTTTATTTGATTTCCCTATTATTCTTTTTTTCACTTGGATCTCGAAACAGATGGTTTGGATATGTGCTCTATAGGGTTGCAATTTCTGGATACTATCATCCTTATCCAATCATCCCATATTTGAACATGATTATCTATGTGATCTTCTATGCTTTGCAATATTTTTGGTTCTATAAAATCATTCAAATGGTTGCCAAACCACCCAAATCAAAGTTGAATTAGGAAAAATAGAGCAAGAAAGAAAAAGAAGAAAAAGAATGAGTTTAATTCTGTTTGTTAAAATAGATATTTTTTTTTTATTGCTTTGCCTTTCGAATAGTATTATTTGTGCTCTGCGATGGCTTCTCCCTTGACTGCGCGAGCAAACTTGTCACCATAAGTCCTGCAATTGACAAAGACCTCAGGAGTGGGTTTGAACCTGCAGTTGAGAGCATCGAGGGGGATCTTGACTCTGGTCTGCTCGAGCCTTTGCATGATGTTGCGAGTTCCCTCTCCAGACCATCCAAAGCTTCCAAATGTTCCACAGATGAGATTCTTATGGACGTATGGGTTCAGTGCAAGAGCGATTTCCCAAATTGGTGGGATAGCGTCAGCGACGAGTGTTGGAGTGCCGAGGAGGAGTCCCTTGACCTTTCCGAGTCTCTCGACGACTTGAGCGGGTTTCACTGCGGTCAGGTCGACGAGCGTGGCCTTGACTCCCTGCGCCTCGATGCCCGCGGCGACCTCGCGCGCCATGCTCGCGGTGTACTCATACGCTGCGGCGTACGCGATGATCACCTCATTCTCACGGGGACACTCGATTGACCACTCTCGGTACAACTTCTTGTATTGCTCAATGTTCTTGCGCAAAACAGGTCCGTGTGAGCAGCACACAGTTTGAACGTCAAGGTCCTTGATCTTGTCAAGTCCTTGCAAAACGTTGCTCTTGAATGGTCCGAAAATCTAGAAGGAAAAAAAATAAAAAAAAATAAATTTATATTTTATGAAAGAAAATGAAATATTCACATACGCAATCAAAATAGTACTTATAAGCATCCCACATGCTGGCTGTCTCCTTGGGGTCAGTTTCGATGAGGTCATTAAAGATGTTGTGGTTGCAATAATGAGCCCCCATGAAATCGCATGTAATCAGAGCCTTGAGCTCGGGGATGTAGGTGAACATCGTGTCGGGCCAGTGGAGGAAGGGAGCAACGATGAACCTGGGAATGAATGATTCATTAAAGAAAGAAAAAGAAAACAAACTTGAGGGTGTAGTTTCCAATGGAAATAGAAGCACCGTTAGTTGCGTTCATCTTCTTCATCTTTGTTGCTCTTCGTGTGCAATGAAGGGGAGATTGCCATGTGCAACACCAGTGGCAACGACCTTGACAAGAGATGAGAAAAGAAAAGAAAAGAAAAGAAAAGAAAAGAAAAGAAAAGAAAAG
>Ga0183099_1002207_pt1 | contig 10214 bp, 8 predicted proteins | sample Biomet1_FD_127788 | JGI IMG/M metagenome (GOLD analysis project Ga0183099, IMG submission 127788) | Microbial communities from bioreactor (seeded with anoxic lake sediment) at LBNL, California, USA - Biofuel metagenome 1 | ecosystem: Engineered > Bioreactor > Anaerobic > Unclassified ... | reverse complement strand
CGGTTTCAACGGAACTACAATGCTGGCACCCGGTTTTACCTTCGGATAGACCCGGAAGCCCAAGAAATGAGAGGTAGCATCTACAGATTCAGGCCATTAAGATACCAGGTAACATTCACCGTTTACCATTCACCACTTATCCCTCGTTTGTTTATAATTACTTGAAGAGCGTAGCAATTAGTGCAGCCATGGAGACAATGCTGGAAGTAATACCGATGGTTTCTGCCGTACTCATTCCTTTCTTTTCCGGTTTCAACGGAACTACAATGCTGGCACCCGGTTTTACCTTCGGATAGACCCGGAAGCCCAAGAAATGAGAGGTAGCATCTACAGACCCATTGGGGTAGACCACATAGGTGCGACCAGCCAATGCTTTGGCACTGAAACCTCCCGCGCTGGAAATATAATAACCGAGCGATTTTCCCTGATAGCGTACGGAGGTACTGCGGAGCACCTGACCCGATATGTTGACGGTTTCCAATTGTTTCGGAATGGAGAGCACGTCGCCCTCTTCCAGTTGCAGGTCATATTTCGATCCTGTATGTCTGATAATTTTCTCCAAACGGATATCGACAATATTTGATGTTATGACATCTTGTTTTTCTACCTGCATCGAATCGATAGCACTGGTTCTGCTCTTTACCTTTAGGGCGGCATCTTTTTTAATCATCTCCATCGCTTTCTGGTCTACATCTTCTTTGCGGTGTTTGCGGGTAAGAAAAGCCCCTTGGGCGTAGGCATAGGCCGAGAGTCCTCCTGCCTGATTGAGCAGGTCGGATATACGTTGTTTTTTCGATTTCAGTACGTAGTTGCCAGGTGCGATTACCTCGCCTTCGATGGTAACCTCTTTCATATTTTCGGAGCCGAAAATGGGGCGAACTACCACGCGGTCTTCCCGTTTCAGCTTGAAGGTAGCTGTGTTTTCCATCGCGGAGTCCATTTTAATTTTGAACGATTCGGCCTTGTTGATATTTTCGTTTAGCGTCTTGATATCGGTAATCTGGCGGTAAACTTCAATTTCGCCTACATTGGCTTTGTTTTTAAAACCGTTAGCCAGAACGATAATATCTTTCAGAGTCATACCCTCACCAAAAGGATACTTATCGGGTTTCAGCACTTCTCCCGAGATATAGACGAAATCTTTCTCTTTCATGTCGAGCACCGATCCGATGTAGATACTATCTTCGCGTTGCAGGGCAATGTCGTTTTGACCACTCAACACTGCTTTCGGACTGAAAGAAGCTACTTCAGATAATCCGAGGTTGTTTTTGCGGAAGATCACCGCACTGTTTACAAATGCATCCTCCTTGAGTCCTTCGGCTAATTGAAGTAACTCTTTTACCTTCATCCCCTCTCTCAGGGCATATACGCCGGGACGATATACGGCTCCCGAAATCTGTACCCGGTTCTCAAAACGGGTGAGCAGTTTACCCACGGTGTAGGCATCGCCGGGCTCGGTTTTGAATGTTTGGAAATCGCCGTTTTCGATACTAACCACGCTCTGTTCCTTCAACGTGTTGCGGTAGCCGGTAATGCTTTGTCGGTATGCTTTTTCGGTAAATCCGCCGGCAAAGGTAATCAGATCCTGCAGCGTCTCGCCGCTTTTCATTTCGAAGATGGCTGGCGTTTTCACCTCTCCGGTAAGAGTTACCCTGTTGCGGTAGGGCAGTACCTTCACCACATCCTGATCCTGCAAGCGGAAATCGTGTTGTTTGCCGCGTACCAGAAAATCGTAGAGATCCATCGTGCGAATCACCTGATTGTTGCGAATCACCTGAATATCGCGGAATGAGCCGTTCTCTTTGGAACCTCCTGACTGATAGAGTGCATTGAATACGGTGGCCAGCGATGGAATGGTGTATGATCCGGGATGAGCCACTTCGCCGATAACGTGTACCGTGATGCTGCGGATATTGCCCAGGTTGATACTGACTGAGGTATTGCCCGATGCCAGTCCTTTGTAGGTGTTTGTCATCCGGTTTTTGATTACCCGGCGTGCTTCGGCAATGGTCAGTCCGCTCACGTTGATTACTCCTACCAATGGAATGCGGATAGTACCTTCGGGGCTTACGTAGAGCTTATGACTGACTTCCGACAATCCATAAATATCGATCAACACTTCGTCGTCGGGTCCCAGCACATAATCCGGTGGAGTGGCCAGTCGCAGGTTGGGCTCGAAACTCATAGCAGCATTCTTGAAAATGTCGGTGCCAAACACCTTGGGAAGAGCTACTTGTTTCGAATTCAGTTCTCCGTTTTCCGACCCTCTACCATCGATAACTTCGTCTTCGGTCATATTCGACCTGTTATCTGATTTCTGATATCTGTTATCTAATTTCACCTCTTGACCCGAATATTGCACGATGCGCTTCTTTAGCTTTTGAGCCTGCTCTGCTGAAGCGCCCTTGGAGGCTGCATATTGATCGATCTGACCGGCTGCGATGCCCTGCGATTGCATTTGCTGCACCAACTGTCCCACCTGAGCATCACTCAGGTTATCGACATTCATGTTTTTAAGATTAGAGAGGGACTGGGCATTCAGGGAGAAGATCATAAGTAGCCCGGGAAAAAGCAAGAGTATTCGTTTCATACGGTAATAATTGTTTCGCTTAAAGAAGAATGAAATTCCATGTTGCTAAAAATCGAAATGCGTTTAGTTTTAAAAACAACATGATTGTTTTGTTACTATTTTGTTTCTTTGCTATACGTTGAATAGTTGTAATATTGCTGTAGTAGTTTATTTGTTCAGTTCAATATCGATAGCTTCGGAGATCGGTGTTGATGTTTGAGCCTTGTCGTAAATGGAAAAAGGCGAATTTTGGCTGATAAATTCCGGAACCAATTGTTTCATAGTTTGTACTGTTGCCGGAATTTCCATCCGGTAGGCATGGTGAATCAAAGAATGCACAGTCTCATTGACGATTGCAAACTCGTATTGACGTACTTTGGCTACGGTTATCTTGTCGTGCTCGGTCGGAATGGTTTGTTCCTTGTCGTTTAACAACTCCTCATAGAGTTTCTCTCCCGGACGGAGCCCTGTGAATTCTATTTTGATATCCACATTCGGAACTAACCCGGCCATTTCAATCATTTGCCGAGCCAAATCGACGATCTTGACAGGTTCCCCCATATCGAAGACATAGATCTCACCTGACTGCCCAAAAGAAGCGGCTTCTAGCACCAACCGGCAGGCCTCGGGTATCGTCATAAAATAACGGATAATATCAGGATGAGTAACCGTTACTGGTCCTCCTTTTTCAATCTGTTCTTTGAAGTGGGGTATTACCGAACCATTAGAACCCAGAACATTACCAAACCGGGTGGTGACGAAACGGGTCTTTCCTCCGGTTTGCGCACTCTTTTTGGCCAATGATTGTACATAAATTTCGGCAACCCGTTTGGATGCCCCCATTATATTGGTAGGATTCACCGCTTTATCCGTTGAAATCATCACAAAACTCTCTGCCTGATAATTCTCGGCAAAATTACTCAATAATTTCGTTCCCAAAACATTGTCTAAGATTGCTTCGCAAGGGTTCTCTTCCATCAGGGGCACATGCTTGTACGCGGCTGCATGATAGATAATTTCAGGATGGAACCGTTCAAAAACAAACTCTAATCTCCTTTCGTTGCGTATATCGCCGATGACAGGGACAAAGCTTAGGTTGGGAAACTTCTTTGCCATTTCCAATCTCAAGATATGCAATGGAGTTTCGGCAACATCGAACAGAATAAGCTGTTTCGGATCGAAACGTGCCAATTGACGCACCAGTTCGCTGCCGATAGATCCGGCGGCACCCGTAATCAGAATCACTTTTCCATGCAACTGTGCAGCTATGGCATTCAGGTTAATCTGTATTTCGTCCCGACCCAACAGATCTTCAAACTGAATCGGTTTCATCTGTGTCTGAATATTCTGAGCCGAATCGACCCCTTCAAGCGGCGGCGAAACAAGTACGAAAAGACCTATTTCTATAAATTTAGCAATTTGAGCCTGTTCTGCACGAGCAGTTTTATAATCGGGGAACAGGATTGTAGTTACTTCATTCTTACGTAAGAAGCGATCTGGCTCGTCGTAGTTCAGATTGTAAACCGGCAGGTCGTGAATACGAGTTTTATGCGCGTTGATATCCCGTTCCATAAATCCCATTACCTGGTATTTAGCATTGACACTCCGGTTGATCCATTGACCCAACGCAATGCTATGCGAACCGATGCCGTATACCAGCGCTCTTTGTCTGAGTTTATTTGAATAACTCATGGAATAGTTGTAGAGGCGTACGATGATAAAACGCAAAAAGAGCATCAGAGCCAGATCGATTAGAAAAATATTCAAAACTAGCACACGTACCAATGGTATATGTTGGTCTACTACAATAATGGCAGCATACAAACCGATGCACGAAAGCAGAAGAGACGCAAACAGACGCCACATCTCATTGAAATTGGCATGGCGGATCAATCCTCTATAGGTCTGGAACAGCAAAAATGCAATAACATTGAAAGCCGTGAATACTAATGCAAACGAATATTGGTGTTCGATCAGGGTCGATGGCAGTATTTGTTGGCGTATAAAAACGGCAATAAGAAACCCCAATAGACAAAGGATCAGATCTATAAATAAAACGATCCATCGATTGACCAATGAAAGGCTTAAGATGTCTTTTATAAATCGACGAAATTTATCCTGAAATCGTTCCATACATTTACTTTTTTGAACTTGCAAAGTTAAATAATATTTGCAATATTTTCTCTTCTCTTTTGTATAAAAGGTAAAGGGTAAAATTCGAGTTTTATATCTCTTTGATAATTGTTTTGATTGTCAACAATATTAGCCTGATATCGGATAAGAATGATTGTTTGTTGATATATTTCAAATTAAGTCGTAGTTTTTCAGGCAGAATCTCAGAAACATAGGTCTCATTAGGATTTGCAGATTGAGCTAATAAGGCACTTTCGTTGCGATATTTGATAGATGCTAAATCGGTAATTCCCGGTTTCACGCTTAATACTCTCAGTTGATCCGCATTGTATAAATTTACATATTTTCGTACCTCGGGGCGCGGCCCTACTAAACTCATATCTCCTTTCACTACATTAAAGAGTTGCGGTAGCTCGTCCAATTTGTATTTTCGTATGAAGTAGCCGGGCTTTGTGATGCGGGCATCGTTATCTCCAATTGTTATAAGACCCTTTTTATCAGAGCCTGTTTTCATCGATCTGAATTTGTACAACAGAAAATCATAATTGTTTTTCCCTACTCTCATTTGTTTATAAAAAACAGACCCTCGGGAATCGATTTTAATCCAGAAGGCTAACAAAATAAAAATGGGAGATAGCATGATGATGCCTATCATACTAATCGTTAGGTCAAGAATTTTTTTTGCCATTCACTGTTATATTATAAGAATGAATCACCGAATTGATCACAAAGTCTACTTCATCAGTAGTTAACTGGGGATATATAGGTAATGATATTTCACAGGCGTAATTTTTATATGCTTTGGGATAATCATTTATGTCGTATCCTTCGTTTTTGAAATAAGTTAGCATTGGCATCGGGATAAAGTGAACATTCACGGCCACATTGTATCTGGTAATTTCTTCAATAATGGCATCACGTTGTTGCTCTGATATGTCTTTTATGCGTAAGGCGTAAATATGGAACGAAGATTCTTTCTCTCCATGATTGTAGGGGGGTAATATCGACCACTCCAGTTTTGCAAAAGCATCGTTGTATTGTTCGAAAATGGCTTTACGTTTTGTCAGTAATGCCGGATATTGCCTTATTTGTGCTAACCCGATAGCCGCATTTACATCTGCCATATTAATCTTCATTCCTAACCCAATGATATCATATCTCCATCCACCAGCTTTACTTTTTGAAAATGCATCTTTCGTCTGACAATTGAGAGACATCATCCGCAGTTGCGAATAGAGGGCTTCATTGTCAAATGGGGCCGGCATATTTAAGCAAATTGCACCACCTTCAGCTGTTGTTATGTTTTTCACTGCATGTAACGAAAATATGGCGATATCGGTTTCGCTCCCTGTTCGATGGAGTTTGTTATATCTGGCACCTAAAGAGTGAGCAGCATCGTTTAAAACTAATATTCTACCAAGTTTCTTCTGAACCGGAGATGTTGCGGAAAACAGGGACAATATTTCTGGCTGTTTTACAAGATTCATTATATCGTCGTAGTCGCAAGGGTAACCAGCAAAATCGACCGGAATTATTGCTTTTGTTCGGGGAGTAATTGCATTTTTGATTGCTTCTACAGAGATGTTGAAATCCTCGCCCGAATCAACCATCACTGGCTTAGCCCCTGCATGCAATACCGCCAAAGCAGAAGCACTGTAGGTATAGGCCGGTACAATAACCTCATCGCCTTCTTTCACGCCAAGCCAACGTAACACCATGATGGCACCCGATGTCCACGAATTCACACACAACACTTGTTCTGCACCCGAGTAGTTCTTTATTTCTTGCTCAAGTGCTTTTACCTTGGGGCCAGTTGTAATCCAACCGGACTTCAGGGTATCTACTACTTCATTGATGACATCGTCATCTATATGAGGCGGGGAAAATGGGATTTTCATATTATTTTAGTACTTGCTATATAGGGCTTACTGAATAATTCAAATCCACCCCAATTGTCTTTGGGCTGGCATGAATGATATTATTATTTCTTCTCTCATTTTTTCATCACGTTAGCTAAAAGCCACTTCAGTATAGAGCCAGAAAAATCCTTGACATATCGGATTACATTCATTACAAACATGATGGCTGCTACTCCGCTCATTGTTATTGAGGTGTTTTGACTCGGATTTGGTTGAGATTGTAGCCATTCTTGCCTTGTCCGAATTTTCCTTCAATCTGATTGCGTTCAGCCGCTTCTTGGCACCCCTTGCGTTTCATGTAATACGACTTCACCGTTTTTGCCAATTTAACAACCAGTTGGTTAACAGTATGACGGATGTTACGTTATTCCAGCCAAGACCGGTTTGAACCGGTCAGGTAAATTTTATCAACCTGCACCATAATTCCGGATGTGGTCATTCAGTTTCTTGAACCGCTAAACCTGTATGTGGAGGTCACAACCTTCGTTGTAAGCATCCCATTCAAACCGGTCAACCCTGGCATAACCTTCCGGCAGACTCACGTTTATCTTTGCTCCAAACTCCGCTTTAGCTTTTGTCTTGTTACGGACAATGGGAGTGCACATGCGGGTGGTGAATGTTTACTATGCGGTCTTCGCAGCTTTTGGACTTTTTCCTGAACATGGCTTCCTGTTGAGCCATAACATGCTGGATCACAAAAAAGTATTTGCGTTGGTGCTTGTCGAAAGATACACATCTGTCCTTTCGTTTGTCAAGCAATCTGTTTATTTTCTTAATATCCCGTTTCAGATAGTTGATCTGAAGCTTTATGTCACGTCGCAACACCTTGTCCGGTTAACGTCACATCTTCGAGACGTTCAAATACTCTTTCCGGGCTTTTACTATAGGTTCTCGGTTTATCGGTAATCTTCAACTCCTTGCAAAGATAATCAATGAGATCCTCGGTCTTCATATGATTGTCGCTCAGCTAATCAAGATCCGTGGAAAACTTGATCCTGGCATCAGCCACTGTAGCATCAAGCTGAAGTTTTCCTTTATTCTTGGTTATACCTGTTGAAGCCGAATCGTCATCAGTGTTATCTGTTGACTTCTTTTTCGATGCCTCATTGATATTCAGTCCCTTGCGGATAGGATCATTGGTCAACGATTCAAATACGTTAAGGTCGATACGCTTACGGAGGTAAACCAAACAGGGATGGATCAAACACCGGCTTTTGTGTAAAGCCTTTCCAATCAAGAAAGTATTGCATAAGCCGATTTTCTTGGATAATCTCTATCACCCCGATGCCATCCAACCTTGCTTTGAACGGCATCGCAAACTCGGTGATGGATAGCTGTTTTTGAGTAGAATATCTCTTCATATGATGCAGACTTTTCGGTATAAAAATAACCGAAAATTTGCACTTTTGCAAGCATTTAGAACGATTATTATATTGATATTCAATATTGTATAAATTATTTAGAGGGTACTAAATAGCTGGCCAATATCCTTTGCAATAATAAGAATGACATTGTCTAAACGCTGTAACTCAGTCATCTTTTTATATAGCATTAAAAATTGTATATCTTTGTCTAATTTGTTTAGCGAATGGAATCAACGAATCGAACTCTTCCTCGCTCCAAGGCACCATTTTAGCAAATACTTCCTTAAACCCCATTCTTTCATAAAAACCATTTACATTGAAAGAATCATTACGGAATTTTTTTGCAATAATTGCATGAGCCCAACCCACTTGAATTCCGTGTATTGTCATTCTTTCCGAGAAAAATTCATCAATTGCATGACTAATCAAGTGCTCTGCCCCACTAGTTCCTCGTGTGTTTCCCGATATAATCATACTTATTCCAGAAGTAACAATGCCATTAACCAAGTCCAGAATGAGATTGTCGCTGTGCAAATCTTCCTTTCTATAATTCAACAAAGGAAGTGCTGCTTCCTTCGCCAACATATATGCTAACTCGTTTATCGGTTCCCCTTTTTCGTTATGGGCTAATAACCAGTCCTGAATTGCAGACAAGTTAGAAACGATATCTGCAATACCTGCATACAAAAGGACTTCAGGAGATTTATTTATAATGTCAATATCTACTATTATTCCCATTGGTGGCTGAACACCAAGGCTGATTTTTTTTCCATTTTTTGTCAAACGAGCTACACATGAATAAACAGCATCATTTGATAATGCTGAAGGAATATTGATATATGGTTTGTCAATCTTGCTTGCACTATACTTTACTAAATCTATAACACTGCCACCACCAAAGGCAACAACAAGGGCATCTTCCTCTCTGCATTCGGTAATGATTTTGGATGTCTCAGTAATCTGTCCGCCTTTTACAAACAAGACCTTACTGAAAACAACTTTCTCTAATTCTCCTTTATATGCATTATAAAGATTTTCCTGTGTTACAAGGATTTTATTAGGAAAGATAAGATGAGCTTCACTAAGAAGTTGATCCAACTTTCCCAAAATATTATGCCCTGTCTTCATAATGACAGGTGTCTTGATGAGATTATAGTACATTATACACTAGATTAACGCTTCGTATAATTCCTTGATGGAATCAAATACGTAGGTTGGTTTGAACTTTGTCGTTTTAAGCTCATTCAGAGTAGCTTCGCCTGTCAATACACAAATAGAATCGACCCCAGCATTAATACCGATTGCAATATCCGTATAAAGCCGATCACCAACGGTTGCGATATCTTCATTCCTTAAATTCCACTTTTCTTTCACATAATAAACCATAGTATTGTCTGGTTTGCCCAAATAAAGAGGTTTTCTACCTGTTGCAGCTTCCAGCATCTGATTGATAGCACCACAGTCTGGAATAAATTTATTGTCCAAAACCGGACATTTCATATCGCAATTGGTGGCAATATAATCGAATCCCCTACTGATATACCAACAAGCTCCAGTTATCTTCTCAAAATTCAACTCAGTATCAAAACCAACTAAAACATAGTCGATATCTGGTTCACGATAACTTAGATGGACGATTTCAAAGCCTTCTGCCAGAAGTTCTTGGCGGAAAGATTCAGTGCCAACCAAGTATATCTTCGCCCCAGGTTTATGATTATTCAGGTAGTGAACTGTAGTATTCACGGAAGAAGTAATATTTTCTTCTGTACAAGCAATACCCAGCTTATGCAATTTTTCTACATATGCGGTCTTTCCTTTTGAAGAATTGTTGGTCATAAATGTATAACCGACTCCCCGCCCCTGAAGCAAATTAAAGAATTCTTTAGCTCCAGGTATCAATTTACTCTCGTTATAGATTGTTCCATCCATATCGAGCATGAACATTTTCTTTTCTTTAAGAGCCATCATTATGTGAAGAGTTTTTCTGCAGCAGCAAGATCCTCGTGGTTGTCAATTTCAAACCAACGACCTTTTATCTCGTATGGATTAAATTTAATCTTTGAAAATATCTGATCAAGAGCAACTTCGGTCCAAGAGTTTCTGTTGCCTTGCTTCTCGATGATATCGATTGTCATATCAAAGTCCAGGTATCAATTTACTCTCGTTATAGATTGTTCCATCCATATCGAGCATGAACATTTTCTTTTCTTTAAGAGCCATCATTATGTG
>Ga0183099_1002206_pt1 | contig 10217 bp, 10 predicted proteins | sample Biomet1_FD_127788 | JGI IMG/M metagenome (GOLD analysis project Ga0183099, IMG submission 127788) | Microbial communities from bioreactor (seeded with anoxic lake sediment) at LBNL, California, USA - Biofuel metagenome 1 | ecosystem: Engineered > Bioreactor > Anaerobic > Unclassified ... | reverse complement strand
AAGTTATTGTTGGAATAGTTAAAAAATTTGAAGAAAAAATGTAGACAATTTTATTAATGATATTCTACATTTTGGAATAGAGGAAATGTGAAAAAACGAATCGATTTAACAGAAGGAAATATCTTAAAAGGGCTTATAGCCCTTTCACTTCCAATAATGGGAACCTCCTTCCTCCAAATGGCATATAACATGACTGACATGATATGGCTAGGAAGAGTGGGTGGAAAGGCTGTTGCTGCTGCAGGAACTGCAGGGTTTTATATGTGGCTCAGCTTTGCATTTATAATTATCCCAAAAGTGGGTGGAGAAATCAAAGTTTCTCAAAGTATAGGAAGAAAAGATTTTGACAGTGCCAAAACATATGCTAAAACTGCTATTCAACTAAATATTATTTTAGCTCTTTTATACTTTATATTTACACAAATTTTTAAAGAACAATTAATTACTTTTTTCAAAATACAAGATGCCTATGTAGTAAAAGAGTCTATAGTTTATCTTAATGTTGTAAGTTTTGGATTCCTATTTGCTTTTATCAATCCCTTACTTACAGGCTTATTTAATAGTTATGGCGATAGTAAAACTCCTTTTTACCTTAATATGATTGGACTACTTGCCAATATGATATTAGACCCTATTTTTATCCTTGGATATTTTGGAATGAAACCCATGGGAGTTTTTGGAGCTGCACTTGCCACAATTATTTCTCAAATAGTTGTTACTATTGCATTTTTAATTTTTATAGCTAAGACTAACACTGTGTTCAAAAAAATTAAGCTAGTTTCTCCTATAAATTTTCAGCTAGTTTCTGAAATTAGCAAACTTGGAATTCCTGCTGCACTTCAAAGCTCATTATTTACTGGAATCAGTATGATAATTGCAAGATTTATCTCTGGCTGGGGTCCCTATGCTATTGCTGCTCAAAAAGTAGGTTCTCAAATAGAGTCAATTTCTTGGATGACTGCTGGTGGTTTCCAAGGAGCATTAGCTGCTTTTGTAGGTCAAAATTATGGTGCTGAAAAAGAAAAAAGAATCAAAGATGGTTACAAAATAGCTATTGGTCTTATCATTTTTATTGGTTTTATAGCTTCTATTACATTATATTTCTTTGCTAAAGAAATCTTTAATTTCTTTATCCCTGAAAAAGAAACTGTAAAGTTTGGTATAGATTATTTGAAAATAATGGCATTTTCACAAATATTTATGTGCATTGAATTAACTACTGCTGGAGCATTTAATGGAATTTCTAAAACTATGCCTCCTTCAATAGTTTCTATAGGATTTAACTTTTTAAGAATTCCTCTTGCTTTTATCCTCGCTAAATATATGGGAATTAATGGTATTTGGTGGTCAATTACTATTTCAAGTATGCTAAAAGGAGTTATTCTATACATTTGGTTTGAAATATATTTGAAAAAGGGAATAATTCCAAATAATGTTTAACTTACCAGTGAATAAAGATTCTCTAATCTTTATTCACTTTTTTTATTACAAATTGGAGTTTTTATTTATCTCCAACTAAGTATATGTGATACAATAAGAAAATACTTTTATTTGGTTCTAGGAGGAATATTATGCTAAAAAAATTTAAAGGAATTGATAGAGATATTAAACTCTTTATTCTAGCTACTTTTATCTTTAGTTTTTGTTCAGGAATATACGACACAATGTTTAATAATTTTTTAAACGATAATTTCAAAATCAATAGCTTACAAAGAACTCTTCTTGAGTTTCCTCGTGAACTTCCTGGAGTTCTTATGGTTTTTGTTGCAGCACTCTTGTTTTTTCTTAATACTAGAAAACTGGCTGCTTTAGCTTTTTCAATAACTGGTGTTGGTCTTATTCTCATGGGAACCCTTAGTAAAAGCTATAATATTATGCTTGTTTGGCTATTCATATTTAGTCTTGGACAACATATCTTTTTACCTCTGAATTCTTCCATTGTAATGGAGCTCTCAGAAAAGGGAAATGATGGTAGAAGGCTCGGGCAAATTCAATCTTTAAAAAATATTGCTGTAATTCTCGGAGCTTTTTTTGTTTCCATAGGATTTAAATATATTGGGCTTAATTACAAAACAGCAATGGTTATGTCTGGAATTTTGATTATTATTTCATCTTTTCTTATTAATTCAATGTCAGCAGGAGTTACAAGCAAAAAAGGTTCACATCTTAAATTTAATAAAAAATATAATTTATACTATGCATTAACTTCTCTTTATGGTATGAGAAAACAAATTTTTATAACTTTTGCACCATGGGCTTTAGTTACTACTTTTCATAAACCAGTATATTATATTGCCAATTTAATAATAATCGGTTCTGTTGTTGGAATCTTCGTCCAACCCTATGTTGGAAAAATAATTGATACTTACGGTGAAAGAGTGGTACTAAGATTTGAAGCTCTTGTCTTCGTATTTGTATGTATTCTCTATGGCTTTGCACCTACTTGGTTCCCAAAAGATATTGCAATATTGATAGTAAGTGCATGTTATATTTCTGATCAAACCCTAATGTCTTTAGGAATTGCAAGAGCTACATACATTAAAAAAATCGCAGAAAAAAAAGAAGATATTTCGAATACTTTATCTTTAGGATTAAGTATTGATCACTTCTTTGCTATATCTGTTGCACTTATTGGTGGATTACTTTGGTATAAATTAGGATATAAAGCTGTATTTATTCTTGGTGCAATTATATCTCTCATAAATTTCTTTGTAGCAAAAAAAATCAATATAAATACTGAAGATGTCCTTGTTGTTGAAGACTCTAAAGCATAAAAAAAGCTGACCTCAAACAATATTAATATTTGAGGTCAGCTTTTTTAATATTTTCTTATCATCTCTTTTTTCTTCTGGATAAAATGATTTTTATACTTCACTAAATCGGCATAAGAATAGAAAAAATCTATTTTTTTATCTTTAAGACTATCTCCCAAGTATCCTTTATTCAGTCGAATAAAATCTTCAAAAGAAACTGCAATATCTTCTACCATATTTGTCATAGCATAAGTATCTATAAATTTATCTTGATTATATTTATATAACTCTTCTCTTATAGTTTCTTTTTGAGCAAAACTTAATTTTGAATTAAGCTCTAACATCTCTAATTTTTTTCCTAATGAGTTATTCCAAAATTTTTCATAAAAACTATTTATATATGAATTTTCATAAGTATATCCTTCATATATTTTTACTCCTTTAGTATAATTAGGACTAATTTGAGTGTCATTTAAAGATACCAAATGAAAAAACTCATGAACAAGAAGATTAAGAAAAACTTCCAATAAAATTTTATTCCCATAATAAGCATCTGCAATATCAACACTCAATATAAATCTACTGTTGTTAGTTCCATCTACGCTTTCTATTAATCCCGACATTCCATTTCTATTATTTTTATTATTATCAGAAAAGACTACAAATTTATCAATCCTATTTATTACATCTTCTGGATAAAATTCACTTATAATTTTCCATAATTCATCGTGAAATTTCAGGTTATTTAACTGCTCTAACCCTTTTAATTTTCTGTGTTCAACTAATTTCAACTTCTTTTCTTCTACATTCCAAATAGAAAGTATATTTTCTTCTTTATACTTTTCCAAAGAAAATAAGTTGTTCATAAAGATTAAGAATATAATGAAGTTTTTCATAAAACTCACCTATTTTATTAGTTTTTGATAGAAATTTACATCAATGTATCTATCAAACTTATACCCCACTTCTTTAAGAATTCCTACTAATTCAAATCCAAAGTTTATGTGAAGAGTTTTTGATGCTTCATTTTCACCAGCAACTCTTGATAAAATAACATGAATCCCATTATTTTTAGCTCTCTCTAAAAGTTCAGCAATTATAATTTTTCCCAAACCCATACCTCTTGATTCTTTATCTACATAAATGGATATTTCACAAGTCCCATCATAAGCCTTACGTGTAGAATATTGAGTTAATGAACCCCAAGCAAGAGTTTTCCCATCTTTTTCCACTACTATACATGGATATTTTGGACTATGATGATTAAGCCATTCTAGTCTTTCCTCATATGTTTTCGGTTCTGTATCAAAAGTAGCTACTCCATTTAATACCTCGTAATTGTATATATGATTTATACTGTCTACATCTTTTTCAATAGCGTCTCTAACTAACATCAAAATCCTCCTGTTCAAAATTATAAGCAAATTTTATAATAAATACTGAAATATATCAAGAATAATTAAAAAATCTGCAAAAAAAATGACGATTATTTATCGCCATTTGGATTTTTAAACGATTGAACATTAGAAAAGTATTTTATCAACAAATTCCCAAACATTTTATTTTCTTCTTCACTAAAATTCTTAAGAGCTGTCTCATTAAATTCTGAATAAATTTCTAAAAATTTTGGAAGTATACTGTAAGCCTTTTCATTTAAGCTAATAACTTTTATTCTTTTATCATCTGAATCTGATTTTTTAGAGATGTACTCTTTATTTATTAAACTTTTGGTTATTTTTGAAATTAAAGTAATATCTGCATGCAATATTTCTGCAATTCTAGACTGGCTAAGTTTTGGATTATTATTTATTAATAATAAATATATTCCTTCTAATCTAGAAATATTTAGAGAATGTTTTATATCTGTATAATTATTAAAGTAGAACTCCAATTCTCGATTAATCAGTGATAAATAATTACTAATAACAAAATTACTATAACTTAATGAAGTGTTCTCTTCATTAGAAAAATCAAGTTTCATTTTACTCCTTTCAACCTAAATATATTACATATTGTAATATAAAATATAATAAAATGTCAAGAATTATACTTTTGGCAAGCTATCTTATAAGAGTATCTTTTAATAATGAGCTCCCATTGTTTTCTATACCTAAAAAAAGTATTTTTTCCTTTGACAAATAATATATTCTGGAAAGTAAATTAAATAATTCTTCTCTTTTTAACTGATTATCTGTCTCAAAGCTATAAAAATAATCTTTTGAAAAATATGCATTTAAGATAAAAGGATTTTGTATAATATTAATAAAATTCATATTCCATAAATTATTTTCTATATCTATAAATACAGTAACATCTGTTTCTTTCGAATATGTAAGATAACTTGACGGTGTCCCTAAAATTATTCCTTCAAACTTAATTTTATTATAAATTTCCTCAAGAGATTCCGTTTCTTTTAATCCTTTTCTTATACTGAGAAAAAATTCCAAATTGCTGTCTTTAATATTCTCAAAGGCACTCAAATTTTCTATAAAAGACTTCGAAATATCTATCAATTTCTTCAATCCCACAAAACTCTCTTCTGAAAATTTGTCTTTACTTTCATATAAACCTACAAAAAACTCGTGAACATTTGTAAAATTATTATTAAAATAATCTCTCCAAAATTTTATTTTTCTATATTTTCATTTTTTATATTTTTGGTGTTTTTCAATAACATTTCCATAAAATTTTTATCAATTTTGACTTTATTAGCAAGCAAACTGGCTCCAAAATAATTAAATCCAAAAAGTAATACTAAAATTTGTTTGATTTCATCTATATTTATATAGATATTCCCTAATTCAAAATAAATAAGAGCCATTGAACTTAACGCATAAATATGAGGATTATCTAAAAGCCTCTCATTTTTGTCTATATTAATAAATGATAATTCCGATTTTTTACAATAATCTGCAAGTAAATATTCTAAAGATGGATTTCTTACTGGTGATAAAATTACTATTGTTTTATCTTGCCCAATTTTTTTAATTATTTTCAAAAGATATTCATTTATTTGGCTTTTAGACTGAAAAGTACTATTAATTATTATATTTTCTGAACTTAAAGACTCATTTCCTCCCAAAAAAATATTTTTATTAAGTTTATCTAAGAATTCCCTTTCTTCTTTATTTTCTAACTCTACAGTTTCAAATTCTTCTATAAAAATATCGGGCTTTTTCCCATTTGGAAAGTAAATACCACAAGAACCACAACTATTTTCATAAAGATAAATTTCTTCAAATTTTTCTAATAATTTTGTAATTACTGGAACTTGAGACTCAAATTCAGTAACTATAATTTTTTTATATCTCTTTAAACTATTTAGATAAATTTTATCTTTCAGCAAAGAATTGTTATAAATATAAAGGGCTGCAGGATAATCAATTACGCCTTCCTTTAATGTTCTTGTTATATAAACTTCTAGTAACCTTGTAAGTTCTTCATAAGTTTCTGGTTTTAATAAATCTTTATTTAACTCTTGTTGCTGGATTAATTTATGAAAATTACTGTATGATATATTATTTGTTGCCATATTATAGAGATTTGATAGCATTTTTTGTGCTAATTCCTCATTTGATAGTGCTATTTCTTTTAGGTTCCCTTTTTCTTTAAAAAATTCTACAAGTTTTATCATTAAAGTTTGAGAACTTTCGAAAGTTAGGAAAATTGGGTTTTCAATATTTTTTTCGAGAATTTTAGAATTTTTAAGTACTAAATCCCAATTAAGCTTTATCTCTTTTTGTACAAAAGAAAAATATGATGAAATATTTGGAGAAAAGTTTTCGAACAAGCTATTTTTCCAAAGAGCTCTATGGGGTCTTTGCAAAACAAAAACTAAAATTTCCTCTTTCGAGTACTCTTTTATAGAAGATAGATATTCTTCTCTTGCCTTTTCAAATAGGCTTTTAGAACTTGTAGATTTCACTAGTTTTTTTTGCATAATAACCTCCAAAACTATTATACTCATTATTAAACGAAAAGTAAATAGCCTTGCATTTTTTAAGCTTATAATGTATTATAGAAGTGGTTTGGTTGTGGAAAGGGGTAATTAAATGTCATTGAACAGAGACGAATTTTTTGAGAAATATTTGATAGAAGAAGAGTATTTCGAAAACACTGGATTAGACTGGAATGAGCTTGTAGCTATCTATGATGACTACTCGAATATAGTTCCAAAATTAGAAATAGACTCTCAACATATTGTGCTTAAGCTTATTGACGCTGAATCTGTCCATTCAGTAAGAAAACGTGTAAAAAACCCAGAACACCTTTTGGAAAAAATAATAAGAAAAGGTAAAAAATATGTTGAACTAGGAATTAATAGGACAAATTATAAAAGAATAGTAACAGACCTTATTGGTATAAGAGTTTTACATCTTTTTAAAGATGATTGGTTAGCTATACATGAAGAAATAATGCATTTATGGGAAGTAAAGGAAACTCCTCAAGTTAATATTAGAAAAGGTGACAATGACGGAGTTGACTTTGAAAAAATGGTAGAAGAAGCTGGTTGTGAGCTGATTGTAAGAAAGTATGGATATAGATCTGTACATTATCTTATTGGCACTCCTCTTAACAAAAATGAAGAGATTCAAGTAGAGATTCAAGTAAGAACCGTTTTTGAAGAAGCTTGGAGCGAAATTGACCACAAAATTAGATACCCTTATGATACTCAAAACGATATGCTTGGGGAATACTTGGCAATCTTTAACAGAATTGTAGGCTCTGCTGATGAAATGGGTTCTTTTATAAAAAAACTAAAAGAAGAGTTAAGAAACCAAAATAGTCTTATAAAAACAAAAAGAAGCACAAAGAACATAAATGAAGTGGAATAAAAAAATGACCCATTGTATTATTGGGTCATTTTTTTATTCGAATTCTGCAAATCTTAATATATTAAACAATAAACCTATACAGATACTTAAAGATATTAAAGAACTACGTCCATAACTAATGAACGGCAACGGTATTCCTTTTACTGGAACAATCCCTGTAACAACATATAAATTCATTATTGCTTGAAATATTATATAAGATATTATTCCTACAGTTACATATTTGGGAAAACTATCTTTTATTTTGATTGCCATTGTAATTCCTGAAGTGAACATTAGAATGAAAGCAAAGAGAATTAAGCAACAAGCTAAAAATCCCCACTCTTCTCCTATTGAAGCAAAAATAAAGTCAGTATGAATCTCTGGAAGCCATTGATATTTTTGAACACCATTTCCATAACCTGTTCCTAGCCATCCACCATTTCCCATACCAATAACTGATTGTTCAACTTGGTATCCTCCACCTATTCCATTTATTTTTACTCCATCCCACCATTCACCGATTCTTTTCATTCTATAACCTTCGAAAAAGGCAAAAGGAATGGCACTACTAAAAACAATTGCTGCAGTTCCAAAAATATCTCTAAATCTAAATTTTGATAAGACTATCATAGAAATAAAAATCCAAGCATAATGGATTATTGTTCCCAAATCACTCTGAAAAATAATAAGAGCAGGTAAAGCTGCTAAAAATAAAAAATTTGGCCAATATTTCTTAATTAGCGAAAATAGATTATTTGTTTCTTCTTGGTCAAGTTTACTCATAAGTTTTGCTGCATAAAGAATGTAAGATATTTTAATAAACTCAGAGGGCTGCAATCCAAATATCCATCTTTTTGCACCATTACGTTCTTCTCCAATAATTGGGACTAAAATTAAAAGTACAATTGAAATCAAATAAATAACTACAAGAACTTTATCGCTTTCTAAAAACTTATAGTTTCTCATTCTACTATATTTTTTAGGCAATTTTATAAATGTAATCAAAACTATCATTACACCACATAAAATGAACGCAATCAACTGTTGAGAAAAATAGTGAAAGCTCTGATCAAATCTTGACAAAGAATAATTAAAACTAGCACTAGCAATAGCTGCAAGTCCTACTGATACTAAAAATAAATATGATAATCCTAATTGCATAAATAATTGGAATTTCGTCCAAGTTTTCTTATTATTTGTATTCATAAACACCCCGTTTCCTTAAAATTATATAAGTTTTAACAAAATATTGCAAGTTTTCTTAAAAGAATTTCTTTACAAATTTTTATTTTTTCCTACAATATTAATATAATGATTTTTAGGAGGACATAAAATGCGAGCTGTTATACAAAGAGTTAAAAATTCTAACGTAAAAGTTGATAATAAAGTCGTTGGTTCCATTGAAAAAGGATACACTATATTACTAGGTGTTACACATGATGATTCTATAAAGGATATTAAATGGCTTTGTAATAAAATTATTAATCTAAGAATATTTTCTGATGAAAATGACAAAATGAATCTTAGCTTGGGAGATGTTCAGGGAGAGATTCTTTTAATCTCACAATTTACTCTCTACGCCGATTGTATTAAAGGTAGAAGACCTGGATTTACAGAAGCTGCTTCTGGCGAAAAAGCAAAAAATCTCTATGAAAAAACTATAGATGAATTCAAGAGCCTTGGAATAAAAGTAGAAACAGGAATATTTGGTGCTGATATGGCTGTTGAACTCGTTAATGACGGTCCTGTAACTATTATTTTGGATACAGCTCAAGCAAATTTATAAAATTTATAAACATAAAATAGATAAATAAAGTATAATTGTTATACATATAGATTATTGGGGGTAATTATGAAAAAAACTTTGCATGACTTAAAAGATATAGAAGATTTCTTTATGGAACATGATACTAAACCTACAAATTCCAAGACTGCTTCAAAGAGTCCTAAAATACTGGAAAATAAGGTAGAAGTTTTGGAAAAAGAGATTCGAGATTTGAAAAAACAAATAAGTCTTTTAGAATCAAATATTGACAGAAAATCTTCAAATAAAGGTGCCAATCTAAACACTCGTGATACTGAAGATATTGCTAAAATGTTTATGGATTTTAGTGTAGACACCCTTCAAGATAAAGAAGCAAAAAAAGAACTTGATACGCTTAAAGATGAAAATGAAAGACTTAAAAAAGAAAATAAAAATCTCTCTAAACACATGAAAGTTGTTGAAATACAGAAAAAAGAGAAAATAAGTAAAAAAGTTTCTTATGAAGAAATTTTAATTAATACTAGAAAAAAATATGAATTTTTAGGCGAAAGTTCAAAGTCTGCAATAGCCTCTGCTGAATACATTTTTCTTAACGAATCTACAACTGGATTTGATTATTCAGGAACCTATATAAATTATGTGAAAGCATTAGAAATTGAATTAAAAAGAGTTTTCGGAAAGACCAATGAAAAATTAACTTTTGGAAATCTAATGGAAAAATTAAGAAAAAATCCAAATTTCAAAGGTTTTGTTGATAGAATTGAAGCTGAAAAAGTTGGAGAAGTTAGAAATTCTGCTGTTCATACTAGACCTATCTCGAAATATGAATGTAGGAAAAATAAGAAAAATAATCTTAGGAAGATGGATGGCTAGATAGAATAT
>Ga0183099_1002205_pt1 | contig 10219 bp, 11 predicted proteins | sample Biomet1_FD_127788 | JGI IMG/M metagenome (GOLD analysis project Ga0183099, IMG submission 127788) | Microbial communities from bioreactor (seeded with anoxic lake sediment) at LBNL, California, USA - Biofuel metagenome 1 | ecosystem: Engineered > Bioreactor > Anaerobic > Unclassified ... | reverse complement strand
AAGAAGCCTAAATATTTATATTTAGGCTTTTTTTTTATACGCCGTATATGATTACCAACTCGCCTAAATTTAGGATCATACCAGAACCTGTCGGATTAAAATCTTAAGCATAAATTTGGGCTAGTTCTGAATAAGTGAAAGGAATATCTCTTACTTCTCTTAGCGCAGCTCTAAAAGCTTTAATCTTTGTATTAAATGATCCGCCGAAGCATTCGTGGCTCGAGTCTCTAAATCGATTATAATATTAGTGTAGTGTGTCTGAATAGATCAGCCAGTATTCTTTTTTTTTGTGGGATGTAAAATCTTCGTTTACTTTGAACCATTTTTCGTAGAAATTTATTTTTTCGCAAAACACTCTAGCACTCTAGCACCAACCATTTAAAAGTCTGCTTACAAATACATTACACCTGCTAGAGTAAAATAAATAACTCTAGCAGTACTCTAGCGCTTTAGCGGGCAACTTACACTACCCAGGCAACTAATTACAGAATTATAGCTAAAAAACAGCACTTTAGACAACCTATGCCAGACTTAACAATAAGCATAGTCAACCCAAGTCAGGACGAGACAAGGTGCTAGAGTGCTAGAGCACCGCTAGAGTAATTCAAAGATGTCTAGCACCTATATAATTCATATATACAATAACTTAACCACCTACCGCTAGACTGCTAGAGTATTTTCACAAAATTAAAATTTATGTAGTGTTTCTGTAAACTTTCAACCTACCACTCCGGCTTTCCGAAATGATGCGACGGAAGTTTATCCTAACTCCCGAATAATTTTTTATATATCAGGCGGGAAGTTGATGCGATCTTGTACAAAACAAATCTTTCTTCTGTACAAAAGAATTAATTGTTTTGTACAGAAGAATGCATTCTTTTGTACAAGGATACACAAACTAGTCTAATAACTTTTAAAAAAGTAAACCGAAGTTCCGCTATATTCTGGCGTGATATTTATTAAAAGCTTCCTGCAAGTGAGAGTAAATGAGATTTTAATCTTTCCGATTCTGCATTCAAGTCCACAAAAAGAAGAACCATTATTCCCCCTAAAGAATTTCTATTGATCTAGAATTACTGGATAGAATCACCTTTATCGGCACAAATTGAATTTTATTAAAATATTTTTTTAGACTTAACTGCAAGAGAATCAGACTTAAGCAACTTATTGAACAAATTTATCTAAAATATATTTCCGGAAGTGCTTGCATAATTCAAATATAACCCATATCTTTGCATCGCTTTTGAAAAGAAACACTTACAAAAGTCTTCGGGGTGTAGCGCAGTCCGGTTAGCGCACCTGCTTTGGGAGCAGGGGGTCGTGGGTTCGAATCCCGCTACCCCGACAGAGCTTAAGTATAATTAAGCAACAAATTAGAAAAAGTATTGAGCTGATACAATTTGTATCGGCTCAATACTTTTTTATGCAAAGTTGATTTATTAAAAAACAAAATGGCTAAAATATAAGTTATTCTTATTTAAGACATCAATGAATTGCAGCTAAAAAAAATAGAACTCTCTCAAAAATCAAATTCGAATAAAATCGTAAAGAATATATAGAAAGAATACGAGATATTGCAAAGTTTAAAACTCAATAAATAACCAGAGTATGTATACAGTAAGAAAAAGACTTGAAATATCAGCTTCACACAGTTTAAAGCTTTCATATGCTAGCAAGTGTGAAAATTTGCACGGCCATAACTGGAATATACTCATTTGGTGCAGGGCTGAGAAATTAAACGACGACGGCATGGTTGTTGACTTTACCCATATTAAGGAGAAAATTCAATCCAAATTAGACCATAAGAACTTAAATGAAGTGCTCCCGTTCAATACAACGGCTGAAAATATGGCTAAGTGGATTTGTGATCAAATTCCAGAATGTTTTAAAGTTATGGTTCAAGAATCTGAAAACAATATTGCATGGTATGAAAAAGGTGAATGAAATTTTTTATAGTATTCAGGGAGAGGGGCATTTTACTGGAATACCTGCTATCTTTATCCGCTTTTCAGGTTGTAATTTAAACTGTGATTTTTGCGATACAGACCATCAATCGGGTGAGTTTTTAAGCGATAAAGATATTATTGCTGAAATCAAAAAATACCCGGCGAAGCATGTAGTTTTAACTGGAGGTGAACCTTGTTTGCAAATTACACACGATCTTGTAAAAGGAATAAAGGATATTGGCTGTTTTGTACAGATAGAAACTAATGGAACAAAAGTGCCACCCAATAATGTTGATTGGATAACCTGCTCACCCAAAGAGGACGGAAAAACGGTAGTCCTTAATCCAAATGAATTAAAGGTTGTCTATAATGGGCAAGATATGTCTAAATACAACAAGTATACCCCCGAAGTCTTTTATCTGCAGCCTTGTTCTTGCAAAAACACAGAAGAAGTTATTGATTATATAAAAGAGCATCCAAAATGGAGGCTAAGCCTTCAAACTCATAAAATATTAAATATAAGATAAATAGCTTTATTGATGAATTGAATGCAAAGAAAATCAATAGAGATTTTAGACTCCTCTATTTTTACAATACAAGAAAGGTACTTCCAATTACCTTTCTTTTTTTATATCTAAGATAATTCCTGCTAAACATAGATTAATTAAGATTTTTATATAATTTTGCATCCAATATACAAAAACAGAAAAATCAAATAAAAAGAATATGTTTAGAACGCATACTTGCGGAGAACTTCGGATCTCCGACATAAATAAAGTGGTAACACTTTCGGGATGGGTGCAGCGTACCAGAAAAATGGGCGGAATGACATTTGTTGACCTTCGTGATCGTTACGGAATTACTCAACTTGTCTTTAATGATGCCATCAATACTGAGTTATGTGATGCAGCAAATAAACTAGGCCGCGAATTTGTAATTCAGATTACCGGCGAAGTTAACGAACGCTCCAATAAGAATGCAAACCTTTCTACTGGTGATATTGAGCTGATTGTTTCGGAACTTAATATTCTTAACACAGCATCAACACCTCCTTTCACAATAGAAGATAATTCAGACGGTGGTGATGATATTCGCATGAAGTATCGTTATCTTGACCTTCGCCGTAACAATGTAAGATCAAATCTTGAACTTCGTCACAAGATGACTATTGAGGTACGCAGTTATCTCGATAAACTGGGATTCTTAGAAGTTGAAACACCTATACTTATTGGTTCTACTCCAGAAGGAGCACGCGACTTCGTGGTGCCTTCACGTATGAACCCGGGACAGTTCTACGCACTACCTCAGTCACCACAGCTTTTCAAACAGCTGTTGATGGTATCAGGTTTCGACCGTTATTTCCAGATAGCTAAATGTTTCCGCGACGAAGACCTTCGTGCCGACCGCCAACCGGAATTTACACAGATTGACTGCGAAATGAGTTTCGTGGAACAGGAAGATATAATTTCCATCTTTGAAGGAATGGCAAAACATCTTTTCAAAGTTATCCGTAACGTTGAATTAACAGAAGCATTTCCTCGTATGACTTGGCATGAAGCTATGAAGTTATACGGAAGCGATAAACCAGATATCCGCTTTGGGATGGAGTTTGTAGAACTAATGGACGTTCTTAAGGGTAAAGGTTTCTCTGTATTTGATGACGCAGCTTATATTGGCGGTATTTGTGCTGAAGGTGCCGCTTCTTTTACACGTAAGCAATTGGACGGTCTTACTGAATTTGTTAAGCGTCCACAGATTGGAGCCAAGGGAATGGTTTATGCTCGTGTAGAAGCTGACGGAAACGTAAAATCAAGCGTTGACAAATTCTATACGCAAGAAACTCTTCAGGAACTTAAAGCTGCATTCGGAGCTAAGCCGGGCGATTTGATTCTTATTCTTTCAGGTGATGATGCAATGAAGACACGCAAACAACTTTGCGAACTTCGTTTGGAAATGGGTAGCCAGTTAGGACTAAGAGATAAAAATACTTTTGCTTGTCTTTGGGTTATTGACTTCCCTCTGTTTGAGTGGGACGAAGAAAGCAAACGTTTTATGGCTATGCACCATCCATTTACTTCTCCTAAGCTCGAAGACGTTCCTTTCCTTGATACTGATCCGGGAAAAGTTCGTGCAAATGCCTACGATATGGTTATTAACGGCGTAGAAGTAGGAGGTGGTTCTATTCGTATTCACGATAGTGAGTTGCAAAACAAAATGTTTAAACTACTTGGATTCACAGAAGAGAGAGCTCAAGAACAATTTGGATTCTTAATGGATGCCTTCAAGTTTGGCGCTCCTCCTCACGGTGGTTTGGCTTATGGTTTAGACCGCTGGGTATCTCTTTTTGCCGGATTAGATTCTATTCGTGACTGCATTGCTTTCCCGAAAAATAACTCCGGTCGTGATGTAATGATGGATGCTCCAGGTTATTTGGAACAATCTCAATTAGATGAACTTAATCTAGTTATAGATATTAAAGAATAAAGCAATCTTATATATTTTATAAATTAGGGTAGTAGTGGAAAAAGTGTAACTTTTACCCATTACTACCTTTTTTAAATCCTATATTTCTCTAAAAAACAAATATCCTTGTCTGTATAATCCGATGTCAAAGGAGTTAATTCATAAGCTTTATTTGATGGCATATAATGGATATTATATATAAATTTATTAGTAACTAAAGAACTACTTCTTTTATTTCCCAAGACATTAATAGGTTTCCATATCATTATCAATTTTCTCTCTTTATTGAATTGAAAAGCCTGCCCGAAAAGATTTCCGAACAGGCTAGTATAAGAAAAGCTGAAAGCTATTATTGGGCTATTTCCAAACAGAAGATTAAAATTTTCGCTTACAAATAAATAAACTAATCAATAAAACGTTTAGTTATTTCTCCATATTCGTCAATCCTTCTATCACGAAGGAAAGGCCACCAGCGGCGGACGTTTTCGGAACGGGTTAAACTAACCTCTACGACAATGTTCGCCCCTTCTTTGTTTCCTGCCTGAGCTAAAAACTCTCCTTGCGGACCGGCTACAAAGCTGTTTCCCCAGAACTGAATGCCGTTTGTTTGTCCGGAAGGATCTTCTTCGTGTCCCACACGATTCACGGATACAACCGGAAGTCCATTGGCCACAGCATGTGCACGTTGAGAAATTATCCACGCATTAAGCTGACGACTCTTTTCGTCTTCTGTATCAGAACTTTCCCAACCAATGGCTGTGGGATAAATAAGTAATTCCGCACCACGAAGTGCCATCAGGCGGGCAGCTTCCGGATACCACTGATCCCAGCAAACAAGTACACCAAGTTTTCCAAGAGAAGTTTGAATAGGCTGAAAGCCTAAATCGCCGGGGGTGAAATAAAACTTTTCATAATAGGCAGGATCATCGGGAATATGCATCTTGCGATACTTTCCGGCAATAGAGCCGTCGGTATCAAATACCACGGCTGTGTTATGATACAATCCGGGAGCGCGCTTTTCAAACAGAGATGTAACCAATACTATTCCGTGAGCGGCAGCAATTTCTCCATAAAATCCTGTAGAAGGGCCGGGAATAGGCTCTGCAAGATCGAAGTTGTTTGTATCTTCTATCTGACAAAAATACAAGGAGTTATGTAACTCTTGAAGCACTACCAACTGTGCGCCTTGAGCCACGCAGGCTTCAATATTTTCCGTCAGTTTTTTCAGGTTTTCTTTTATGTCAGCCGCATTAGCTTGTTGCACTAATCCCACCTTGATGGTTCTGTTGTCCATAGTTTCTTGTTTTTTATTTATTATACCTGAAATACTATTTAATCACCCCCTCGGGGTATTGCATTGTAACGCAGTGGAGTGATCCATGTTGCTTAATTAGTGCACGGCAATCAATTCCTATAATCTCACTATCAGGGAAAGCTTCTGCAAGCACAGCTGCTGCTTCAGCATCATTTTTTGATTGATTATAAGTGGGATAAAGTACTGCTTTATTGATAATTAAGAAGTTTGCATAAGTGGCAGGTAAACGCTCAGTATTCTCTATAATGCAATCTGCCATTGGCAAAGCAAGCAAGCGATATGGTTCTCCTTTCAGCGTACGGAAGGTACAAAGTTGTTCCTCCATTTTCTGTAACTCTTCGAAATGTTCATCGTCAGGATCTGTACATTTTACATAAGCAATCGTGTTATTGGGGCATAGACGCGCCAATGTATCTACATGACTATCAGTATCGTCACCAGCCAGATAGCCATGATCCAGCCAAAGTACTTGCTGCATGTGAAACACAGAACGCAAACGTTCCTCTATTTCAACCTTGTTCATTGTATCGTTTCGGTTTGGAGCCAGCAAGCAAGTAGATGTTGTGAGCAGAGTTCCAAATCCGTCGCTCTCAATAGAACCACCTTCTAGTACAAAATTCAGGTGATTTTCATATTCTGCCTTGAAGCATTTTGCATCATAAGCCTTGCGTGTAATCTGATTATCAAGACCTGCGACAAATTTTTGCCCCCAGCCATTGAAACAAAAGTCGAGCAGGCGAGGAGTAGAGCCGTCAATCAAAGTAATGGCACCATGATCCCGAGCCCAGGTATCGTTTGTTTCACATTCAAAGAAACGAACATTTTCCATATTTACTCTATTGGAAATCTGTGCTTTTACAGCATCAACATCAGGAGCCACGATAAGCAATAATTCTTTCTTTGCAATTTCACGGGCAATGGCGGTAAAACATTCCTGCACCTCTTTAAGCATGTGAGCCCAATCAGTACCGGCATGTGGCCAAGTTAATTGCACACCACTTTGTTCATGCCATTCAGAAGGAAGAAAAGGAGCACGCATCTCAACTTGAAGACCAAAGGGATTGCCCCAATTTACTTGATAATTTTTTTCTTCATCTCCATTCTTTGGGAGACTGACTAATATACCCATTTTTACTTATTTCCTTTCTTTAGGTTTACGATCAAAGAACGGATTCTTACTGGAACAACTGATAGGAATAGCCATCACAGTTTTACAGCCAGGAAGCCAGTTGAGCCCTTGAGCAGCAATTCCGGCAGAGAACATAACGCGAGAATCAACGCGTAAATCGGAAGCTGTAGCACACGCCGAGCCAATAGCAATACCCACATCAATAGTATTCAGAGCACACGGAGTATCTTTCGGTTTCTCTGCACAAGTGGCAAATCCGCAATGGCCACAGTTTAATCCCTGCAAATGCTCGCGCGTACCTATTAATATAATAGCTTCGGCAGACAGAATATTTTCGGCATCACGGAGAAAGAACATCATTCCGTTTTCACCGTTTTGTCTGATCAGCTCATCAGAAAGTAATTTTATATCTCCTTCAGTAACAACAGCAGTTTCAATTACGTCTACACCTTTTCCTTTAGGAGCTGTACGTGCAGCTGTCATCATTTGTTTTGCCACATAAAGCATATGCTCATGGCGAACATCCCGTTCATTTAATATCATTCTTGTTTTTTTTTATTCTAATTAAGGATACAAATATAAACGATTGGAATCATTTGTCAAAACATAACGGAACGTTATTATTTCCCTGTACAAAAGAATTAATTCCCTTGTACAAAACAATATATTCTTTTGTACAAAAGAAAACAATCTTTTGTACAAGAATTATTTGATTTAACAAGTATAATTTATAACTTTACGGCATAAATTTTAAATTTAACCGATATGGCAATAGATTTTAAGGCTACTAAAGTTAATAATAACATGAAGCCCGAAGAGACACCTCGTTATTATGCTAAAGCTGTGACCAAAGGAACTGTTACTTTGAACCGCCTCATTGAAGATATGTGCGAAGAAAGTACACTTTCAAAAGCCGATGTGGTTGCTGTTGTTGCAGGACTTAGCAAGCATTTATTGAAGAATCTGCAGGATGGCTACACCGTAAAAATTGATTCATTGGGTACATTTTCCACATCAGTAAAAAGCCCTACAGTAGACAATGCAGAAGAAGTCCGTTCAAAAGACGTTTCATTTAGCAGAATCAACTATCTTCCTGAAGTAAATATGCTTGAAAGCTTCCGCATTGTTTCTTTCCAAAAAGTGGAAACAAAAGAAGAGGCAAAGATTTCAAAGCCAAGAGGCCGTAAGCCTATTCGCAGAAAATAAGAAAAAATGCTCAAAATAGAAGATGCCTGCATTACTTATGGAGAGCTGGAGCTCTTTACGGGACTATGCATACATATAAAAAAGGGTGAAATTGTCTGTATCTCTGGAGAATCAGGTAGTGGGAAAACATCAATATTAAATGCCATTATGGGGTTTGTTCCGCTAAAAAGTGGAACCATAACGGTAGATGACCTTTTACTATGTGAAGCAAATATTGATCTGATTCGTAAAAAGATTGCATGGATTCCTCAGGAACTAGCACTTCCTTGTGAATGGGTGAGTGAGATGATTCAACTTCCTTTTGAATTAAAAGCAAATAGGGGGATTCATTTCTCTAAAACAGAACTTTTTTCTACTTTTAAAGAATTAAACCTGGAAGAGGAACTATACACAAAACGAGTTAGTGAAATCTCGGGAGGGCAACGTCAACGAATCATGATAGCCGTGGCTGCGCTATTGCAAAAGCCTTTCTTAATAGTAGATGAACCAACTTCCGCTCTTGATACAGTTTCTGTAGAACGAGTGCTCAACTTCTTTAATATTTTATCACAGAAAGGGATGACTATACTTGCCGTATCTCACGACCGCACATTTAAACTTGGTTGCGATAATATTATTTATTTATAGACCACATGGGAACAATCGATATCAGTTACTGGAACTTGCTAGTTGGTTTGCTGATGATGGGCATTCCACTGTATTTCTTATGGAAATTTAAAACCGGACTGGTACAATCTACTTTAATAGCAGTTATCAGGATGCTTGTTCAGTTATTTCTTATAGGTGTATACTTGAAATACCTCTTCATCTATAACCATCCACTTGTAAATTTCCTTTGGGTATTTATTATGATTATTGTTGCAGCAGAAACAGCATTAGTCCGCACCCGTATACAACGAAAAGTCCTATTGATTCCTATTTCCATTGGTTTCCTCTTTTCAGTAGCTTTAATCGGCATCTATTTTTTAGGGTTGGTACTCAAGCTGGATAATATATTTAACGCCCAGTACTTTATCCCTGTATTTGGTATATTGATGGGTAATATGCTATCCGTCAACGTAATTGGGCTCAATACTTTCTATAGTGGATTGCAGCGTGAGCAACAGCAGTACTATTATTTACTTGGAAATGGTGCAACTCACCAAGAAGCTCAGGCACCTTTCATCAGACAAGCGCTCATTAAAGCATTCAGTCCTTGCATAGCCAATATGGCAGTAATGGGACTTGTAGCTCTCCCTGGTACAATGATTGGTCAGATACTTGGTGGAAGTAGTCCTAATGTTGCAATAAAATACCAGATGATGATAGTAGTCATCACTTTTACTGCCTCCATGCTTTCCATTATGATCACTATTAAACTTGCATCTCGGCAATCCTTTGATAAGTTTGGCAGATTGATCCGTGTATTTAAAGAAAATAAAAAAAATGCATGACGATATTCTGACCCTTGTTGGCCAAATTACCACTCCCGGATTCTTTGTCACAGCAGACGTACTTCAGTCATCCACTGAAGTACCAAAAGGGATAGAAGACTTTGTATTACAAAAACTTAGGAATATTAATGAAGGAGCAAGCGGACGAAAGTTTGCATTCAGGAACAATGGCTGGCAGATTAATTTTACATTCTTTCCAACCAATCAGGTTGTAGATAAACGCTACGGGCTAATGAATAAAATGATAAAAGAGAGAAAAAAGATCCTCTAAAATTATTGCAGTTAACAAAAAAGTGTTACTTTTGCATTATCAAAATGGCGGTTTAGTGTAGTGGCCTAGCACGCAACTCTCTCACGGTTGAGACTCGGGTTCGATTCCCGGATCCGCTACAAATAGTAATAACTCACTAATGTATAGTGGGTTATTTTTATTTTAAAAGCAATTGGAATTAACATCGGAACTAGAATGTATTCTGCAATATTCAAAAAGAAGTTCCCGCAAATTATCTTCGACATACAACATAGCAAAACGTCTGAAACTTCTATCTAGATTAAAATTTAGATAAATTCATGAAACATATTAGACTAGAACTTAAAAGAAAGCATTGATAAGAATTCTGATATTTCATTCAATTGCAATAATTATATCAAATGTTTTTCGTTTGATTTATTTCAGTTGAGAGGAACAATAAACATTTACCGATATAGATTATAATTGGATAGTAAG
>Ga0183099_1002204_pt1 | contig 10225 bp, 10 predicted proteins | sample Biomet1_FD_127788 | JGI IMG/M metagenome (GOLD analysis project Ga0183099, IMG submission 127788) | Microbial communities from bioreactor (seeded with anoxic lake sediment) at LBNL, California, USA - Biofuel metagenome 1 | ecosystem: Engineered > Bioreactor > Anaerobic > Unclassified ... | reverse complement strand
CATGGTTAGCTCTGTTGTTTTATAGCTTGCCCCAAATCCCTGAGCTGAATGGTCATCAAAGTAGAAATAGTCGCAAATGTGTATGTCGTCGTAGCGGCGGAAGCGTGCGCCTGCCCAGGCAGACCAACGGCTACCCATAATGTTCCGGGCCTCAACGAAAGCCTCGGGAAGAATAAAGGTGAGTCCGTCTGCCGAGCGAGTGCTTACGTTGCCAATAAATTGTCCATTGGCAGAATACATCCCCAGTCGGGCCTGAAAGGTTACGTTTGTACTGTCCTTCCCTATAAGTTTCGGAGTGAAGTGCAGCGCAGGCAACAGATCAAAGTAATCTGACTGCTCCATACGTCCGGCCAGTGAACCCTGACCGGAAAGGTTTAACGGCTTCCACATGTTGCCTTCGCCCGTTGGTGATGCACCAACTCCGATTCGTCCTGTGGTTCCCATTGAAAAATTTGTATTTGTAATTACCACCTGAGCTTTAGCGCACAATGGCATTGCTATTATTATAAATAGTTGAAGCAATTTTTTCATAATGAGTAATGTTTAAACGTTTAAACATTTAGGTAAAAATAAAATGGAAAGGCACAGAATAGTCTTATCGTTAATAAGAAGTTCATTCGCATTAGTCGGTACAACAGACAATAATCTGACGTAAGACGCTCTGCTACAATATCTGTTTCGGAGATTTGCAGTATACATAACCGGGGATATTAAATGGTATAATATAATCAGCTGGTTATTAAGCTTTATCCTTGTATCCTTTGATGCCGTAATAGGCTACAAATACGAAGCAAAGAAGCGGGATAAGCAATGAATTAGCGATTCCTGCCATATCAGACAAACGGCCCATTGCAAGGGTAAGTACGGCTCCACCAATAATTGCCATTACAAGTATGGATGCTCCCAACTTGGTGTGTTCGCCAAGATCTTTCATACCCAATGAGAAGATAGTAGGATACATGATTGACATAAAGAAGCTGGTGCCAACTAATGCCCAAAGACCTATTGTTCCTGGGAAAAGGATTCCGACTGCTGTGAGAACCACATTGACAAGGGCATAGATCGAAAGCAATTTATTGTCTTTTATCTTCTTTAGCAATCCTGTTCCTATAAAGCGACCAAGTGTAAATACTACAAGAGAGATAGTCAGGAAGTTAGCAGCACCTTTCTCTGGTGTTCCCGGAATAGTTGACTGAATGTAGCGGATCAGATAACTCCATATACATACCTGAGCTCCCACATAGAAGAACTGTGCAATAACTGATTGCTTGAAAGATTTCTTGCTCAGCAATAGTTTCAGTGTTTTTCTTGTAGAAGAAGTGTTAGCTGTCTCTTCATCCTTGATAGTAGGGAATTTAGTGAATGCAATGATTATAGCAAACAATAAAATGATGGCACCGATAATTAGATAAGGAGTCTGCACGGAATGAGCCTCTGTAAGATAGTAAGCTTTCAAGGCTTCGGGCGACATTTTAGCAAGCTGTTCTTTGGTATACTCAACTCCGGTAAGGATAAAGTGCTGACCTACCAACACGCCTGTTACACATCCGATTGGATTAAATGATTGTGCCAGATTCAGACGGAAAGTAGCCGTTTCGGGCTTTCCTAATGCCAGAACATAAGGACCGGCTGCTGTTTCCAGAAACGCAAGTCCGGAAGCGATAACAAACAGGGCAAACAGGAAGAATGCATACGAGTTGTTCTCTGCTGCAGGGAAGAACAAGAATGCTCCGGCTGCATACAATATCAGACCAATGATTATACCGGTAATGTAATTGTACTTACGCATCACGATTGATGCCGGAATGGCAAGAAGAAAATATCCCATGTAAAAGGCTGACTGCACGAAACCTGATTGTAAATCGGTCAGTTCAAATGATTTCTTGAACTGTTTAATTAAGATGTCATTCAGGTTACCGGCCATGCCCCACATAAAGAACATACTGATAATAAGAATAAGTGGTAACACGTAACTGTTCTTTTTCTCCATTGACAAATCGGCTGCTACGGTTAATGTTTTCGCTGGTTTTAAACTAGGTAGTTGCATAATATAAAAGTTTAAGGTGTTGTTATAGAATAGATTGGCGCTGTAGCTGGAAATCCATCAACTGAGCCAGATTGTAAGAAGGGCAAGCTCCTTCGTGAGAGGCAACAAAAGCGCCAAGTGCTGTGGCATAAATCATACCCGTTTCAGGAGTTTCGTTCTGAACTTTCTTTGCAAGGAAAGCAGCAAGGAAAGAGTCTCCACTTCCAACAGTGTCTTTTACAGTAACACGGAATGCTGGGAATGAATAAGAGTTAGTTAATGTGTAATAAGTAGCTCCTTCGCTTCCTTTGGTTACTATCACTTCATCAATATTGAACTCTTTCTGAAGGAATCTGACAGATTCTTCCTCTGTACCGGTCTGATCCCAGAACCAGGTAATAATCAGGTCTAACTCTGCCTTATTTAACTTCAGCAGATTACACTTTTCCAATAAATATTCTATTGTTTCAACCGAATAGAATGGTGCACGCAGGTTTATATCAAATACCTTATAGGAAGCCTTTTCCAGAAGTCTATATAAAGTATCACGTGAGGTTTCGTTACGGTTTACCAGACTACCAAACACGAAAGCGTCGGCACTGGCCACCAATTCATCGTAAGCCTCATCGGAGCTGATATAATCCCATGCAGCAGATTCGTGGATAACATAAGTCATCTCTTCATTTTCTCCGGCAATAGCTTCTACTTTTCCTGTCTCATGAGCTTCGTCAATCTGGCAATATGTAGTTGGAATGTTCCATTCATTGAGCAGATTCAATAATTTTTGGCCAGCATCGTCGGCTCCTACACGGCTGATCATTTGGCTGTCTACACCAAATTTCTGCAAATGGTAAGCCACGTTCATAGGTGCTCCGCCCGGCTTGGTCTTAGTAGGGAAAATATCCCAAAGTACTTCGCCATAACACACAATTCTTTGTTTTTCAAGGTCTTTTGTTTTCATGATATAAATATTTAATGATTCAATTATTTGATTGCTATGTGGTTTTAGATTTTGTTTAAACGTTTAAACATGCAAAGAAAAAAAATTATAAGGTAACAACTGAAGATTTACGGACTACAAGTTCTGTCTCAAAAATGGCCGATTCAATGGAAGAGCCTTTCTTTTCTATGGCATCAAGCAGAATCCTCACAGACTTTAAGCCAAGTTCGGCCATAGGTTGCTTCACGTAAGTTACCGGAGCATAGAAAAGATCAAAAGCATCCGTTTCATCAAAACCTACAACTGCCAGTTGGTCAGGTATTTTAAGGCCTAAACCATTAATGTACTTCAGTCCGCAGATAGTAAGTAAGTTCGTTGTGGCAAAGATTGCATCAACAGGGTTCTCATCAGCAAGGAATCCCTTAATTGCATTGGCTACATCTTCATCAGTATGATCAATACGAACCTCACCAACCATGGCTTGCTCTTTCAATAAATCAACTGCGCCTCTAACTCGTTCGTTAAGGTGGAACAAAGATGTTTGATAAGATATAACCCCAATTCGCTTATGCCTGTATGACTGTAAATGGATGATTGCCTTTCTGGCAGCATCATAATTGTCAATAGCCACAAAGTTAGAAGGAATTGAAGGATAGTAACGGTCAATCAACACAAACGGTATGCCCGACTCTTTCAGGTAAAGAACCTGATCTTCACAATGTTCAGGTAATGCAACAATTAATCCATCTACCTGACGGTTGATGAACAACGTAATCAAGTCTCTGGTTTTCTTTTCACTCTCGTCTGAACTACCAAAGATTACTGAATACCCGTTCTTTTTAGCTTCATCTTCAATAATACGAGCCATCTGAGAAGAGAATGGGTTTGCAATATCGGCCACAATTAAACCAATGGTAAATGTTTTTTGTGCCTTAAGGCTCCGTGCAATCTGGTTAGGCTGATAGTTGAGGTCTTGTGCTACCTTCCTTATCTTGGCAGCAACCTCTTTACTTATCCTGTTCTCGTTCTTATTGTTAAGTACATACGACACCAAAGTTGTAGAAACCCCAACTTGCTCTGCAATTGTTTTTATGGATACTTTGGCTTTCATGAATATTAAACTTAACTGTTTATACTTTGGTAATGATTTACGCTCCAAATATATATGTTTAAACGATTCAACATATACTTGTACACCAATAATTATTGTTTTTTAACAAATAGATTCTATTTAGCCATATAAAGAAAGATATTTTTTCTAACCGAGGTACAAAAAAATATCTTTTTATCTATGTATTAGGCACTTGCACTACTATTTTATAGATATAGACAATGGCAAAACAGGAAAGAAACACCCTATATTCCGCAATCTTCTTAAAAAAGCTAGAGCGTTTTTCAAGAAATGACTAATCATTATAGCCAAAACCTCAATTCATCTTCTTCGTAATGACTTTACATTTCCAACAAAATCTTAAGTCATCTTCTCAGAAATCGAACTTTCATATTAGGTAGCCTTACACAAAACAGCGATACAAAGCGAGAAATAAAGTCTCAAAAAACAAACAAAGCAAAAATTACCTACCACAGAATGCCACAAGAGCAAGCACAGACCACAGAACTAGCCTCTAACTTTTTTAATGAGCGTAAAGTGGAAAGATGATGGAGCATTAAGAAAGAGTGACAGTCTGGACAAAGCAAGTTTGAATATCTTCAGTGGGGGGAAGAACGAAATAACAGTTATAATGAGGCATTGATTCTTTGTTCCTTTTGGTTCAAACCAAAAGGAACAAAGAATCAATACCAAAAAACAACAATTTTATGCCAGATTCAAAAAAAATATCACAAATTGTTTGCAGTTTAAAACAAAGTCTCTATATTTGTCCCCGAAAACAAACAAATGATTATGAGAACAATTTTAGAAAATGCATGTTGGTGGCGCTTCTTACAACCTCGAAAGTCGTAAGGAAGCAGAGCTCATGTATATATACTAAAATTAAATTTGAAGATATTTTTAAGAGGCCTGTCGCACCTGCGACAGGCCTCTTTTTTTATGCTAATTTAAAAAACAAAAAAATATAAGTGATGAAAACGTATTTAGTTAACGAAGATGGTTATTATGGTGAGTTCGGTGGAGCATACATTCCCGAGATCCTTTACAAATGTGTGGAAGATTTAAAGAACAACTACCTTGATATTTTGCAGAGTGATGATTTTAAGCAAGAGTTTAATGCATTACTTAAAGATTACGTGGGACGTCCTTCCCCACTCTATTTAGCAAAACGCCTTTCGGAAAAGTATGGTTGCAAGATTTATCTGAAAAGAGAAGACCTGAATCACACCGGAGCACACAAGATTAACAATGCTATTGGCCAGATTCTTTTGGCTCGCCGCATGGGAAAGAAGCGGATTATTGCTGAGACAGGTGCAGGTCAGCATGGTGTTGCAACGGCTACTGTTTGCGCACTGATGGGTATGGAATGCATCGTTTACATGGGTAAAACAGATGTGGAACGCCAACAGGTAAACGTTCAGAGAATGAAGATGCTGGGAGCTACAGTTTGCCCGGTGACTTCAGGGAACATGACTTTAAAGGATGCTACTAACGAGGCAATACGCGACTGGTGCTGTCATCCTTCGGATACTTATTACGTTATTGGTTCTACCGTAGGACCTCATCCTTATCCTGACATGGTTGCCCGTCTGCAATCGGTTATCAGCGAAGAGATCAAGAAGCAGTTACTGGAACAGGAAGGACGTGATTATCCTGATTACCTTGTTGCCTGTGTAGGTGGCGGTAGCAACGCAGCCGGAACCATATACCATTATATAGATGACGAACGCGTGAAGATTGTTCTGGCTGAAGCCGGAGGTAAAGGTGTTGAAACAGGTATGTCGGCTGCAACTATCCAACTTGGAAAGATGGGAATTATTCACGGAGCACAGACATTGGTGATGCAGAGCGAGGATGGGCAGATAGAAGAGCCTTACTCAATCTCGGCCGGACTGGATTATCCAGGTATCGGGCCTATGCATGCCAACCTTGCAACCGAACATCGTGCCACAATACTTGCCATCAATGATGATGAAGCAATAAAGGCAGCATTTGAGCTAACCCGTATTGAGGGAATTATTCCAGCACTGGAATCGGCTCATGCGCTGGGAGCTTTGAGCAAAGTGAAGTTCAAACCGGAAGATGTGGTGGTTCTCACCGTTTCGGGCCGTGGAGACAAGGACATTGAGACTTATATCGGATTCATGAACGATTAAAAATAAGATAAGATGAAAACATATAATTTTAAAACCGTTAGCAAGACTATACTTAGCGATTTACATACTCCGGTGAGCGTTTATCTTAAGGTACGTGATATTTATCCTGAATCGGCTTTGCTGGAAAGCTCGGATTTTCACGGAAACGAGAACAGTCACTCTTACATTGCGCTAAAGCCATTGGCCAGCATCGGGGTAAACAGCAATATTTGCACTACCCGCTTCCCCGACAATTCAGAACTTAAGGAAGAGATCACCGATCAGTTCACAGTGTCCGATGCAATGAACAGCTTCATTGGCAAACTGAATGTAACGGGCGATGACAAAGATTCCTGCGGTCTTTATGGATACACATCTTTCAACGCAGTGCGCTACTTTGAACACATTCCCGTTCAGGAATCACACGATACAAAGAACGATGCTCCCGACTTGCTTTACATACTATATAAATATGTATTAATCTTCAATCACTTTAAGAACGAACTTACTCTGGTTGAGCTTTTACAGGATGGAGAGAGCAGCGACATTGAAAAGCTGGAAACAATTCTTGAGAACCGCAACTTTGCTTCGTACAACTTCTCAACCAAAGGAAAAGAAACAAGTCCCATCACGGATGAAGAGTACAAATCATACGTCCGACAAGGGGTAGCTCACTGCCTTCGTGGAGATGTTTTCCAGATTGTTCTTTCCCGCAGATTCGTTCAGCCCTATACCGGAGACGATTTCAAAGTCTATCGCGCCCTTCGTTCCATAAACCCCTCTCCTTACTTGTTCTATTTTGATTTCGGTGGTTTCCGTATCTTCGGTTCTTCACCCGAAACACATTGCAAGGTAACAGGCAATCTTGCAAGCATTGACCCGATAGCCGGTACATCTCGCCGCACAGGAGATGTAACTAAAGACAAGCAACTGGTAGAAGCGCTGCTTGCCGATCCTAAAGAAAACGCAGAGCATGTGATGCTGGTAGACCTTGCCCGCAATGACCTGAGCCGTAACGCTCACAACGTAAAGGTAGACTTCTATAAAGAGGTGCAGTATTACAGTCACGTAATTCACCTGGTGTCTCGTGTAAGCGGAGAACTAAACGAAGATACCAACGCAGTAAAAACATTCATTGATACTTTCCCTGCAGGTACACTTTCCGGAGCTCCAAAGGTAAGAGCTATGCAACTTATTTCAGAGATAGAGAATCATGCACGCGGTGCTTACGGCGGTTGCATTGGTTTCATTGGACTGAACGGTGACCTGAATCAGGCCATCACCATCCGTTCTTTTGTGAGCCGCAATAACGAACTCTGGTATCAGGCCGGAGCGGGAATCGTGGCAAAGAGCAATGATGAATACGAACTTCAGGAGGTAAACAGTAAACTGGGTGCGCTGAAAAAAGCTATCGACCTGGCTTGTTCTTTAAAAAACTAAATAAAACTACAGCAATGAAAAAGATACTTATACTAGATAATTACGACTCTTTTACCTATAACTTGCTTCACCTGGTAAAGGAACTGGGATTCACTGACGTAGAAGTGCACCGTAACGACCGGATTTCTCTTGACGAGGTAGATAAGTTTGATAAGATCATCCTCTCTCCCGGACCGGGTATTCCCGAAGAGGCTGGTATTCTGCTTCCGCTTATTAAGCGATATGCACCCACAAAGAGCATTCTTGGTGTATGTTTAGGACATCAGGCTATAGGACAAGCTTTTGGTGCTAAGCTGGAAAACCTGAAAGAGGTGTTCCATGGCGTAGAGACTCCTATTAATATAGTAAAGGAAGATTCACTATTCAGCGGATTATCGAAAGAGATCACCGTAGGGCGTTACCACTCATGGATTGTGAGCAATGAAAATTTCCCCGCTGAGTTGGAAATAATTGCAGAAGACAAGCAAGGAGAGATCATGACATTGCGTCACAAGACTTATGATGTGAAGGGTATTCAGTTTCATCCGGAGTCAGTGCTTACACCTAAAGGTCACGAAATCATTAATAACTGGTTAAAGAAATAAAGAGGGAAAACCATTGAGCAATCCTTCTCAGGTTATTCGCCTATAAATTTCATTTATTGGAGAATGGATTTTATTTATTGGCGAGAGAATTTCAGATGCTTACCAACAACAATTATAATAAATAAAACAATGAAAAATATACTATATAAACTCTTCGAGCACCAATATCTGGACCGCGAAGAAGCTAAGAATGTTCTTCAGAACATTGCCCTTGGAAAATATAACGATGCGCAGGTAGCATCACTCATCACCGTGTTTCTTATGCGTAATATCTCCGTTGAGGAGATGCTGGGATTCAAGGAAGCATTGCTTGATATGCGTGTAGAAGTCGATTTGGCCGACTATCGTCCGGTAGACATTGTAGGAACGGGAGGCGACGGAAAGAACACATTCAACATCTCAACTACGGCATGTTTCGCACTGGCCGGAGCAGGTTTCAATGTGGTGAAGCACGGAAACTATGGTGCAACATCGGTAAGTGGAGCAAGTAACGTAATGGAGCAGCACGGAGTGAAGTTTACCTCCGATGTAAACAAGCTACGCCAAAGCATGGATAAGTGTAACATTGCCTATCTGCATGCACCACTATTCAGTCCGGCAATGAAGGCCGTTGCTCCTATCCGCAAGAGTCTGGGCGTGCGTACCTTCTTTAATATGCTTGGTCCGCTGGTAAATCCGGTGATGCCGGCTTATCAGTTGCTGGGAGTGTACAGCCTTCCATTGATGAGACTCTATAGCTACGCTTACCAGGAAAGCGGAAGTAAGTTTGCAGTGGTACACAGTCTGGATGGCTACGATGAAATATCCCTCACTTCAGACTTTAAGGTGGTAGATTCTACCAGTGAGAAGATTTATACTCCGGAATCATTGGGATTCAAACGTTGCACAGAGGCCGACCTTTACGGTGGTGATACTCCCGAAGATGCAGCTCTCATCTTCGATAATGTGCTTAACAATTGCGCTACCGAGGCACAAACCAATTGTGTGGTGATCAATGCCGCATTTGCCATACAGGTAATCCATCCCGAGAAAAGTATAGAGGATTGTATTGCCATTGCAAGTGAATCACTAAAAAGTGGAAAAGCAATGAAATCATTTAAACAATTTGTTGAACTAAACAGTTAATTATAGATGAAAGATATACTGATGGACATCATTGAAGCCAAGCGAATTACTGTCAGCGAACAGAAAAAAGCTATCTCTCTGAGAATGCTCAAGGATGGAGCAACCGAAGAGCGCAAAATGATCTCTATGCGACAGGCTTTGGCCAACTCTACCTCTGGCATTATTGCTGAGTTTAAACGTAAATCGCCTTCAAAGGGATGGATCAACAAGGATGCCAGTGCAGAGGAAATTACTGCCGCTTATGCAGCAAACGGTGCTTCGGCACTTTCTATTCTGACAGATACCCCGTTCTTTGGCGGCGACCTGAAAGATTTGCGCAATGCACGTGCCGGAGTAAATATTCCTATTCTGCGAAAGGACTTCATCATTGACGAATATCAGCTCTATCAGGCAAAGATTGTGGGGGCCGATGCTGTTCTGTTGATTGCTGCCGCACTGGAAAAAGAGGAATGCAGTGCCCTTGCAGCGAAAGCGCATGAGCTGGGACTGGAAGTGCTTCTGGAAATCCACAGCGAAAAGGAGCTGGAGTATGTGGACAGCAGCATTGAGATGGTGGGAGTAAATAACCGCAATCTGGGAACATTCGTTACTGATGTGGAGAACTCTTTCCAACTGGCCAGCCTTCTGCCTAAAGACACTCTGCTGGTATCGGAAAGCGGAATATCTTCTCCGGAGACAGTAATGAAGCTTCGCGAAGCAGGTTTCCGTGGATTCCTGATAGGCGAGAACTTTATGAAAACAAACAATCCGGGGGAAGCTCTTGGAGAATTTATCAAAAAGCTAAACTGAAAAAGCTATGCTAATTAAAGTGTGTGGAATGCGGGATGCAGAGAACATCAGACAGGTGGAAAGTCTGGGCGTTGA
>Ga0183099_1002203_pt1 | contig 10233 bp, 13 predicted proteins | sample Biomet1_FD_127788 | JGI IMG/M metagenome (GOLD analysis project Ga0183099, IMG submission 127788) | Microbial communities from bioreactor (seeded with anoxic lake sediment) at LBNL, California, USA - Biofuel metagenome 1 | ecosystem: Engineered > Bioreactor > Anaerobic > Unclassified ... | reverse complement strand
CTACTTCTCGTGACGATCTGCAGGAGCGCTGATTTCGCTGGCGATCGGTACAACGGTTATATCGTGCTGGTGGTGCGGACGGTTTTTTGCAGGAAGACGGCCGATGGAACCGCATACTTAGACCTATGGCCGGAGAAGCTGGACTTGGAAAACCTGGTGTACCGCCCCGCTGTGCGGGGACTGGCGTTTGCTGGGGCGCTGTGCGCCCGGGTGGCCGCAGGTATCGGTGACTTTTTGGTACTGTCGGGGGAAAAGCTGCTGTATCTGAGGGCTCCCGGCGTATTCGTGCCGAAGCGGAATGAAGATTTCGGCGTATACGCTCGAAAACCGAAGCGGTTTTTGATCGGCGAGACATTTGCCTTCGACCTGACACTGGCGGGAGTCGGACTGATCGGGGCGCTGACTTATATCCTGTTTAAGTGACGGGAAGGAACACGGCGGAAAAACGAACGAAGGATAAGGGCAGGAAGTTGCTGTGCGGCTTCCTGCCCCTCTTATTTTTTAAAATAAAAGGAAGAGGCTCACGATGAGCGGCCGCACGACGGAAAAGATCAGCGGCTTGAAAGGGGGAGGGGCGCTTGGGCGTGCTGTGGGTGCTGGCAATCACAGCGCTGGCAGGAATGGGAGGCACGGGGCTGGGAGGTGCGGTGAGCTGCCTGTTCCGGCGGGATTCCAGCAGGACGGTGAGTCTGCTGCTGAGCTTCGCGGCGGGAGTCATGGTGGCGGTGGTGTGCTTTGATCTGCTGACGGACGCCCTGACGCCGGAGGACGCCGGGGAGCAGACTCCACTGGTACTGATCGTGGGGGGTGTACTGGCGGGATACGGGGTGGTCTGCGGTTTAAACACCAAAATTGAGAAAAGACGCGAGGAGCAGGGGCACGGAGGACTGCTTTTGGCGGGTGTGGTGATGGCAGCGGCTATCGCACTGCACAATGTGCCCGAGGGAATGGTAATCGGGGCGTCGTTTGACAGAGGGGCGGAGACGGAGGCACTGAGCCGAGGCGGACTTATGATGGCGGCAGTGATTGGGTTGCACAATGTTCCGGAGGGAATGGCGGTAGCGGTGCCTCTGATCTCAGGGGGGATATCGAAGCCGAGAGCGGTGGCGACGACCGCCGTTACGGGGGCACCCACAATTTTAGGAGCGGCCGTGGGGTACTTTCTGGGAACCATAGGGCCCAGGATGCTGGCGGCGGCGCTGGGCGTTGCGTCGGGGGCGATGCTGTATGTGGTGTTTGGAGAATTACTGCCGGAAGCCAGCAGCCTCTGGCACTCTAAAGCGCCGGCACTGGCTGCCGTGATTGGGATGATGGTAGGGATGATGATTATTTATATGTAGGCTTCCACGGGACATTTGGTTGGGAGGCTGCTTACGAAACACCGCTCTTTGGGCAAATCCGCTTTCTCCGCCGAAAGGCGGAGCTTTTTTTGAAAATTTTTTTAGAGGATGTACGCAAATGTGCAAGTAAGGGAAGCGGGGACCCTTTCATGTAAGAGCGAGGTGAAAACAATGCGAAAAAAATTGACCGGCGCGGAGCGAGACCGGTTTTGCCGGGAGTTTCTGCTCTCCATGGACCCAAACCGGGCGGCCAAAAGTGTGGGAAGAGAAGACGGCTATGCGTTGCTGCGACTTGAGGAGGTGGCGGAACGGTTGAAATGGATGCGGAGAATGGAGCTGCCCACCCGGCAGGACGTCCTGCGGCGGCTGGGACAGATGGCGTTCGGCCGGGTGTCCGACGCGGCAAAGCTGGCAAACCGGGAGATGGTGGAATCAGGAGAACTGGATCTGTCCGATGTGGCGGAGCTGAAAATTACGGACAAGGGGACGGAGATGAAGCTGATCGATCGGATACAGGCGCTGGAGACGCTGTGGGGCCTGCTGGACGAAGACGGAGAGGACGGCATGGAGCGATTTTTGCAGGCGCTGAAGACCGAGGACGAAAAGGAGGGGCCAAAGTGTGGAGGCAGTGCGGTTCTCTGAAAAGCAGCGGAGAGTGCTGCGGTGGTGGCAGTCGGACGCAAAGCGATACGACGCGGTGATCTGCGACGGAGCCGTCCGCAGCGGAAAGACCTTTTCCATGGGGCTGTCCTTCTTTTTGTGGGCGCAGACCAGCTTTGACCAGCAGCAGTTCGGGGTGTGCGGAAAGACCATCCTCTCTCTGCGGCGAAACGTCTTGCAGGAGATTGTTTCGGTGCTGCGGGAGATGGGAATGAAATGTACGGAAAAGCGCTCCGAAAATCTGCTGGTGGTGCGCAGCGGGAAAAGGCGCAACCGGTTCTGGCTCTTTGGAGGAAAGGACGAGTCCAGCGCGGCGCTGATCCAGGGAAGCACCTTCGCGGGGGTGCTGCTGGACGAGGCGGCGCTGATGCCCAGATCCTTCGTGGAGCAGGCCTGCGCACGGTGTTCCGTGGCGGGGAGCAAGCTCTGGCTGGACTGCAACCCGGAGGGGCCGCAGCATTGGTTTTACCGGGAGTGGATCTGCAAGGCGCGGGAAAAACGGGCACTGTATCTGCACTTTACCATGGCGGACAACCCGGCGTTGACAAAGGAGGTCCGCAGACGCTACGAGACCTGTTACAGCGGCATCTTCTACCGGAGGTTTGTGCTGGGGGAATGGGCCGCGGCGCAGGGGCGGATCTATGACTTTTTTGAGCGCGAGACATTTTGTAAAGCTGTGCCGGAAGGTGAGATGGAGCGGTGGAGAGTGTCCGTCGATTATGGGACGGCAAACCCGACGTCATTTGGACTGTGGGGCTTGCGGGACGGGGTGTGGTACCGGGTAAAGGAATACTATTATAACTCCCGGGTGGAGGGACGGCAGAAAACCGACGCGGAATACACGGAGGACCTGGGGCGGCTGATCGGGGGACGTAGCGTGGAGACGGTGGTGGCGGACCCATCGGCGGCCAGCTTTATCACGGCGCTGCGGCAGGCGGGGTATCCCGTTGAGAAAGCGGACAACAACGTGCTGGACGGAATCCGCACGACGGCGGACGCGCTGAAGAGCGGAAAAATTGTCATTTGCGAGGGGTGCCAGGACTGTCTCAGAGAGATGGAGGCGTACTGCTGGGAGTCCGGAAGACGGGACGCGCCGAAAAAAGAAAACGATCACGCCATGGACGATCTGCGCTATTTTGCCATGAGTGTGATGAAACCGCGGGGCGGCGGATTTGCCGCTATCTGGGTGGAACGGAAAACCTGAAAATGAGGGAGGAGCGATCATGAGATTCGGGAAGAGAAAACAGAAACCGGAGACGGCGGCGACCGTGCAGCTGCGGAACGCAGAGCGTCATCCCTTCGGTATTTTGGACGGGTATGTACCGCTGCGCGGCGGAGAACTTCGGTTGTACAGGGCCATCCGGGAGGGAGTTCCGGTGGTGGACGCGGCAATTTACAAGCTGATCCGCATGACCGCGGGTGTGGGTGTCAAGTGCGCGGAGACGCGGGCGGAGCGGGAACTGCAAAGCTTCCTGCGGACCGTTCCGGTGGGCCGGGGACAGCGGGGAATTAACGCATTTTTGGAGTGCTATCTGGATTCGCTGCTGACCTGCGGGCGGGCCGTGGGTGAGATCGTGCCGACAGGGAACGGACGGGAGATTGCGGCGCTGCTTTGCGGACGGGCGGAGGACGTGGAAATCCGGGAGGGCGACAACCCGCTGGATTTTCAGCTCTGTGGGCCGGACGAGTCCGGGCGGATAGGACCGCTGCCGCGGCAGGATCTGCTGCTGTTCACGCCATTCAACCCGGAGACGGATCATCCCTATGGCGTGTCGCTACTGAGGTCTATGCCGTTTCTGACGGACATCCTGATGAAAATCTATCACACCATAGGAGTCAACTGGGAGCGGTGCGGGAACGTGCGGTTTGCGGTGACCTGTAAGCCCGGCGAGGATGGACGGGGGCAGGCGGCGGAGCGGAGCCGGCAGCTGGCGGAGGAATGGTCTGCGGCCATGCAGGACGCGAAATGTGGACGGGTGAGGGATTTTGTGACTGTGGGCGACGTGGAGATCAAGGCCATCGGCGCAGACGAGCAGGTTCTGGACAGCGAGGTGCCGGTACGGCAGATTTTGGAGCAGGTTGTGGCCAAGACTGGCATTCCGCCGTTCATGCTGGGGTTGAGCTGGAATTCCACCGAGCGAATGAGTTCTCAGCAGGCAGATATGCTGACCACCGAGATCACAGCCATCCGGCGGACGCTGACGCCCGCCGTGGAGCAGATTTGCAGGTTATGGCTCAGGATGCACGGATATGGGTGCGGATTTGAAACAATTTGGGAGGACATCAATTTGCAGGACGAGGTGGAAGACGCGAAGGCGGCACTATATCTGGAGCAGGCGCGGAAGCTGCGGATTGAGAACGATCTACAGGAGACCAAAGCAATGCGCTCGTAATTCAGCGGAGCGATTACGAACGCAAGAGGAGCCGCAGCGAAATGAGGGAGCGTTTGCCGCAGGCGAAAGCGAGAAATATGGAGCTTGCGGCGACGAGGAGCAGGCGCGAAAGCTGAAAATCGAGAATGACGCGGCGGAGAAACGAGAAAATGCCGCAATTTGACTGATTCACATATGACTGATTCACATATGACTGATGAAAGAGGGACGGAAGAATGGACGTGCGAAAAGACGCGGGGACAGCGGAACAGTGGGTGGCCGCAGAGGACGACATAAGCTGCATCAACCGGTTTTCCAGGAAGACTTTGACGGCGGACGAGGTTTACACATTCGCGGTACGGCTGTGCGACAACGAGGTGGACCGGGACTTTGAACGGTTTGACGAGGCGGCGCTCAGTGCGCTGGGGGACTTGTTTGAGGGGAAGAGCGGCGTATTTGACCACCAGTGGTCTGCCATGGGCCAGACGGCGAGAATATACCGGACGGAGTTGGTCAGGGAGGCGGGTCGGGTCACGGCGGCGGGCGATGGGTATTGCTATCTGAAGGCGTGGGCTTACCTAATGAAGACGGAAAAAAATGCGGACCTGATCGCGGAGATCGAGGGCGGCATCAAAAAGGCGGTCTCCGTTGGGTGCGCGGTAGCGCGGAGCGTGTGCTCCATCTGTGGGGAGGAGAGCGGGATCTGCCAGCATCAAAAGGGGCAGACCTACGGTGGAAAACTCTGCTATGCGGAGCTGCGAGAGCCTTCCGACGCCTATGAATGGTCGTTTGTAGCAGTCCCGGCCCAGAGAGAAGCGGGAGTTTTGAAACGCTTTGGACAGAAGGCGGCTGCGGGGCTGGAGCAGTATGTGGGACAGAAAGAGGAATTCCGGGAGGCCTGGGATGTTTTGCGCAAGCAGGCGGAGCTGGGCAGAAATTACCTGACGGGTTTGCGTCGGGAGGTGGTGCGGCTTGCGCTGGTCAGCGACGAGACCCTGAACGGAGAAGTGTTTCAGGGAATTGCGGACAAGCTGGAGGAGCCGGAGCTGCTGGAGCTGAAAAGAGCCTACGAGGCGCGGGCGGAGAAGGTGTTTCCCGTACAGCTGCGCAGAGCGGACCGGGAAGTGAAGAGCGGAGACGGAGAGGTGTTCCGGGTGTGACGCGTCACGCCTGCTACATAGGAAGGGTCCGGGAGGCGGCAAGATTGGCACAGAGCGGCTGTACGGCCTTTCCGCAAAATTAACTTTGAGGAGGATCACGATGAAAATTTCTTTTGAGGGAATCGGACAGTGGGCGGCCACATTTTCCTGTGCAGGCGTGCAGGAGGGGGATTTGGTGAAGGTCAGCGGGAACGGAAGCGTGAGCGTATGCGGCGCGGGTGAAGCGTTCTGCGGGCAGGCGGTCTCACTGGGCAGGGGCGGCGACGCCTGTGCCGTGCAGTTGGGCGGTTTCATCACCGCCGATTATACCGGCGACACCGCTCCCACCGTGGGTTGGTGCGGCTTGTCCGCTGACGGAAGCGGCGGCGTGAAAGCGGATTCCACGGGACGAAGCTACCTGGTGGCGGACGTGGACGCCGCCGCAAAAGTCGTTGCGTTTGCACTGTAAGGAGGAAGAAAAATATGGCTTATCATTACGAAAATATCAAGCTGGAAAAGGGCATGTACGGTCAGACGGGCCGCAGCTTTTCTCAGGCCCTGGAGGAACTGGATCCCAGCGATAATTACCGCGGCACGCCCACGGAGGGCTTGGATGCCATCCAGAGACAGCTGAAGCGCTTCGATATCAAGGCCAAGGGTGCAGGCAGCGATATGGTGGAGAAATTTTTCAAGACCAGCGATTCCGCCGTGCTGTTCCCGGAGTTTGTCTCCCGCGTTGTGCGTCAGGGCATGGATGAAGAGAGCATTCTGCCCGCCATCACCGCCACGGTGACCAACTTTGAGGGGATGGATTACCGGTCCATTGCGTCCGTACCCACGGAGAAGGAAAAGGAACTCAAGCGCGTGGAAGAGGGCAGCATCATTCCCACTACTACCATCCGGACTCAGGAAAATCTGGTGCGGCTGCACAAAAGAGGCAGAATGCTGGTGGCATCCTACGAGGCGATCCGGTTTCAGAGACTGGACCTGTTCTCCGTGACGTTGCGGCAGATCGGCGCTTATATCGGCAGAATGCATTTGCAGGACGCAATTAACGTGCTGTGCGACGGCGACGGCAACAACAATGCGGCCAAGATCTATACGATCGGAACCGACCCCATCTCCGGAACCAAGGGAACGCTGACCTATGACGCGCTGTTGGATTTCTGGAGCCAGTTTGACCCCTACACCATGAACACCATGCTGGTGGGCGGCGACACGATGCTAAAGCTGCTGAAGCTCAGCGAGTTCCAAAACCCGCTGACGGGTTTGAATTTCCAGGGCACCGGTACGCTGACAACCCCGCTGGGTGCGACGCTTCTGAAAACGAGCGCCATGCCGTCCGGTAAGCTGATCGGTTTGGACAAGGGCTACGCTCTGGAACAGATCTGCGCGGGAGACGTGCTGGTGGAGTATGACAAGCTGATCGACCGGCAGATGGAGCGGGCGGCGATCACGTCCATTTCCGGGTTCGCAAAGCTGTTTACGGATGCCGGCAAGGTGTTGGCGATCTGAAAAGTCCGGCCGCCTGGGCGGCGGAGAAGGGAGGCGCGAGGAATGCAGGAGGAGATTTTGACGCTGGCAAAGACCCTCTCCGACGCGGGAGAGGACGACGCGGAGGCGTTGGCACTGCTGTGCGCCGCGTCAGAAAAAGCATGGACGCAGAGGCTTCGGGACGGCATGACGGCGGAAAAATGCCGGGAGGCGTTCCTCTGTGCGGCGGCGTTAAACGCCGCCGCCGGGCTGATCGCCGGAAGAGGCGGAGCCGTGCGGTTTACGGCGGGGGATGTGTCCGTGGCGGAGGCGGAGGGAGGCCGGACCGCGAGGACGCTGAGGGACGAGGCGGAGCGGCTGATGGCCCCCTATGTGACGGCGGCGGATTTCTGCTTCCGGGGGGTGCGGGGATGACGGAGCGTTTTGACCGCATCCTGAGAAAGTACGGACAAACGGTAAAGGTAAACGGCTGGGAAACACGGGCATTTTTTCAGTCTGCAAGGGAAAGGGAAAAAGCCGCGCCGTTTGAGGTCTCGTCTTTGGGGACGGTGGATGATCGGCGGTGGACGTTTCTCGGAAGGACGGAATTGAAGCTGGGGGACCGGGTGGAGTTTCAGGGACAGGCGTATACGGTGCGCAGCTGCGAGAGCATCCGTCTGGGGGACGAGACCGTCTACTGGTGGGCGTCGCTGACTGCGCAGAGAGAGGCGGCAAAATGAACGGATTGAATCAGGTGCGGGACGCGGTGATCGACGCGCTGAAAAGCGCGGGAGTGGCGGCGGTGCCCGCCTATGAGGGAGCGGCGAAAACGTACGAAGGCGCGGTGGCCGCAGTGGATGTGGCCACCGCGGAGGGAAAAGCCGTTGGACTGTGCGGGTACCTTGGCGAGAAGTGGGATGAAGAAACGGGAAAAGCCCGGGAACTGTACGGAATGCAGATGGATGTGACCATTTCTCTCAGCGTTCGTGCGGAGCGGGCTGCAGAGTGCGAAACGGCTATGGAGACCGCCGCCGGGGCGCTGATGGGTGGACTGCCCGCCGGACTGCGGCTGGGAAAGATGAGCTGGAACGGCATCGCGTGGGACAAGACCACGGGGATGTTTTTGCGGAAGGGGAGCGCGGCCTGCAAGGCTGCGTTTCTGGCAGAGAACTCCGGTGAGGAGAAAACTCTGCTGGACTTTATTCTGAAAGGGACGATGAAAAATTGAGTATGAAAAAGAATGAGCGGCCGGGGGTGTATTCCTCCTATGACGCATCCTCTGTGGTATCCTCTGGTACTGGAGCGAAGACCATCGGTGTGGCGGCGAGGGCGGTTAAAGGCGACGTGGGTGCGGCGGTGACGCTGACCGGATATACCGAGGGCATCAGCGCGTTCGGTGAGGACGATAACACAGCGGGAATGAGCGCCATTTTGCGGCTGCTGTTTGTCAACGGAGCATCCAAGGTGATCGCAGTCCGGGTGGCTGACACAGGTACAACAGCGGACTATGAGGCAAGTTTTACGGTGCTGTTCGGGCTGGAGGATGTGCGAATTATGGTCTGTGACAGCGCGGATATTGCGGTACATCAGGCACTGCGTACGACGGTGGAGACCGCGTCGGCGGGACGGAGGGAACGAATTGCCGTGGTGGGCGGAAAGGGAGAGACCGTGGCGGAGCTGGTATCTCACGCGACGGTGCTGAACAGTGAACGCATGGTGCTGGTGGGGCCGGACGGAATTGGCGGTGGCAACGGCACGCCAACAGGCGTGTTTTGCGCGGCGGCGCTGGCGGGCGCCGTGGCCGGAGAGAGCGACCCGGCGGTACCGCTGAACGGGGTGGCGTTATATGGACTGAACGGACTGAGCGCATCTTACAGCGACAACGACATCGATGCGCTGGTCCAGGGCGGCGTGACGCCGCTGGAAAGCGTGGCGGGAGTGATCGCGCCGGTGAGGTGCGTCACCACAAAAACAACCTTGGACGGGGCGGTGGACGCCACATGGCGCGAGCTGAGCACGATTCGGATTGTGGACGACGTGATACCCGCTATCCGATCTTCCCTGCGCAGCAAATTCTCCCGGACCAAGAACACGGCCCAGAACAGGGGGGCGATTCGGTCCCAGGTAATTGTGGAGCTGGAGAAGAAGCTGGCGGCGGAGATCATCGACAACTACGGCGAGGTGGCGGTAAGCGTGTCCGCGGACAATCCCACTGCGTGCATGGTGGAGTTCAGCTTTGCGGTGGCCCACGGATTGGACCAGATTTACCTGACGGCCCACATCACCGTCTAAGTGCAAAGCTCCGGCCTGTGCGGCTTTGACCGCGCAGAGCGGAGGGAGAGAAATATTTCTGAAAAGGAGCGAAAGCCATGGAAGTAACGGGATTTCCCACCAGCGCGGACATCTATCTGGAGCTGAACGGGAAAAAGGTGGCGGTTGTACAGAGCTACACCGCCAAGGCCAGTAAGACCAGCCAGAGCGTCGAGGCTTTTGGCGAGAGCGAACCGGTGGGGACGATCGCGGGACAAAGCAAGTACACGCTGGAGCTGACCCGGCTATATGCCACCGATGACGCGATCTCCGACGGAATCAATTTTTACGATCTCAGCAATTTTTCACTGGTAATCTGCAAGCCGGACCGGAAGATTATTTATTCTGACTGCCAGTGGAGCAGCATTTCCGAGCAGGGAGAACTGGATGCCACGGTGGCGGAGAAAATCACCGTTGTGGCGGCTCATCGCATCGAAACAACGGCATGACGGCGCCGGACAGGCTGATTCCCCTTCCCGCCGGGCGGCTGCTGAGCATTTGGCGGGATGTGGCCGAAAAAGGAGGAAAACGAGGTGGTGAGGGGCCTTTTGTGTAACGCCCGGGTACTGGCGGAGAGCTGCTTTTTGGGGGAGAAGCGGATGTTCGACGGCCCGGAAGCGGTGCTGGAGGCGATGACGGTGGGGGAGATGGAGGCACTTTTGCAGCGGCTGGCCGGCAAGGAGTCTTCACTTCCTGACGGGGCAAACCCCAACTTTGACCCGGCACGGTTTCGAGCCATGCGGAGGGAGCGGGCATGAATTATATTGAAGAGGAGCTGCGGCGTCAGGCGGCGGCGTTTGCATCCCTGCTGGGCGGCGGAATGGACAGGGAGAAGGGCACGGCGGAGAAGGACACAGACCGCGGAAGGATGCAGGCGGCGGGGGGGGCGGGGGACGGCGGCCCCCGCCGCTGCCCCGCCCCGCCCGCGCCCGAACACGG
>Ga0183099_1002202_pt1 | contig 10248 bp, 9 predicted proteins | sample Biomet1_FD_127788 | JGI IMG/M metagenome (GOLD analysis project Ga0183099, IMG submission 127788) | Microbial communities from bioreactor (seeded with anoxic lake sediment) at LBNL, California, USA - Biofuel metagenome 1 | ecosystem: Engineered > Bioreactor > Anaerobic > Unclassified ... | reverse complement strand
GCGGCTGATCTGGCTGATCGTCATGGCGGCGGCGCCGGAGAAGAAATCGGCCTGCTCCCCGGGCGGAACGATGCTCTTGTCCTTGTAGATCATGTTGTGGATGAGGGTGACGGCCTTTACCGCCTGGGGAGAGGCGATCAGGCACTGACCCTTATCGTTCCAGACATCCCCGCCGTAGGCTCGGATGACGGGTACGAGAGTTGACCAGAGGTTGTCGGTGTAGCCGGTGCCATCGAGGGTCTGGAAACCGTAGGTGCCGGTCTTGGCCTTGATGTCGCGGGCGATCCCGGCGAAGGACTCCCAGGTCCAGTTCTTGGCCGCGATGAGGTCGGCGGGCGTCTTCACGCCGGCCTTCTCGAAGAGAGTCTTGTTATAGAAAATCACGAGGGGCGAGGTCGAGAAAGGCACGCCGTAGACGGCGTTCCCGCGCACCCAGAGCTCGCAGGCCGGCTTGGAGAAATCCCCGAAGTCATAGGCCGCGAGGGGCTTGGAGATATCGACGAGGGCCTTGGCCGCGATGAAGCTCGGGGCGGCGGACTCGGTAATCCAGCCCGCGTCCGGGGCATTGGAACCCGCAAGCTGAAGGGCGACCTTCTGCGGATAGTCGCCATAGGGAATGGTGTCGAACTTGACCGAAACGTTGGGGTGGATCGCCTTATACTTCGCGGCAATTCCATTCAGCATCTTGAGGTGGGCGTCATTTCCGGTCCACACCGTGAAGCGAAGCTCCACGGGGGCATTGGCCTGGGCGAAAAGCGGCAGACCGAGAGCGAAAGTGAAGGCAAGGACTGCGAGGAACGCAGTGCACTTTTTCATAGCTCCTCCTTCTCATAGGGCAGATTGACCACGAGATCTCGCGAGTCGAAGAGTCCGCCTCTCCGAGGCCCGTGACGAAATCGAGAGTAAGTACCATGTTACATGCAATACCCATATCGTCAAGTTTTTTCGGCCATTTTGCGGCTATTTATAGTTTTTAATACTTCTATAAAGATTTTTATCACAACATTTCAATCTTTTTTACTTTAATTAGCTCGTTTTACCCTTTATTTAAGTCTATTGGGAGATATTTCTTGACGCCTCCACTCCTCAAGGGCTAGTATGGCCCTGATGGATTCCATGGAATCGACAATTCGCCGAGCGCGGTCGGTGCAAATTCTCCAATCGATACTCAGACGCAAAAGGCTGACGCGCGGAGACCTCTGCAAACTTCTCAAGCTGAGCCCGGGCGCGATCGCGAAATACGTGAAAGCCCTCCTCGATCTCGGCCTCATCAGGGAGAGCGAGAGCGCCGAGGAGAGCGAAGCCGGCCACAAGACGGCTGGGCGCAAGGCCCTCTACATCGAGATCAACCCCGATCGGGGCGTGGTCATCGCGATAGCCCTCTATCGGACGAAAATCCAGGCGGGGATCGTATCGACGACGGGCGATATCCTCTACAAGAAGGACTATCCTTACAGCGAGGACTCGGAGGGGACCGAGCTTCTCGAGTCGATCTACTCGATTGTGGACGAAACGCTCGGGCAAGCCCGGGCCGAGGCCCGAAACGTCATTGGCCTCGGCCTCGCCATGGGCGGCCACGTCGACATGGAGAAGGGCATCTCCTACCAGTACCTCTTCGCAAAGAACTGGTACTCGGTCCCGCTCAAGGAGCTCCTCGCGGGGCGCTTCGATCTCCCCGTCTTTGTCGTGAAGGACTCGAACGCCTGCGCCCTGGGCGAGCAGTACTACGGAGAGGGGATCGGCGTCGACAATTTCCTCTCCATCTGGCTCGGCACGGGCGTAGGCATGGGCATCATCATAGGGGGCTGCAACTACATAGGGGCTTCCGGCTACGCGGGCGAGCTCGGGCACGCGCGCGGCGGCGATCCCTCAAAGCTCTGCTACTGCGGCAGGACGGGCTGCCTCGAAGGCTCGACCTCGGAGGAATACGTGCTCGAGCGATGCAGGGACGGCCTGAAGGCCGGGGTCATGAGCTCGATGATACGACTCTGCGGCGGCGACCTCGGCCAGCTCCGCATCGAGCACGCGATAGCCGCCTCCAGGGACGGCGACAGGCTCTCCTGCAACATATTCTCGGAGGTCGGCGAGCGCATAGGCCTCGCCCTCTGCGACGTCGCCAACCTTTTCAACCCGGCCCTCATCATCTTTCGAGGCCCCCTCATCGACGGCAACGCGTTCCTCTTCGACACCATCGAGCGGACGATCAAGAACAACTCTCTCCACCGGATTTCGATCGGCCTCGAGATGCGGCACGCGGAGAAGGACGACAGCATCCACCTCAAAGGCCTCTGCAGCCTCGTGCTGAACGGCCTCATCAAGGATACAGAGGGAGCGGATTTCTCGCTTTCATAAGGAGCCTTCCATGAGGAAAAGCTATGAAGAATACGACGTCATCGTCGCCGGCGGCGGCATAGCGGGCGCCCTCGCGGCGACGGCCGCATCGCGTTCGGGCGCGAGGACGCTGCTCGTCGAGCGGGGATACTGCCTCGGCGGCACGCTCGTTCTCTGCGGCGTGGGCCCCATGATGACCTTCCACTGCGGCGAAGAGCAGATCATACGGGGCCTCCCGGGCGAGCTCGTGGACCGGCTCGTCGAGCGCGGCCTCTCTCCCGGCCACATCAAGGACACGACGGGCTACACCTACTCGGTGACGCCCTTCGACCTGGAGGGCATGAAGCAGGAGCTCGAGATGATGGCCGTCGAGTCGAAGGTCAACCTCCTCTATGGGGCTGCCATCTTCGATGCGAAAATGGAGGAGGGGCGGATTCTCGAACTCTCGGCCGCGACCAAGGGCGGGGTCTGCGCCATCAGGGGCCGGGTATTCATAGACGCCTCGGGCGACGCCCAAATCGCCCAGATCGCCGGCTTCCCCTGCCGTCTTCCCCAGACCATGCAGCCCGCGACCATGGTGTTCAGGATGTCCGGCGCGAACATGGAGAGGACCAAGGACTTCGTGCGCAAGCACCCCGAGGAATTCCCGCGCCTCAACGGAAGGAACTTCCTCCTCGATACGGCCCCCCGCTTCTCTCTCTCGGGCTTCGTCCGCACGATGGAGAAGGCGAGAAAGAACGGCGAGATATCGGTCGAGCGGGAGGATCTCCTTTTCTTCGAGTCGAACACGCCTGGCGAGATCGTCGTCAACACGAGCCGCGTCTTCGTGAAGGATCCCACCGATCCCGAGGACTTCACGAGGCTCTCGATCGAGGGGCGGAAACAGGTGCGGGAGCTCGCCGCCTTCCTCGTGAAGCACGTGCCCGGCTTCGAGAAGTCCCGCCTCACCTGGTCGGGCCCGGAGATCGGCATCCGCAACTCGCGGCAGATCGAGGGGCTCCACGTCCTCGACGCGGAGGAGCTTCTCTCGAGCCTCGAAGTGCCCGACGCCATCGCCCATTCGGCCTATCCCATCGACATTCACAACTCCTCGGACGGGGGCTCGACGAGCCACTTCCTTCCCGAGGGCCGCTACTACGACATCCCCTACCGCTCCCTCCTGCCGCGAGGGGCCAAGAACCTCCTCGCGGCCGGCCGCTGCATCTCGGCGACCTTCGCGGCCCAGGCCGCCATCCGCCTCTCGCCCACGGCGGGCGCCCTCGGCCAGGCCGCCGGCGTCGCTGCGGCGATGGCCGCCAACGAGGGCGCCGACGTCGACCGCGTCGACACGGGCGAGCTCCGCAACGGGCTGCGCAAGGGCATGTGCGACTACGTCGGACGCATGAGCGACTACGTCCTCGGCGTAGACCTGGGCGGCACGACGGTCAGCGTGGCCGCGGTGCGCCGCGACGCAAGCATCGCCGCGAGCCTCGAGCGCCCGATACGGGCCGCCGAGGGCCCGGGAAAGGGACTGGAGACGATAGGCGACCTCATGGCCGAGCTTGTCGCCGGCCAGGGACGCCCTCCCCTCGCCTTCGGCATCGGGGCGACGGGGCCGATCGACAAGGAAAGAGGGATCATCGACAACCCATTCACCCTGCCCGGATGGAACTCGGTGGACGTCATCGCGCCCCTCGAAAAGCGGCTCGGGGCAAGGGGCGTCCTCGAGAACGACGCGGACGCCTTCGCCCTCGGCGAGTGGTGGGCCGGCGCCGCGAAAGGCACGAAAAGCCTCTACGCCATGACCATAGGCACCGGCATCGGCACGGCCTTCGTGGAGGAAGGCCGCCTCTACCGGGGGGCTGGGCGGGGTGCATCCGGAAGGAGGCCACATGATCGTCGACTCAGGCTCGGGCGTCGAGTGCTACTGCGGCGCCAAGGGCTGCCTCGAGTCCCTGGTCTCGGGGCCGGCCATCTCCCGCGCCGCGGTCGAGACGGCCCGCGCGCGCGGGGGCCTCATGCTCGAGATGGCGGGCGGCGACGCGGCGAAGGTCGACTCCAAAAAGGCAGTGGCGGCCGCGCGGCGCGGCGACGCCGCGGCCCTCGCCCTCATGGACAAGGTCGGCGGCTACATCGGCCTTGGCCTCGTCAATGTGCTGTCCCTCCTTCTCCCGGACGCCATCGTGCTGGGAGGCGGGCTCTCGGCCGAGCTCGACCTCTTCGAGCCCTCGATGAGGCGGGTGATAGACAAGGCCAATGTAATGATCCCGGCAACAAAGTGCGAATCCTCGGCTCGACGCTCGGGCGGCGGGCCGGCATGCTCGGGGCGGCCTGGGCCGCCTTCGATGAGCTCGAAAGAAATAGGGGGAAATAACGTCATGGCGAAAGCACCGTACATCGAGAACATACTCGAGCAGCCAGAGGCCTTGCGGAAGGTCACTCGCGCCCTGAAATCCGAGCGGACGATCGACGCATTGGCCGCCAAGCTCAAGTCGGGCGACTTCGACCGCATCATTCTCTCGGGCATGGGGGCCTCGTACTACGCCTTCTACCCGACCTACCTCGAGTTGGCCAAGCTCGGCATCCCCATCGTCTGGGCGGAGACCTCCGAGCTCCTCTACGGCCTCCGCGGCCTCATCGGCCCGAAGAGCCTCCTCGTGCTCGCCTCGCAGTCCGGCGAGAGCGCCGAAATCGTGGCCCTCCTCGACGAGCTCGCGAAGGGAAGGGGCCGGCCGACCGTCCTCGGGATCACCAACGCCGAGGGAAGCAGCCTCGCGAAGAAGTCGGACGAGTTCCTCCTCATCGAGGCGGGCCCCGAGCACACCGTGAGCACGAAGACCTACGTCAACACCCTCGCCGTCTCCGGCTTCATGGCCCGCGTCCTCTCGGGGAAGCCCAGCTCGGCCTTCCTCGACGAGTGCCTGGCCGCGGCCGATTCGCTCGAGGCCTACCTCGGCGGCTGGGAGAAGCGGAGCGCCGACCTCAAGAACAAGATCGGCCTTCCAAAGCGGCTCTACTACGTCGGCAGGGGGGATTCCCTCGCGGCCGTCATGAATGGCGCCCTCATCACCAAGGAATCCACGAAGTACGCGCCCCAGGGCTCAAGCGCCTCGCAATTCCGCCACGGCCCCTTCGAGCTTGTGGACGGGGACCTGACCGTCATAGTCTTCGCGGGGAGCGGCCCCGAGCGGGAGCTCAACCTCCGGCTCGCCGAGGACGTCGTACGCTTCGGCGGAAGGAGCTTCCTTCTCACCGAGCAGCCCTCGAGCCTCATCCCCCGCATCGAAATCCCCTCGGGTCCGGACTCCGTGAGGCCCATCTACGAGATAGCGGCCGTCCAGCTCCTCACGATAGCGCTCGCCGAGCTCAATGGATTCGTGCCGGGGGCTTTCAGGAATTCGGGCAAGGTGACCGTCATACTATAAGGAGTTAAGAAATGTCTCTAGCAAATGGGGCGGGCGCGGCCTCGCTCGCGGCAGAATTCAAGACCGAGCTCACGGAGAACATACTCCCCTTCTGGCTCAAGCACGGGCTGGACCGCCAGGCGGGCGGCATGACGACGGCGCTGGACCGCAGGGGAGAGGTGATCGACACGGACAAGTCGATGTGGTTCCAGGGCAGGGCGGGCTGGGTCTTCTCGACCGCCTATCGCGAGGTCGAGCAACGCCCCGAATACCTCGAGGCCGCGGCCTCCTGCATCGACTTCATCGAGGCGCACGGCTTCGACACGGACGGCCGCATGTTCTTCCGCGTGACCCGCGAGGGCAAGCCCGTGATCAAGCGCCTCCGCTACGTCTTCAGCGAGGCCTTCGCGGCCATGGCCATGGCCGCCTACTCGAGGGCGGCGGGAAAGCCGGAGTACGCCGGAAAGGCGCGCGCGATATTCGACCGCATCGGGCAGATCGTCGCCACGCCGGGCACCCTCATGCCCAAGTTCGATCCCGAGACGAGGCCCTCCCAGGGCTTCGCCCTCTCGATGATCATGCTCGCGGTCGCGCAGGAGCTGCGCGGCGCCCAACCCGGGGACTCGGGCTTCTACAACGCCTACATCGACCGGGCGGTCGCCCACATCGAGGGCAACTTCATGGACCGGGAGCACCGCTGCGTCCTCGAGCAGGTGGGCCCCAACGGCGAACACCAGTTCGACCACTTCGAGGGCAGGATGCTCAACCCCGGCCACTCGATCGAGGCCTCCTGGTTCATCATGAACGAGGCGCGCCTCCGCGGCGGCGACAGGCACTTCACCGAGCTCGGCGCCCAGATCCTCGACTGGATGTGGGACTGGGGCTGGGACAAGGAGTACGGCGGGATCATCTACTACCGCGACGCCCTCAACAAGCCCGGCAGCGAGTACTGGCACGACATGAAGTTCTGGTGGCCCCAGACCGAGGCCATCATCTCCACCCTCATGGCCTACGCCGAGACGGGCGAGAGCCGCTTCGCCGAGCGCTTCGACGCCATCTACGAGTGGACGACCAGGCTCTTCCCCGACCGCGAGTACGGCGAGTGGTTCGGCTACTTCCACCGGGACGGAAGGCGCTCCACGGACCTCAAGGGCAACATGTACAAGGGGCCCTTCCACATTCCGCGGATGTACATCGAGTGCTACGGCATCGCCTCCAGGATGGGCGGCAAGTAAGGCGGCGCGCGCCGTGGACAGGGCGGGCGGGAGCTCCTCAACCGGGGTTCCCGCCCTTTTTGTCCGCCCCGGCACATGCCGGACAAACTTCTTTGACAAAACCCGAATACTTCGATATTTTGATAGTTATCAAAATGGTGAACGCATGAACGACCTCTTCAAGGCCCTCTCCGATCCGACGCGGAGGAAGATACTCGAGCTCCTCAAGGACGGCGACCTCTCGGCCGGCGAGATAGCCGCCGCCTTCGACATCGGGAAGCCCTCGATCAGCCACCACCTGAAGGAGCTCAAGGCGGCCGGCCTCGTCCTCTCCGAGCGGGAGGGGCAGAGCATCATCTACTCCCTCAACACGACCGTATTCCAGGAGCTCCTCGCCTGGGTATACACGCTCAAGGGGGGCGAGGCGCCCAGGGCGGAGGGAAAGCATCGTGAAAACTGACGGCAAGCTCCTCGCGCTCTGTCTCCTCTCCCTCGCCGGGACGGCCGTGGCCTACTTCTTCCTGCCCGAGACCATACCCCTCCACTGGAACGCGATGGGCGACATCGATTCCTGGGGCCCCAGGCTCAACGTCTTCTGGATGGGGGCCCTCCCCCTGCTTATCTTGGCCCTCCTCCACTACCTCCCCGCCCTCGACCCGCGGAGGGACTCCTACGCGAAGCACGAGAGGGCCTACGGCGCCCTCAAGGCCATCACCGTCCTCTTTCTCGTGGCGGTCTCCTGGATAGACGTGGCGGTCTCGCTCGGCGCGAGGCTCGACGTGAGCGCCCTCGTGAGGCTGGGCACGGGCATCCTCTTCATCGTCCTCGGCAACTATCTCGGCCAGATCCGGCCCAACTACTTCGTGGGCATCAAGACGCCCTGGACCCTCGCGAACGGGGAGGTCTGGCGCAGGACCCACCGCAGGGGCGGCTACGTCTTCGTCGCCATGGGCCTCGTCTTCGTCGCGAGCCTCGCCCTGCCGCCGGGGGCCATCCTCGTTGCCGTCGATTTCGGCGCCGTCTTCGCGGGGATAGGCTATCTCACCGCCTACTCATACCTGGAATTCAGGAAAGAGCAGGAAGACAAATAAAAAGACGCCGCGAAAACGCGGCGCCCTTTTCCCCACCTTAAAGTGAGAGGGTATCCAATCAGTAACTCGAGGGCAGGGGCGCAGTGCTCTCCTCCTCATCCTGGCCTAAGGGGCGGAAACGGGAGTAGAACCAGAGAACGAGATTGGAAGTGGAGTCAGTCGGATCGTCGGCCCAGTATTCCTCGCGTTCGAAGGAACCATCGGCGGCGTACGCATAGCGCCAGAAATAGACGCTGCCCTTGCGATAGGTAGACCTCTCCTCCACAAGGCGTTCCTCGGAATCATAGGTTCTTGTTATCGACGCAATATAATCCGTAGTATCGCTGACGGGGGAGATGCTGATAGTCTTGCTCACCCAGTTGCCGGAAGGATCATAGACATATGAATAGGAGGTTGCCGCTGTGACGACATCGTCAGCAGTCAGGGGGACGCCGTCAGCGCCTAAGGTGAACGACCTGGCCTCGGTCACATGGTTCCTGCCATCGTAGGTACAGAAACTATAGGAAACCCCTGAGACGGCGCCGCCGCTATATTTGGTCAGCTTCCTGAGTCTTCCGCCTCCCACCCAACTGTACTCAAACAAGGCGTCGACCGGGTCGTCGGCGCTTCCCCATACCTTGTCCGCGCCCGGCCCGTACGACTCGGCCATTGTGACCGGCCAGTTCCGAGAGTCACGTCCCGAGTACCTGCAATAATAATCTTGGGACAGAGCCCCATACTGGCCGGAGAAACCGGTATCGGTTAAAACGCCTGTATCGTCATAGGTCGTCCGCCAGTAACCATCGTAGTAGATATTATCGACCGGATCATCGGGGGTTCTCAGCAAATTATCAGAGCCTTCATCGAAAGCCGCGGAGACGAGTCCATTTCCCTTTGCGTTGAAGCTGCGGAAGCCCCAGCCATACGGGATGTCGTCCCCCCGCCAACGACCCCGTCCTTCCCGGACAGATAGGCGGCTCCGAGGAGGCGAATGCTCGGAGGATAGAGGGGATCAGGCCTCACAACCGACAGCGAGTAGGACCGAGAGCCGCCGCCGGAAGAAACAGCGATCGCGATGCTTGTGGCCCCGACCTTCGTGGTGATCGGCGAGGACTCAGCTCCGGAGACAAGCGAGACGCCGCCCACGCTCAGCGTCGCCGCGCTATCCGATGCTTTCGCGATAACCGATACCGAGGACCAGCGGCAATCAATCGTCGCCGCGCAGGAAGACAGGTCCACGTTCACGGTATCGCTCCCATGCTTGAGCGTAATAGAACTCAGAGCCACAGGGGCGGAGCCTTGAGTCGGCACAGAACAGGCGAGGAGACAGCAGCCGACAAGGAAAAAGAAAAAACCAGACAGCGGCACAAAGACGCTTTTTTTCACAGTGATGCCTCGAATAGGGAGTTTTTTTCTCTTGTCGTCAGAATATAACCCTATAGATGCACGGTCAAGGCAAATCCGATGCAGTCCCGCCGCGGTCAGAGACGAGGACCTGTACCTCTCAGTGGCAGACGCGCGAGCCGCTTCGAGACGAGGAGCGGCCGCACCGCCCCGGAGCTCAGGCCGACGACGCGCGACTCGAAGGCCTCGCGCTCGGCGAGGGGCAGCTCCACCGCGAGGCGCACCGCCTCCTCGAAGCGCTGCTCGACGATGAGGGCGCCGAGCTCCTCCGCCAGCATCTTGAATCGGTCAAAGAGCTGATAGGGCAGGTCGAGCTCGAAGCGCCCCGTCTCCACGAGGGAGGCGCGGCGGGGGAGGGCGAGGACGGCCTTGCCCGCCTCCGTGTAGGCCTTGACGAGGCCTCCCGTGCCGAGGAGGGTTCCGCCGAAGTAGCGGGTCACGACGACGGCGAGGTTCCCGAGGCCGGAGCCCTTGAGCACGGTCAGGAGGGGCCGCCCCGAGGTGCCCGACGGCTCCCCGTCGTCGGAGCAGTACTCGGTCGTCGTGTTCCCGCCCCCGATGATGAAGGCGGGCACATGGTGCGTCGCGTCGGGGAACTCGGCGCGGACGCGGGCGATGAAGGCGCGGGCCTCCTCGACCGACTGGGCCGGCTCGAGGCTCGCGATGAAGCGGGAGTTGACGACCACGATCTCGGCCCGGGCCGGCCCGAAGGGAACGATGAGCATGGAGACCAGTATAGCAGGCCTTCAGAGCGATGACAGGGCCTCCGGGACGCTCATCCCCTTGAGACGCCTGAGCGGGCCGCGCAGCGAGAAGGCCACGGCGCAGCAGGCGAAGGCCGCGGCG
>Ga0183099_1002201_pt1 | contig 10248 bp, 9 predicted proteins | sample Biomet1_FD_127788 | JGI IMG/M metagenome (GOLD analysis project Ga0183099, IMG submission 127788) | Microbial communities from bioreactor (seeded with anoxic lake sediment) at LBNL, California, USA - Biofuel metagenome 1 | ecosystem: Engineered > Bioreactor > Anaerobic > Unclassified ... | reverse complement strand
AAGCTGGTTGATAAAATGGAGGATGATGAAGACGTGCAGAGTGTTTATACAAACATGAAGCCAGCTGAATCTGAGGACTAAATGAAAGACATATCTTGAAAAAAATGGCTTTGAAATTGTAGGCTCTGAATTTACACGTATCCCTACCGATCTGAAAGATGTTACTGCTGAACAGCGTGCTGCCATTGATAAGCTGGTTGATAAAATGGAGGATGATGAAGACGTGCAGAGTGTTTATACAAACATGAAGCCAGCTGAATCTGAGGACTAAATGAAATCGGTATTTAAAACTTCAGGAACCTGTAGTACTTATATTGCATTAAACGTGGAAGATGGCGTTCTTAAGGACGTTATGTTTCAGGGAGGATGTAATGGAAATCTGAAAGCAATCTGTCTGTTGGTAAAAGATATGCCAGTGGATGAAATAATTTCCAAGTTGGAAGGCATTTCATGCGGCGGTCGTCCAACCTCTTGTCCTGATCAACTTTGTCAGGCTTTACGACAGATTAAATAACTTGATATAACCCAATTGGTTAATATAAAATAGGCTGCCTATAAATAGGCAGCCTATTTTATATGCGGGCATTTACTCTTTTTATGCTTGGGTTTTATAACCTTGTATTTATCTATTAAATTCGCATTATATTTATTTTCTTATTTATATAACTTGGGCCCAATAGCTATTCGGAAAAGTTCTTTCTTACTTTTCTCAGAAAAATAAACGTACTCAATGGTAGTATTAAAATCTTTATACTCTTTCAAATCCAAGGAATTTTTTACCGCAGCAATCATTGAACTTTCCATGTATTGCTTATTCTTTTGAATGGAATCCTGATTGTCTATATTCCCTGAAATAGTATAATAATTGCTGTTGGTATTCGTTTTTGAATCATATACCATACTATCCACTCTGATGCCTGCATCCAGAGGAATGGGACATTTAGCAGTGTATTCTTTAGCCAGCCTTTCAAAGGCTTTATCTCTGGATTCCTGGCAGGAAACGAAAAAAAATAATATTCCCGCTGCAAATAATTGGCTCTTTTTCATCTTTTTATCTTTAATTTATCTACGAAGATAAGCGATAAATGTGAACATTACAAGGGCGTAGCATGTTTTTAATGATTATCTTTGTGCAAACATATTAAAATAAAACGCGGATATGATTAATTTCTTTAAAGACTTAAAACGAAAAGACCATGGTCGCTATTTAGGCGGACTAGATATCTTTAAATATATTGGTCCGGGACTGTTAGTAACAGTAGGATTTATTGATCCGGGAAACTGGGCGTCTAACTTTGCTGCCGGATCGGAGTTTGGATATTCATTACTTTGGGTTGTATCTCTTTCAACAATAATGCTCATTGTTCTTCAGCATAACGTAGCTCACCTTGGTATTGTAACCGGTTTGTGCCTTTCGGAAGCGGCAACTCAATATACCCCCAAATGGATATCAAGACCTATTCTGGGGTCAGCCGTTCTGGCTTCAGTATCTACTTCTCTTGCTGAGATTTTGGGTGGGGCAATTGCGCTGCAAATGCTGCTGGGCATTCCAATAATATGGGGGTCAATCCTTGTCACAGCTTTTGTATTTATCATGTTGCTTACTAATTCATACAAAAAAATAGAGCGCTCTATTATTGCATTTGTTTCAGTTATCGGACTTTCTTTTATATACGAACTTTTTCTGGTTGAGATAGACTGGCCTATAGCAGCTAAGGGGTGGGTTACTCCATGCTTCCCCCATGGGAGTATACTGATTGTGATGAGCGTATTAGGCGCTGTAGTAATGCCTCATAATCTTTACCTTCACTCGGAGGTTATTCAGAGTCATGAATATAATAAGAAGGATGATACATCAATCAGGAAAGTTTTGAAATATGAATTGTATGATACCCTTTTTTCTATGATTGTGGGGTGGGCTATTAATAGTGCAATGATACTTCTGGCGGCAGCTACTTTCTTTAAATATGGAACTCAGGTAACCGAACTTCAACAAGCTAAGTCATTATTGGAACCACTTCTTGGAAGTAATGCGGCTATTGTCTTTGCATTGGCCTTGCTTATGGCAGGTGTTTCTTCAACAATAACAAGTGGCATGGCTGCAGGTTCTATTTTTGCAGGAATTTTTGGAGAACCCTATCATATTAAAGACAGTCACTCGCGCTTAGGAGTAATAATTTCCCTGGGACTGGCTTTACTGCTGATCTGTTTTATTGGCGATCCTTTCAAAGGACTTATTATTTCACAGATGGTGCTAAGTATTCAATTACCCTTTACTGTGTTTTTGCAGGTGGGGCTTACTTCTTCTCATAAGGTTATGGGCAAATATGTTAATAGTAAATGGAACACATTTGTGCTTTATTCTATTGCCGCCATAGTATCTGCTTTGAATATTATGCTCCTGATTTCTACAATTACTGGTTATTAATAATAGAGATCTTGTACAAAAGAATGCTTTCTTCTGTACAAAAGAATTAATTGTTCTGTACAGAAGAATGCATTCTTTTGTACAAGGGAAATATAAAACATAAAGAAATATTTTAAAAAGATGATGGAAGAACGTGTAGCGAAAGCCGTTGAGTTGTTTAAAAGTGGCTATAATTGTTCGCAGTCTGTGGTGGCAGCCTTTGCCGATTTATATGGATATACAGAAGAACAAGCCTTAAAGATGGCTTCCTCTTTTGGCGGAGGAATAGGGCGGATGAGGGAGACCTGCGGAGCTGCCTGCGGTTTGTTTATGCTGGCAGGATTGCAAACAGGTGCTACTGACCCCAAAGATAAAGAAGGGAAAGCGGCTAATTATAAGCTAGTACAGGATTTAGCTGCTATTTTTAAGGAAAGAAATGGTTCATTGAACTGTGGCGAGCTATTGGGATTGAAGAAGTGTGATCCCATTCAGGCTACTCCCGAAGATCGTACAACTCAATATTACGCTAAACGTCCGTGTGTTAAAATTGTGGAAGAAGCAGCCAGAATTTGGGCAGAGTATCTTGAAACACAAAATGTATCCTAAAAATAAGCTGAAAACATTACATTTTTATAAAAAAAAGCCGTTTAATGTGTTAAGTAACATAAATATGCCTATATTTGTATGCAAAATTAATCCTATACAAAGTAGATAGGTTTAGATAACTTGATGTTTAACTAAAAGTAATTTCAAAATGTTGAAAGAAAAAGCAGGAACTGTAGCTGGTTTGATATGGAACGCATTGAGCGGCACAGACGGTTTAACGGCAAAACAGATTAAGAAGGCTACAAAGTTAATTGACAAAGACCTTTATTTAGGTTTTGGATGGTTACTAAGAGAAGATAAAGTTTCTATAAAAGAAATAGAAAATGACCTCTTCATTGCACTAAAGTAAGAAAGCGAATAACTGAATTATAAAAAATGCGCTGACACATTCTATTATGTTGCCAGCGCATTTTTTTATTTTGTCTCCTTTGTGTATCTTTGCGCATTATTATAACGATAAAACAAACTGATGAAGAATATACGTAACTTTTGCATTATTGCACATATTGACCACGGTAAATCCACTTTGGCTGACCGATTACTTGAATTTACTAAAACTATTCAGGTAACAGGTGGGCAGATGCTTGATGATATGGATCTGGAGAAGGAGAGAGGAATTACCATTAAGAGTCACGCCATTCAAATGGAATATTTGTATAAAGGCGAAAAATATATTCTTAACCTCATAGATACTCCGGGACACGTGGATTTCTCTTACGAAGTATCCCGCTCTATTGCCGCCTGTGAAGGGGCTCTGCTTATAGTTGATGCTTCTCAGGGAGTGCAGGCGCAAACTATTTCTAATCTTTATATGGCTATTGAGCACGATCTGGAGATTGTTCCTGTGATCAATAAATGTGATATGGCAAGCGCCATGCCCGATGAAGTGGAAGATGAAATCATTGAATTACTGGGAGTAGAAAGATCCTCTATTATTCGTGCTTCGGGAAAGACCGGAATGGGAGTGGAGGAAATACTTGCAGCTGTGATAGAACGTATTCCTTGCCCTAAAGGTGATGACGAAGCTCCGTTACAAGCACTTATTTTTGACTCAGTATTTAATTCCTTCCGTGGTATCATTGCTTATTTTAAGATAACAAACGGAGTGATCCGTGCCGGCGATAAAGTGAAATTCTTTAATACCGGCAAAGAATATGCTGCAGACGAGATTGGAGTACTGAAAATGAGTATGATTCCCCGTAATGAACTTCGTACAGGAGATGTGGGATATATTATTTCCGGCATCAAGACTTCTAAAGAGGTGAAGGTAGGAGACACAATTACTCACATAGCCCGCCCATGCAGTAATGTAATACCTGGTTTTGAGGAGGTTAAACCGATGGTCTTTGCCGGAGTTTACCCTATTGAAGCTGAAGAGTTTGAAGATCTTCGTGCGTCACTGGAAAAGCTTCAGTTAAATGATGCTTCTCTTACATTTCAACCTGAAAGCTCATTGGCACTAGGTTTTGGATTCCGTTGCGGATTCCTTGGATTACTCCATATGGAGATTGTGCAGGAACGTCTCGACCGTGAGTTCGATATGAATGTAATCACTACGGTTCCTAACGTATCTTACCAGATTTATGATAAGCAGGGTGTAATGACAGAGGTACATAATCCTGGAGGAATGCCCGATCCTACACTGATTGATCATATTGATGAACCATATATAAAGGCTTCCGTTATTACCACCACCGACTATATCGGCCCTATCATGTCTCTTTGTCTGGGCAAACGTGGTGAACTGATAAAGCAGGAATATATCTCCGGTAACCGTGTAGAGATTCATTATAACATGCCACTGGGTGAAATTGTGATCGACTTCTACGATAGATTGAAAAGTATATCTAAAGGTTACGCTTCGTTCGATTATCATCCATGCGGATTCCGTCCTTCTAAACTTGTGAAACTGGATATCCTTCTAAACGGAGAACCGGTAGATGCTCTTTCTACTCTTACACACGTAGACAATGCCTATGATTTAGGTAAACGTATGTGCGAAAAGTTAAAAGAACTAATCCCAAGACAGCAATTTGATATTGCCATCCAGGCAGCTATCGGAGCAAAGATTATCTCTCGCGAAACCATTAAAGCAGTTCGTAAAGATGTAACAGCTAAATGTTATGGAGGTGATATAAGCCGTAAGCGTAAGTTGCTCGAAAAGCAGAAGAAAGGAAAGAAGCGAATGAAGCAGATCGGTAATGTGGAAGTTCCCCAAAAAGCCTTCCTTGCAGTATTGAAATTGGATTAATAAAGAGTTTTCAGCCCATCAAAAATGGGCTGAAATGTTTTAATGACCATTATAAAATCTAATACTATCATGACTAACTTTAAAATTAAACCATCCGCGTATTCTTTTCAAAGCTTTTTAAAGTATCATGTAAATGGAGGTATGCTACTTATGATTGTAGCATTGTTGGCTATGATTGTAGCAAATTCTCCATTGAGTGATGAATATCTGTCTCTTTGGAACTATACTGTGTCTTTACAGATTGGTGATTTTAATCTTTTCAGCCATCATGGAGAACCAATGACATTGATGACGTTCATTAACGACGCACTAATGGCAATCTTCTTTTTCTCTGTAGGCCTCGAAATAAAAAGAGAAGTATTGGTTGGTGAACTATCAAGTTTCCGTCAGGCATTGTTGCCAATTCTTGCAGCATGTGGAGGAATGGTTGTTCCCGTTGTTATCTATTTACTTTTGATTCCCGGTGGTGGCTCAGCACACAATGGACTTGCCATACCGATGGCAACAGATATTGCTTTCTCTATAGGAGTATTAAGCCTGTTGGGTAAACGCGTTCCCTTAAGTCTGAAGATTTTCCTGACAGCTTTTGCAGTAGTTGATGATATTGGTGGGATTATTGTAATAGCTCTTTTTTATGCTACAAATTTAGAATTAGGATATTTACTTGTTGCGGTAGCAATTCTTGTAATGCTCTTTTTTGCAAATAATAAATTGAATGTAGTAAACAAAGTATTTTATATTTTCTGGGGTATAGTTGTATGGTATTTATTTCTTCAGTCGGGCATACATAGTACTGTTGCAGGCGTATTGGTTGCATTTACCATTCCTTCCAGACCCCATCTTAAGATAGGTAGATTCATAGAACGCATACGTGAAAATATTCAGTCGTTCCCTGTTTCGGAAAAGGATAGCATTATTTTAGAAAAGGAACAATTGGAAAGACTTAAAAGTCTTGAGTCTGCTTCCGATCATGTAATTTCTCCTTTACAGTCGATGGAAGATGCTTTGCAGGCTCCGGTGAACTATTTCATTATGCCACTTTTTGCTTTTGCCAATGCCGGAGTAGTGCTTTCCAGTGGAGGACATGAAATTATAGGAGATGTAACTTACGCTGTAGCTCTAGGACTTTTATTAGGAAAATTCATTGGAATATTCTCATTTACATGGCTTACCGTTAAACTCAAGATAGCTAGTCTGCCCGAAGGTATGTGTTGGAAGAATTTAGCTGGGGTCTCTATGTTAGGTGGCATTGGCTTTACAGTTGCACTCTTTATTGCCAATCTTTCCTTCGGAGCTGCAGAACCTACTCTGCTTAATCAGGCAAAGTTGGGTATAATATGTGGAACTGTTCTTTCGGGAGTAATCGGATACCTTTATTTGAATAAGATACTCCCTAAAGGAAATCAGATTGATATGGCTAAACGATTAAAATCTGTTTTCTGAATAATATAAAGACCATCAAGTTGCTTAAATACTAAACAATTTGGTGGTCTTCTTTTAATGATACGGGTACATTGTTCGTTATTCCTTAGAACTGGTCTTCCTCATTCTAATTGCGGCTATTCTTCATCATCAATATCGGTAAGAGGAAGGATTTTCTGTGATTCCTCTATTGGCAATGCTTCTACCTCTCTCAATTTTCTTTGAATAACACGGGTGCGTTTACCCATTACTTCTTCCAGTTGATCTCCTGCAGTCTGAATATTCTTTTGAACTTTCTCAAGTAATCCGCCAAACTTGCCGAACTCTGTTTTAACCGCTCCAAGTACAGTCCATACTTCGCCCGTTCTCTTTTGAATGGCCAGCGTGCGGAATCCCATTTGCAAGCTGTTCAATATAGCTCCTAGAGTAGTAGGCCCGGTAACCACAATCTTGTATTCCTTTTGCAAGGTCTCAACCAATAAGGTTCTTCTGATAACTTCCGCATAGATGCTCTCAAAAGGAAGAAACATAATGGCAAAGTCCGTAGTAAACGGTGGGTCAATGTATTTATCATGAATATCTTTTGCCATCTTTTTAATTGTAGTTTCCAATTGTTTGGACGAAGAATCAATTAAAGCAGCGTCGCCAACTTCAAACGCATCATAGTATTGCTCATAAATATCTTTTGGAAATTTAGCATCTATAGGTAGGTATACAGTATTATTATCATCATCCTTTCCGGGAAGCTTGATAGCATATTCCACGAATTCTGTTCCGCTCTTTTTGGTCTTTACATTGGCATCATACTGTTCCGGACTCATCATTTGTTCTAGTAAAGCCCCTAATTGCACTTCACCAAATGTTCCGCGCATCTTTACATTAGTCAGCACCTTCTTTAATCCACCCACATCCTGAGCCAAAGATTTCATCTCACCCAATCCTTTTTGTACATTTTCAAGCTGGGTGCGCACAATCTCGAATGACTGACCAATTCGTTCGTTCAGCGTCTTCTGAAGTTTCTCTTCCACCATTACACGCATATCATCCAGTCGCTTTTCAGTCGATTGGATCAGTGCTTCCTGGGTTTTACCCATTGCTTCAAACTTTTCCCTTTGAAGTTCGTTACCTGTAATCATATTCTTGTGAAGCGCATCCTGCATCTGCTGCATGGAAGTATTTAGAGTAGTGGTAAGCTCGGTACGGAACTCCCGGATAGTTTTACCCAGTTCATCGCGGTTTTCATGAGATTGTTCTCTGAGAACTGTTTCAAGGCGAATACTTTGCTCCCTGATTATACTTTCCAAACGACCATTCTGTTCCTTGAGAGAAGCTTCAATCTGGTCATTACCTTCTTTGTTTTTTCCTTTGGTTAACAGAATAAAGAGAATGATAAGCAACAAGGCTGCACAAACAATTAATAAAACCAATTCCATAAGTTGTAAATTAAATTTATATGCAAAGATACACTTTTTAAATCTTTCACCTTTTAAGAACAGTCTAAAAGATGTATCTTTGCAACCGAATATATAAATAGGGCTTTCCCTATAAAAGAATGGGGATTATCTTTAGTAAAAAGAATTCTCTTTTCCCATTTTTGTTTTATTAATAAAGCTATTAACAAAAATAACAAGATATTAACTAATTACTAAATTTAAACGTATGAAAAAAAAGACCTATTTAGAACTATTACTTTTAATAGTGATAACTTTTAGCTTAACAGCTTGTTCTATTGATGAGGACAACGATCCCTATTACAATACCACAGAGAGATTGTGCTCAAATACCTGGGTAGAGACTTATTTAACTTCAGATAATCTTTATTGTACTCACCGATTATCTTTTGCTTATAACGGGGCTGGACAGGAGCTCTTTATTTATAATAATATAGATATAAATGGGAATCCATTGAATACGGTTGTAAAGAAATTAACTTATAATTTCAACTGGAGCTGGTTTAATAGCAACAATGAATGCCTTGTATTAGATTATGGAAAAAATGATATTCTTTATTTTGAAAATGTTTTGGTAAGGAATGATTATTTGTCTGGAAAGCTTGAAGGAAACAATGTAACTTTTATGAATGATAATATGTAATGGTAATGTATAAGCTCTTAGTACTCGATCTTGATGGCACACTAACAAATTCACAAAAGAAAATCACGCGAAAAACAAAGGATGCATTGTATCAAGCCCAAGAAAACGGGATAAAAGTGGTGCTTGCATCAGGAAGACCTACTTATGGAATTGTTCCCTTGGCTGATGAATTGCACCTTGATGCTTCAGGCGGTTATATTCTCTCATATAATGGAGGAGAAATTATTGACTGGAAAACAAAAGAACTTCTTCATGCTAAATTGCTTGATCCTCAAGTTTTGCCATATTTGTATGAATGTGCAAAGAAGAACGATTTAGCAATTATTACTTATCAGGATGAATTTATAATAACGGAATCGCCTGATGATATCTATGTGCATAAAGAAGCTTTTCTAAATAAGATGAAGATTAAGAAGGTGGATAATTTCCTTTCCTATGTCAACTTTCCAGTTGCAAAATGTCTGATAACAGGTGATGGTGAACAACTAAAGGCATTGGAAAAAGAGATGAATGATTATCTGAAAGGTACTATGGGCGTTTATCGTTCCGAACCGTATTTCCTTGAGCTGGTTCCTAATGGGATTGATAAAGCCCAATCGCTGAGTATTTTATTAAATAAGTTGGGTTTGAGTAGGGAAGAGATGATAGCCTGCGGAGATGGGTTTAATGATTTGTCTATGATTCAGTTTGCCGGACTGGGAGTAGCTATGGCCAATGCTCAGTTAGCAGTAAAAGAAAAGGCTGATTTTATTACTCTTTCCAATGAAGAAGATGGAGTTGCTCACGTTATAGAGCGGTTCTTATTATAAAAAATAAGAGGACTTTCTTTTTATAGAAAGTCCTCTTTCGCATTTTATCAAAACTTTGAAAATGAATGGTTAGGTATAAAATATCATTATAAGAGCTTATACAATTAAATAACATGTTGTTTAATTTGATAAACAACACGTTACATAAAAAGTTCTATGTTTAATGTTAAATATTTAGTAATTTTTATTCTTTTACGTTTTCTTCTTTTTTAGCAGCAGCCTGCTTTATGAAAAGCTTTTTAAAAGAACTAGGATAAGGAGTTTCAAACTCTAATAAATCACCCGTTACCGGATGGTAGAAACAAAGTTTAAAGGCATGGAGAGCTAATCGGCCAAGAGGGTCCACTCCATTTCCATATTTAATATCACCAATAACCGGATGGTTTGAATCCTGCATATGAACACGAATCTGGTTTTTTCTTCCGGTTTCTAATTCCAATTCTACAAGAGAATAACCATTGGCACGTTTAATGGTCTTATAATGTGTAATAGCCTTGTCGCCTCCGTTATTACTCATGCTTGAATAAGTGACAAAAACCTTGTTATCTTTAAGCCATGAAGTGATTGTTCCAAAGTCTTTTTCCATTTCTCCTGAAACAACAGCCACATAACGTCTGTCTTTTACTATTTCATCCCAATAGTCCTGCAACGTGAATTTT
>Ga0183099_1002200_pt1 | contig 10249 bp, 10 predicted proteins | sample Biomet1_FD_127788 | JGI IMG/M metagenome (GOLD analysis project Ga0183099, IMG submission 127788) | Microbial communities from bioreactor (seeded with anoxic lake sediment) at LBNL, California, USA - Biofuel metagenome 1 | ecosystem: Engineered > Bioreactor > Anaerobic > Unclassified ... | reverse complement strand
ATTGATACATTGTGAGCTCTCAACAGACTAAAAACAGTCTTCATATCGAGTAAAGAAGGTCTTCTGTTTACTCCTTTCAGAACCTTTTCATTAAAATCCTGTATCCCGATGCTGCAACGGTTGAATCCAGCATTGATAAGCTCCAGCCAATTTTCTTCATTCAGGTATGCCGGATGACATTCTATCGCAATTTCTGGTTTTTCAATACATGAGAACTGAGAAAGAAGCAGTTCATTTATCTCCCTCAAATAGTGAAGGGGAATGCTGCTTGGACTACCACCTCCATAATGTATCTGAGAAATCTTTCTATTTTTATCCAGAAAAGGAAGTACCTTCTTAATTTCTTTTTTTACCGCATCTACATAAGATTCAATAACTTCATCTTTAGCCATCGGGTAAGAATTACATCCGCAATAATGGCAAAGGTGTTTGCAAAATGGAATATGGATATAAAAAGAAATATTCTGAGGTTGAGTATTGTTTGATGCTATAATAGCATCTTCATAATTCTTATTGGTAAATTGTTCATGAAAGTAATTTGCCGGAGGATAACTGGTGTATCTCGGCGTTGGAACATTATATTTTGCTATCAGCTCTTCATTCATGATGAGACGGTTTCTTAAAATAAACGAGTATATATATTAACGATACAGCAGCTAGCCCAGCCTCAACCAGGAATAGTCCGCTATATCCAAGACTATCGGCCAGCTTACCACTTATCACAGCAATGATCATGCCACTTAAATGGGTAATCACTGTTTGTAATGTAAAGTCAGTTCCTTCCCTGCCATCTCTAAGATAATCCATTGCAATGGTATAAACCAAAACTGAAGATAATCCATAACTAGCCCACAAAAAGAATATTGCCACGTACAAAGCAAACTTTCCCGGAGTGGTCAAAGACAGGAAATAAAACAATAAAGTAGTTGCTAATATCAGACAAGCAAAGATAATACGTGAATAATGGCGTCCTAAATAACGAATCACATATCCTCCGGCATACGAGAACAAGCAACCACATAACGACCCAAAGATACCAAACATAAATCCAATTTCACTCGTTTTGTATCCTAAATCTACCATATAAGGTTTCACCATCGCCAGAATGCCTATTACTCCTGAGTAGAAAAGAACAAGAAAAACAAGTTGTTGGCAAATACCTTCTTGCTTGAAAAAGAAGTATAAGTCCTTCATGGCAATAGGAGTGCATCCTTTTCTCGGAACAAAATTCTTATCTTTATAAAAGAACAAAGGGAGCAAAGCAAGGATTACAAAAGCAGAAACACATACAAGTAGTGGAGTCCAGCCTGTATGTTTATAAATCAGCAGTAAAATTCCTCCTCCTACCATTGCTCCGGCAAAACTGCCCATACTTTGCATACTATTAGCCAAACCTTTGTCTCTTCTGTTAAAAGAAAGAGCCGTTAATGCATCTGTAGCAATATCTTGAGTAGCGGAAGCTATCAGCGAAAGAATAATAAGAATAAAAATCGTAGTAAAACTCGTACTTAAATCAAGAAAGGCAACCATCAGAATTAACAAAGCATATACTAATTCTGAAGAGAAAATCCATTTTTTATAAGTTCCTATACCGGATGTGTGCTTATCGACAACCGGAGCCCAGAAAACTTTCAGTATCCATGGAAGCTTAATGAGCTGTAGCAATCCGATAGTACTCAGTGAGAAATTGCCTTGCCGCATAAGTACAGGCAACAAGGTACTGAATAAGCTCATTGGCACTGCCTGTGCAATGTATAATGAGAAAAAAGTAAATAATTTATTTGTCTTCTTAGTATTCATTATCAGATTCTATAAAGTAAATGAGATTGTAGTGCCAAATGTCATTGGCTTTCCTTTTTGTGCAAAAGCTCCTCCGGTCATTTCAAAATAGTATGCGGTATAATCTTGTGAAGTAGCATTCTTTATCCAAAGATCAACCATTATATTTTTCTTCTGGCAGAAACTTTTCCATTAAGAATCCCGTAGTAAGGCTGACTCGCTGTATTCTTTTCATTCCAGTAAAGTTTGCCCGTTCCAACATATTGTGTGGAAAAAATCAGCTTATCCACATATTTTGAATGAAGATTCAGCATATAATCTCCTCCAAACATAAATGTCTGTCTGGGTATATATGGGATATAATTCCCCGAATAATCAAATTTTGTAGCGTATTTAGTCGCATCCGATTCGTATGAACGAAATTTCGCTTCTGTATAACTATAGCTCATCTGGAGATTCAGCCCTTTTGCAACCTCTCCTTGCAAAGACAACTCTACTCCCTTACTATAAGATTTACCGGCATTCTTCAGCATAGAGCCAATCTTACTTGCCAGATTTTGAGATATTTGCTGATTACTCCAATCAATATAAAACAAAGCTAAATCAGCTTTAAATTTTCCATTGCAAGAAGAAAACTTACCTCCCAACTCATAATTCCAACTATATTCCGGTTTGAATGTCTGATCATCAGCTATATCAAAAGAGGTATTAAATCCTCCGGTCTTATACCCTCTAGTTACAGAAGCATAAGTCATATTAATTGGTGAAAACTGATATTGCAAAGAGAACTTTGGAGTTAACTGAGTAAATTCCAGATTTGTATTCAATGCCATAACCGGTTGGGCTGTACCAGAAACCATTTTCACGTAATTATAATCTTGTCGGGCCTTCTCATAATCGAGTCTTAAACCTACTGTAGCTGAAAGATTTTCTAAAATCAGATCTTTTAATGTTGATTGATGATAAAATGCCAAACCATCTGTTGGTGCATTATAATCTTTTACGGTTGGTAAAGAGATAATATTATTCTTTGTTCCCTGATGGAATGCAAAGATTCCGTTCAGCCAGGAATATTTGCATTCACCTGAAGATCTCATTTCTAACTCTTCCGTAAAATAGTGCTGTCTTTGCTTCTGAGTTACAAAATAAACTGATTTAGGAGTAAAGTCCTGGTCAATAGCCTGTCTGTCATCAAAATACTGATATCCGGTTACTGATCTTAACACAAAATGTTCAAAAGAATAATTCAAGGTTAATCCACTTGTCAGTACTCCCCGACGGTATGAACTGTAATCATTATAGCTTATATTACCAATCTTACCCAATGAATCAACCAAAGCATACGGGTAGCCACCCTGATCCGAATATTCATAATTAACAAGCAAGTTTGCATTAAAGCGGGGATTTATTTTCCAGAATAATTTCATCTTTCCGGAAGCTGCATTCAGTTTATCAACCTGCTCACCGGTATATTCATTTTTGAAAAAGCCATTTGAGTGTTTATAATTTCCGGAAAAAGAATATCCGAAAGAATCAGAAGTCTTGCCATAATATGAGCCTGATAATTGAGACTGGCCGTAATTAGCATTTGTTACACTCATCGAAAGCCCATTATAATTAAACGGATTCTTTGTATAGACATTGATAATACCTCCCATTGTATTTCGTCCGTACAGCGTTCCTTGCGGACCACGAAGTATTTCTATTCTATCAACTTCATTTATATCAAGATCGAAAACAGATTTATCAAAAAAAGGAACCCCATCAACGTATAATCCTACAGAAGGAGCATTAATCTTTGAACCAATACCACGAATATATACCGGAGAAGTCAGTTTTGAGCCATAGTCAGGAATAAAAAGATTTGGAATATATGAACTAAGATCTTTCAATCCGACAACATTCTTATTCTGAATATCACCTAAAGAAACAGATGATGCAGAAATCGGAACCTCACGTAGATTCTTCTTTTCTTTAAAAGAAGTAACAACAACTTCATCTAATAGAACGTGAGGCTTACTAAGAGTATCACCCTCAACCGGATTAGACTTAGCATTCTGACATAGAACAAAAAGAAATAATAGAAAAACCGACTTATACATTTTTACTCCAAATTAATTTTCGGCAAAAGTACTGCTTTATATAGACTTAAGCAATCCTAATTAATGAGGATTGAGGTTGTTAAAGAACCTTTATGAAAGAAAAAAGCCGATCGAATTACCATCGACCGGCTAATATCAGCCAAAATTTAGGAGATTATTTTATTTCGATAGTACCCATATCTACATCAGTACCACCAAAAACACTTACCGGCATCTGTTTAAGAATAGCTAGAGAAGCAGGATCCTGAATAGAAACAGTATAATTTCCTGTTCTAAGGCCGTGTAACATAAAATAGTTATTATTAGTTGTATCTGAGACTGCTACAATTGTGTCACTTCCAACCAGTGTAAATACTTTGAATACTTCGTATTTAGGTAATAGATTACCATAAATTGCAGATGTATTTTCCACTACATAACCTCTGATAACAGGTTTTAAAGAATAACTACCATTGCCCTTGCGGACAATAGATCTTTCAGCATCAAAATCAATCATTACTGAATACCCGCTACTTGTAGTCACATTTTCCTGAATATTAACTTTAAGTCCAGAAGTCTGAGCACTAGGAGTCTTAATAGATACTTCTGTTCCATCTTTCAGCACAACAGAATTATTATCGCCAAGAATAAGCCTAACCTGTGCTATATTTTCGCCTTCATTTAATATTATATTAGACAATAAAGTATTCTTTCCATTTCTTAGTTCTAGTAAATTATAAACAGTAGGAGTTATTGGCAAAGAAATCTCTGAACTATCATTAAGGATATACTTCACACCCTGTACATCTATATTCACTGCTTTATATCCTTGCAAAGAAGGTGCATCAGTAAGATAGAAGCTAACTTTTGAACCTAAATTACTAGAATCATCTTTGCTGCAAGAATTCAAAAACAATTCAGTTCCAATAATCAACAGGAAAAAGAATAATAGTCTAACATTTTTCATAATAAATTGAATAGTTTAATTTCTAATTATTATTTATCTTATAATTCTTCGAATCAATTTGTTCCCAACTCATATCATAAGGGCCAAGAACAATTTCCAAAGCTGTATTCAAGTCATTCACAGGAAAAGATCCCGTAAAAATGAGTTCCTTACATATTTCTTTATTCTGAATAGATATTTTATATTCTTTCTCAATAGCATTTATTACATCGGAAAGAGAAGAATTATTAAATACATACTTATGACTCACCCATTGAGGTTGATTTTCTTTTATTATTGAATCTGAATCAAATCTTTTTCCCTTAGTCAAGACTTTTTTCTTATTTGTTTTCAGACTTTCTACTAGTACTTTACCTTCATAACATGATACATTAAAGCTATCTCGTTCTGATATTAAAAATCTCGTTCCAAGTACAGAGATTCTATGCGTAGGAGTCGTCACTGAGAATTTCTGCCCTTTTGTTACAACAAAATATGCTTCGCCTTTCATTTCAATATTTCTTTTTAAATAAAAGAATACTTTATTATATTCCAAAGAACTATTCTCATTCAACCATATTTTCGAATGATCAGGAAGTTCCAGAGCAAGCTCCTTATTACGTCCGGTTTCAAAACTCATATTCTGACTATAAATCCATAATCCAGCTCCTAATATAATAACAAATAATGCAGCAATTAAAGTATAAATTCTCCATGGAATTATTCGCTTTAATTGTTTTTCAAATATAATTTTCTGACTAAATAATATATTTTCCAACTCATAAAGAAAATTATTAGTCGGCTTTTCATCAAGAAGTGGAATCACAGAAAAAGCTTCTCTCAAATGGATTTCTTCTTCCATTGAAAGAACATGTCCTTCATCCAAAGTCATTCTTTCCAGTATACTTACTAAATCCGTTTTTTTCATAATCCTAAGAACCTCCGTAAAACAAACAATATAAATACAATAAAAGTAATATCCTTCTTCATCTGCCTAATGGCTTCAGAAAGGAGATTCGCAACAGACTGTTTGTTTATACCCAAAGTATAAGCTATTTCTTCATTAGAAAGTCCTTTAAAATACTTAAGGTAAACAACTTCTCTTTGTCTGTTAGTTAATTTGTTAAGCAAGTCCTGAATCTTCTTATATTGTTTTTCCTCTTCATCAGCACTTTCATCATCTATATACAATGTAAACGAATAATCTACATCATCGATGGAAATCATTAAATCCTTTTTTAAAGCATTTATTAAACGATTCCTTAATCCAGAACAAAGATATGCCCTCATATATTCTGGTTCACTCAATGAATTTCGTTTTTCATAAATAGTAATAAAAAGCTCCTGAATAGTATCTTTAACCAAGTCTTCATCGCGAGCAAATTTCATTCCATACGCATAAAGGAATTCAGCATGTTGCCGGAACAAATTTTTCCATTCCTGCTCATCACAATCCTTTAATTTTTTCCAAGATATCTGCATAAATTACAATCTATATATTAATGCACCAAGGTTTGAAAGCAGCAATTTCTGGAATTACTTCTTAAATCCTTTGGAGTCATATTGTATCGTTGTTTACAGAATTTTGTAAAGTGTGCCTGTGAAGAAAACTGATATTTATCTGCTAATTCCTGAAACGGTATAGAAGTTGAAATTATATCCTGCAACACATATTTAGATTTACGTTTCAAAATCCATTGGTAAGCGGACTCTCCAAAATTATCTTTAAATTCCCGACAAAAGGCACTCAAGCTACATTTTGCCAAATCAGCAAATTCCTGCAAGTTTTTTACTGAATTATAATTAGCATAAACAAACTCTTTGAAATTCATATTTTTTCCCAATACAGGAAAAAACAAAAAAGTCAATTCTTTCTTCGAATATGAATTTTTTAGCATCAGAAGCAATCCATCATGGCACCATTCATTCAATTCTGGTCTGTTTAAATCCGATTTACGAAAAAAATCCAATAAACACATCAAACCGTATTTTACAGGCAATATCACCTTTGAGTGGTTATCAACGTGATTGTCTTCTATAAATGAAGTCAAATATTGCCCCATCTTCATTAATACATTTGTATTAATCTCATATTTCACAAGAGCAGAATGATCAATAGCTAAGACATCATACTGAATTCCAGGAGACAAAAAAAGCATTCCTTCAGATAGAATCATTTTTTGCTCGAAATCTATTCCCGAAACAGAGACCCTACCTGATAGAACAAATAAGATTGCACTATTATCTCCCATTTTAATTTCTATCAAATTATCCTTTTTCACATTTTTGTGTGCAATAGGAGTAGAACTAAAAGTCAAATCCATAATACTTTCTTTTTATCATTTGTTTTTATGACAATAGAAAGTTCTATTTATACTGGTTTAAAAAGAAAAAAATGATCTTTTTAAAAAATATATCTGTTTTTAAGCTCTTAATTGACTCTTCTTGTGAAAATATTAAGATATCTATTAAAACAAATAAACTATATTAATTGCTGCTTTTGTTATTCCTAAATAATTATCATCTAAACTTTTTTTGTTTTCCCATGAATTATTCCAGCTAATTCTGTCATAGTCAAGATGAATATACCCCGCTCCTATAACTCCTTCAACTGCAAAATGATTGTTGATTCTCTTTTGATATCCAAAAGAAGCACCCATACCATAGAGATAACCTTCATAAAAATCATCATGAGAAAGTCCTCTTCTTTGAAATGGAAAAATAATATCTCCCGCTCCGTAATTTGAATAGTAAAAATGATATCCAACATAAAATCCATTAAAACAATGAGAAAACCAATAACGTATTTCCGGCTGAATTATATAGGAGAATGATTGACTTTCGTATTCTGATTTAACTTTTTTAATGCCTAACAAAAGTTCTACAGAAACATTTTTACTAATGCTCTTTTCTATAGCTAAATTAGGAGCAGCAAATCCCCAAAGTAATAAATTCGTTTTCAAAGCATAGCTCGAGAAATATTTAGGTAATATTATTGTTGTATCAGACAAACTTTTTTGTGGCACCCTATGCGTTGTATCCGATTGAATTATTAATGGTTTATAGACTACTAAAGAGTCTGTTTTTCTATTTTTTGCAGCAGAATATACTTTTGTTTTCTTTTTTATTGGTACAGCGATTTTCTCAACTTTCTTTTTGAGCAAGATCTTAATATCAATAGATTCATTGGCTAACACACTGATGCTTTTAGGATAATATGAATTATCACTAACCTTAATAGTATAGTATCCTTTACGTAAGGTAAAATTAAAGTCTCCATTAATATTACTTTTCAAAGAACTATTTCCAACAAGCGTTATTTTTATATTAGATATTGGCACCTTTGAATTTTCATCAATTACGGAACCTCTCAGTTGAATTTTCTTAATTGGCCTGACATATAAATAATTGCTATTTCCACCTTTAATTTCCAGGTTATAAGGATCTAATGACTTATTTAACATCCCAATCGCATTTTTTCCCTTAAATATATCCTCCAAAAAAATTTGGCTGGTTACCTGTGGATTAAAGTTTATGTATTTCTTTTGTCTTTGACTTACAAGGTGCAATATTTCTGTCAGTGTTATTTTTGTCGCAACACCTTTCATTTTATTCTGAGCAAACGCATTTGTAAAAAAGCAAGCTATAAATATACTCGATAATAACAGCCTGTTTATCCGCATCATTTTTTCAACTTTATACATTAATCTTATCAACTTATATTCTACGACTTCTTCTATAATGGCAAAATAAACATTAAAAAATAACATATCAGACACAATTTTTCTGTTTTTATAAAGCAAGAAAAACCATTGGAGGAAAATATATAATAATTAAGCTAAATTATATAAATAAGAAATAGAGTAACAAGATAAATTTGCTACACATTTTCGCCATTAGTCTTGTCATTTAATTAAATAAATCCCTACCTATTCACTATAAGAATGTTTTTTGAACATTAAGAAAGGATTCTGTGATTTTTTTTACAGAGTCCTTTCTCTTAATCAACATATATTCATATTAATAGTAATTATAAATACTACATCCATGTTTATTTTGTAATATTGCATATTTAAAATTATAAACCTAGAGAATATGGTCTCAAATGAATTTGATAATAAAGCCAGAGGATGGGATAAAGAATCCATTCATTGGGAACGTTCAAAAGCTATTGCAGAAAGGATAATTAATATAATTCCTGAAACTCAGAAAATGAATGCACTCGACTATGGTGCAGGAACTGGAATCTTAGGTTTTATGTTGTCTGATAAGTTCTCAGAAATTACTTTGATGGATAATTCAGAAGAAATGTTTAAGGTTATTCAGGAGAAAGTGCATGAAAATAATGCTGTAAATTTAAAACCGTTACTATTTAATCTTGAAAAAGAGGAATATAAGGCTAAGACATTCAACTTTATATATACACAAATGGTTCTTCACCATATAGCTGATACAGAATCAATCATTTCCCGATTTTATAATATGCTAAATCCGGGAGGCTATCTTGCCATAGCCGATTTATATGAAGAGGATGGTTCTTTCATGGAGAAGGCTTCGTTAGGCATAATGGATTCGACACAGAATCACTAAAACTATTAAATCGAAAAAGCCGGATTTAACCATATTAGTACAGAACAATGTTTCATCATGAAAAAGGATCAGGAAATATACAGCGCGATTATCCGGTGTTCTTATTAATACGCTAAAAAATAATCTGCTATTAAATTATTGCGTTAGCTGAATAACCAATGAGTAAAGAGAACTCTACTCATTGGTTGCATTTTGACTATTTTATCTTTTTACTTTCGCCTTCAATATAAGTCATAAAATGTTCTCCATCCTTAGACATTTCAAACTTTGTATCCACATTCTTATTGGAAAGTAAGGTGTATGTCAATCGGAATACGGGAACATTCGGAATCTTTTCGCTAGTCAACGCTATTGATTTATCTGAATAAGATATTGTGTAGTTAATAGTATGCCCTTCGTTATCAAAGTAAATCGCTTTTGACGGATTTCCTGCAAAATCTAAATATACCACCATCAGATCATCGTGAATTATCAAAGGTTTATTCTGCGTTGCCGGATATTCTGAATGGCTTTTTCTCTCGATAATCTTTTTGTCCAGATTAAAAGCAAAAGAAAAAGTACCTCCACCTTCTCCTGGTTTCCCTGCACCTTCTCCTTTCCATTCACCGATAAGCCAGTTCCACTTTTCCCATGTATTACTTTGCTGACTGAAACAAGTATTTGCAAATTCTAGTAATAGTATTGTCAGAATTAATTTTACTTTCATCTTTTTTATCATTAAAGTTTTTATATTTGCGACTTTGAAAATTCAAATATAATACTTAATTCCATAATCTGATATGGCTACATATATAATTATCGCATCACAGTCATACTTTCCTACATTGTTTCAACAATAAAGAAGCTATTACGG
>Ga0183099_1002199_pt1 | contig 10255 bp, 8 predicted proteins | sample Biomet1_FD_127788 | JGI IMG/M metagenome (GOLD analysis project Ga0183099, IMG submission 127788) | Microbial communities from bioreactor (seeded with anoxic lake sediment) at LBNL, California, USA - Biofuel metagenome 1 | ecosystem: Engineered > Bioreactor > Anaerobic > Unclassified ... | reverse complement strand
CTGACCGTCTTCTGTTTCCTCAGCGCTGCTTTTCGGCGCCGGAACGAGCACTTTTTTAAACGTGCCGAACCCCTGCAGCTTGAACGATTCACGGACGTTTATTTCTTCCGCGATGATCTTGAAGAGTTCGTCGGCAGTCTGCTTTACTTTTTCAGCGTCTACGCCCGTTGTTTTTTCCACGCGCTCTGCAAGTTCAGCAGGCGAGGATGCAGCGTGTTCACGTTTCATTAAGCAGTTCCTTGAACGCCTTTGACGGAACGAACTTTACCTTCCGTTTTTTCGGATAGCGCGTCTGAAGTTTTGTGAACGGATTCCTGACGGTACGTTCGCTGCAGACGGTGGTTTCAAACGTACCGAACCCAGTGTGGGTGTACGAACCGCCGTCTTCAAGCGTGTGAACTATTTCATCAAAGAGTGCCGTTACAACGGCGCCGCAGTCTTTTCTGCTCAGTTCTACGGAGGAACAGAGCTTCTTCAGCAATTCCTGTCGCGTCATGTTTAAAAGTGTATCATATTACAGATTTTCTGTCATTTCGGCAGCCTGGAATTCTTCCGATATGCGTCCGAATTCAGCGGTCAACGGTTTCCGCAGCAGCTGCATTTCAGCCTGCAGAGAATCGAATTCCCCGGTCACACATCCGGCTGCCGCCGGATCGATCTGTCCGGCGGCCGTCATCTGCATGATAATGTGTATGGTTTTTTCCCTGGAAAAAGAATCTTTGTAACTTCTCGTATCTGTGAGCGCGCTCGTGATATCCGCCACGGTCAGGATCCGGTCCTGAAGAGACAGACCGTCCGCCGAAACTTTTGCCGGATACCCCGATCCGTCGATCTTTTCGTGATGTCTGGCAGCTATCGATTCGACTTCCGCCGGAACGACGCCGTGGAACATACTGATTCCTTTTTCAACGTGTGTCCGCATGACTGCCATGTCTTCGCAGCTCAGTTTCGACGGGCTTTCAAGTATGCGGGAGGCAACGGCCATTTTGCCGACGTCGTGCAGAATGCCCGCCGTATAGAGCTCGTCCGTTTCACGCGCCGTACAGTGCATGCGCCGTCCCATAGCCGCCGCAAGACACGCGGTGTTGATCGTGTGCGTGACGGTCGCGGTGCTCTTAAAATCCATGATGTAAATGAACATTTTTATAAGTTTGAACGTATCGTCTTCGGTAAACGGAACGCTGTGGCTCCAATCGTCGATCTCCGAAAGAAACGTACCGTTCCGAAGTTTATTAACAATACCATCCCTTCCGTCTGATTCAATGAACAGCCTGCCGCAGCAGGAGCCGCTCCCGGCAGGATCAAGAGAAGCTATGTCCTGCCGGGTATACGCGTAGTTGTTTGCCCGCAGATAAGCTTCCATGCGTGCGGCAAAAAATATAAGGTGCGCGTATTCAGCAGGAACTATTTTCAGCGCGGACAGCTTCGTATATTTTGCGTTGTAGAACAGCAGGAACCTGATGTTCTCGCTCAGCGGCGACATATATTTTAAAAAGTAATAGCTGTACGTATAATCCCGTTCCGCCGTATCGGCGATCGTGGAGGTAAAGTTCGGAAGAATAAACCGGTACGCACCGATGTTTGAAAAAAGCGCCAGAAGAAAGAGCTCGCCGTCGGGCATGATCCCGGTAAGGCCTCCCTGCCGGGCGATCGAAACGGCAATGTATGCAGTCCGTTCGCTTTCCTCGATAAAAGCCAGCCTCCGGTCTTCGTATACATGCAGACCGATGTCGCGCAGCATGCGCCTGATAAGCGTCAGAGCTTCATAACCGTTCAGTAATACGCGGGGGGTATAGTAATTCACTGTCGCAGCAGTTCCGTCCATGGTATGTATTTTAACCCTTCAGGCCGGCTTTGGCAAACTGCTGCGGCAAAAAAAACGCACGGACCGTCCGGCAAAAAAGCCGGAAACAGGCCCGTGCAGTGTCAGGTCAGTCTACGACCGGTTTCATAGCGGTCATATAGGAGCGCAGACGGCGGCCGACTGTCTCTATCGGATGATTGCGGATCTCGGCATTTACCTGAACGAGTTCAGTGTTGTTCACTGCAGTATCCTTCAGAGTAAGTCCTTTACCGATAACATCAGTGTCGATCCCGGGCATGAATTCTTTTTCAAGGAACGGAACGGCGGCGTTTGCGAACAGCGCGCATCCATACTCCGCCGTATCGGAAATAACGCGGTTCATTTCGTACAGCTTTTTGCGGTCGATCAGGTTCGCGATCAGCGGTACTTCGTGGAGTGATTCGTAGTATGCGCTTTCCGGCATGATCCCGGCGTCAACCATCGTTTCAAATGCAAGCTCACAGCCTGCTTTTACCATCGCAACGAGCAGAATGCCTTTGTCGAAGTATTCCTGTTCGGTAATGGTGTCGCTCGTTTCAACGGTCGTTTCAAACGGCAGTTTTCCCGTTGCTTCGCGCCATGAGAGCAGATCGTGGTCGTTGTTTGCCCAGTCTTTCATCATCGTAGAACTGAATTCTCCGCTGATGATGTTGTCCATGTGTTTCTGATACAGCGGTGTGAGCAGCGTTTTCAGTTCTTTTGACAGTGCGTTCGCCTTGATCTTTGCCGGATTCGAGAGCCGGTCCATCATGTTCGTGATACCGCCCCATTTAAGCGCTTCCGAAACGTGGTTCCAGCCATGCTGAAGCAGTTTTACCGCATACGCCGGAGCAATGCCCCTGGAAACCATTTTGTTGTAGCACACGATCGTGCCGGCCTGGAGCATTCCGCACAGAATGGTCTGTTCGCCCATGAGGTCTGATTTTACTTCTGCCACGAACGACGATTCGAGCACGCCGGCTTTGCTTCCGCCCATGCCGACAGCGAGCGCTTTTGCATACGCCCATCCTTTCTTTTCCGGGTCGTTTGCCGGATGAACGGCGATAAGGTCGGGAACTCCGAATCCTCGCTCAAATTCGTGCCATACTTCAGTGCCCGGTCCTTTCGGCGCACACATAACCACGGTGATATCGGGGCGGATCTGCATACCTTCTTCGATCATGTTAAACCCGTGGCTGTACCACAGCGCCGAGCCTTTTTTCATCCGTTTCATAACTTCGTTGATGACAGGCGAGTGCTGCTTGTCGGGAGTAAGGTTTCCAACAAGGTCGGCTGTCGGGATCATTTCATCGTACGTACCAACTTTGAAACCGTTTTCAGTGGCATTTTTCCAGCTCTGGCGTTTTTCGCTGATCGCACTTTCGCGCAGCGTATAGCTCACGTCAAGACCGCTTGCACGGAGGCACAAACCCTGATTCAGACCCTGTGCGCCGCAGCCTACAATGACGATTTTCTTTCCCTTGAGCGCTTTCACGTCGTCGGCAAATTCTTCTTTCGCCATTGAACGGCAGTGACCCAGCTGAAGGCGTGCTTCACGCCACGGAATTGCGTTAAAATAGTTCTGTCCCATTCTGTAACCTCTCAAATTTAATAGAATTATATAAGTTCAGCGTTGTTGTACTTATGTATGAACGTAGTATAAACCCGTTTGAGTGTTGCGTAAAGTGAAATAATTACAATACAATGGTGTGTGGTGTGCATTTGTCACGGAGGAATATGCGCGACGGCGCAGTGTACGTTACTTTCTGGCTACAATGACCATCGTCCGCGCCTTTTCATTGTACGGAGAAAAATCGAAGTCTCCGTATATTTCTGCGTTTTTGAATCCTGATGCGAGCAGTATACGCTTAAGTTCTACCGCGGAGTACAGCCTCTGAACGAATTCATGTTCGATCCGTTTGCCGTCCCTGCTGATGAGTATCCACTTTGACCGGAGACCTTCCCATGCGCCTTCCACGGTGAACTGCGTCAGGACAGTCATGCCCGCGCGTTCAAACCATTCTCCCGGTGTAAAATAGAGAATGGCCGTTTCCCGGCTCGTTGACTCCATGATGAACCAGCCGTCGTCCTTGAGCGCGCCTGCTATGTGCTTTAGTATCTGGATGTCCTCTTCGATAGTGTCGCAGTAGCCGAACGATGTGTACAGATTTACAGCCGCGTCGAATTTGGTCTCTGTTTCGTACGTGCGGAGGTCGGCCTTTACATAATGAATGTCCACGTGTTCGTCTTCCGCAGAATCTTCCGCCGCGTCAAGTTCAGACTGGATGATGTCCACGCCTGTAACGTCAAGGCCGCGCAATGCAAGTTCAATGGAAATACGTCCGGGGCCGCAGCCTGCGTCAAGAATACGCGCGCCCTTTGAAAGCCCTGCAATTTTGCACACGTCTCCGGCGACTGTCGGAGCTTCCGCCCACCGCTGGCTGTCGAACATGATCGGCCCGTAATTCTGCCAGAACGCTTCGTTTTCAAACCATTCTTTTTTATCTGCCATGCAGTGAGTATATCACAGTTGTGCAGTTTATTGTATTAATATAGAAAGAAACTGATAATAAAAACAAGCCCCCGCACGCTGTCGCGCTCAGGGGCTTGTGAATTTCCGCTTTCAGGCGGTCAGCCGGCGTTTTTTCCGCCTACGGGCGGGCGATAACGTCTGCGATGTGCGGCCGTTTTACCAGGTCGTTTTTAAGTCCGTCCTCACGCGCTTTGTTCACGTATTTCGGATCCTGGAAACTGTACGTGAATTTCGTATGAACGTCGTACGTACCTTTCATGAGCGCATACGCGTCTTCCGTCATGACAAGCTCTTCGTCAGTCGGGATAACGAACACTTTCGTTTTGCTGCTGTCGGCGCTGATGCACGTTTCCGCGTTGCCCGTGAACGACCATTCGTTTTTCTGCTTGTCGACCACGATGCCGAGCTCTTCCATTCCGTCCAGGCACTGTCCTCGTACGATCGGAGAACGTTCGCCGATCCCCGCCGTGAACACGACGGCGTCGACGCGTCCGAGCGCGGCTTTGTACGCACCGATATATTTTTTAAGGCGGTATGAGAACATGTCGATGGAAAGCTGCGCGAGCTTGTCGCCTTTCGCAGCCGCGTCTTCAATATCGCGTCCGTCTGTGTATTTTCCGTCGGTAATGCCGAGCAGGCCTGATTTTTTGTTGAGCGCTTTGTCCATTTCATCCGCGCTCATTCCTGTTTTCCGCATGATGTAGAAGGGGAGCGCCGGGTCAAGGTCGCCGCAGCGTGTACCCATCACAAGGCCTTCGAGAGGCGTAATACCCATAGATGTGTCAAAGCACACGCCGTTTTTCACCGCGCACACTGACGCACCGTTGCCGAGGTGACAGATGATCAGATTTGTGTCCGCCGGTTTCTGATGAAGCAGAACGGCGGCGCGTTTTGACGTATACATGAACGACGTGCCGTGGAATCCGTAGCGGCGCGCCTGGTATTTTTCGTACCATTCGCGCGGAATAGCGTACATATAGGCAAATTCCGGCATTGTCTGATGCCACGCGGTATCCATTACGGCGCAGTGGGGAACGTCCGGCAGCACTTTCTGTGCGGCTTCAATGCCCATGATGTTCGCCGGATTGTGCAGCGGGCCCAGATCCTGTACTTCACGGAACGTTTTAAGAACGTCGGGAGTGATGATCACAGATTTTGTGAATTTGTCGCCTCCGTGCAGCACGCGGTGACCGACAGCGCCGACAGCGCTCATATCTTTAATAACACCGGCTTTCGGGTCGGTGATTTCTTTCATAATAAGCTCGATAGCTTCTTTGTGCGTGGGGCATGCGCTTTCCACGGTGTACTTTTCACCGCCTACTTTGTGGGTTATAACGGAACCCGGCTGGGTGACGCGTTCTACGACGCCTGTGCAGAGTACGGCTTTCTTGTCCCAGTCATAGACCTGGTATTTAGCAGACGACGAACCGCAGTTGAGTGTAAGAATGACCATTAGATTTGTCCTTCGATTAGATTGATTAAAAGTACTTTCTATTATATGCCAATTGAATAGTTACTTCAAGATTACTCGTGAATTATTAAAAAAATATTGACACTCATACGGTTTTTTTACTATACTCCTGTTACCGTTTGTTCGGCAATGTAACCGAATGTTCGGTAACACGAGTATATGACACATTCGCAGGATAAAAACACAAAGACCCGCATACTTGACGCGGCATTCTCATTTTATTCAGAACCGTGTTTTACCAACATATCGCTGAGTGCGATCGCCCAGCGTGCAGGGATCACGAAGGCGGGGATATTCCGGCATTTTAAGAACAAAGAAACACTGCTCGACGCGATGCGTTCCCGGTATTTTGACGACGTCCGTGCTGTGATTTCCGGGCATGCTGAGGCCTTTCCAGAACTTCTGACCCAGATAGTCGCCCTTATCCGGGGTCACGAAGAATACATGTTTTACACGCTGTACCAGTATATAGCCGATCCAAGTTTTGAAGCCCGTATGTTTGTTGAACTGAAAAAACGCGGCGCAGACCTGAAGTCCTACGGTATCTGCAGCGGAGTAACGGAGGACGGGTCCCGGATCATTATTCAGAACCGCGGCGAATATTTTAAACTTCTGTACGAAATTGCGACGACAATTTATTTTCTGAACAACCGAACGTGCGGGCACAGCCCTACCGAAGGGGAAGATACGGCAGATCCCGTTGAATGGCTGAACAAAGTGTTCCGAAGCGGAATAAGCGATCCGTCTAAGCGTCTTACCAGTGAGCGGCGCGGGGAGATCGACGTTCTGTGCGCGCTCAGGGCGGAAGAAATGCCCTCCGTCGACCCGTTCTTTGACGCACTTTCTGAAGTGATCCGTAAAAAAGGATTTCCGGGAACGACGATAGAAAGTATCGCGGGGGAACTCGGGCTGGCTAAAAGCAGTCTGTACACCTATTTTAAAAATAAGGACGAACTGATCGTAACGCTCGTAGAACGCGAACTTGTTCATCTTGTGACCATACTCAAGCAGAAAGCGGAAATGACCCGTTCCGTCGACGAACGGGGATATATTATTATGCGCACCATGCTTGAATATTATCTCCAGCGCCCGTCGGTCGTGTCGGTGACCGCGTGGCTCCGCATGAGAGGATCGTTCATGTTCGATTCGGTGCTCGACAAGGCTGAAATTAATATTGTCGAGCTTTTAAAACAGAAAGAGACGACGATCGGTATGCCCATGACGAGACAAAAATATTACGGGTGGCTGCACATTCTCGTTACGACCATATTCTGTCAGTCCCTTGTTAATGGATTTTCTCTTGAAGACTGCAGCAGTGCTATCACTGTGTATTACACATATATACAAAAAGGAGTCTATAGTGATGAAGAAATATAGCGTAGCAGCAGCGGCGGGTATGCTCGCATTCGCTGCGCTGCCCTTGTCCGCGCAGAAAGCGGACGGAGCGAACGTTGTCACCCTTACGGTGGAACAGGCTGTCTCATATGCGGACAGCAACAGCCGCACGCCTAAAAGCGCGCAGATAGATCTTGAAATGAAAAAGCGCGCGGCGGATTATTCGTGGAACGTGCTCATTCCAACCGTTTCTGCAAGCGGTACGTTTTCGAGAGCGAACCAGTATTCCTCAATGTATGCGGACATGCTCAATCCTCTGTACGAAGCGCTGACTCACCAGGCTGTCATACCAACGGATTACAGTTCCGAAGGCGACCGCTGGTCAGCCGCAGGCAGCCTCGGAGTGTCGCTCAACCTCAGCCTTGCCTATATAGACAGCATACGCGCGTCCCGCGCCGCGTACGAAGCGGGGCAGCTTACCTGGGAGCAGACGGAAAAACAGAACGAACTGAATATCAGAAAATTATTTTACGGTCTCCTGATCCAGCAGGAAAACCTTTCCGTACAGGAAACGTCGCTGGAAAACGCCCGCCAGCGCGCCGCGCAGGCGGAAACAAACTTTAAAAACGGAATCGTACCCGAAATAGCAAGGCTGCAGGCGCAGGTAAGCTATGAAAACCAGCGGCCGAACATCGACAAAATGGAGCAGACCCTTTCACAGCAGCTCGACACGTTCGCTTTTCTGCTCGGTATGCCAGTCGGAACAAAACTACAGCTTCAGGGAAAAATAGAGCCTGCGTTCATTCAGCTCAACGCGGACGATCTGTACGAACGGTACGGCGGAAACAATCCTGATGTTCTGTCCCTGAAAAAAAACATCGACATTATGAACATGCAGCTTCACGCGCTTGATTTCAAATCGTACACGCCGGCTCTGGTTCTGGGGTGGACAACCCAGCCCGTACTCAGCGACGTAACGTACGACTGGAAAGACAGTGACAACTGGTACGACAGCGGAAATCTCCGTCTGACCGTCGCGTGGACACTGTCCGACATGCTGTGGTTTTCGCCGGCAAGACAGCAGGCCCGTGATCTGCAGTCGAATATCCGCAAACTTGAGCTTTCCCTCGAGACAGTGGAGCAGAACAACGAAATGCAGATCCGGAAGGCGGTTGATTCTCTGGAGCAGTCGCACCAGGCGATCCTTTCCAGCAGCCGCAGCATCACGCTTGCGCAGCGCTCGTACGACATGACGTCCATAGCGTACCGAAACGGAACGACGGAACTGCTCGACCTCCGCGACACGGAAAATCAGCTTAATCTTGCAAAGATCGGATTACTGAACGAGCAGTACAACTATATGTCGTACATGCTTGACCTCGAATATATGCTTAACACGAAATTAGGAGAAGAAAAATGAAGACCCGGTATATGATGAAGGCTGCCGCGGCAGCCGTGATCCTCGCAGTAGTGCTGGGAGGATGCAAAAAGAAAAAGGCAGGAAGCGACGAAGCGGAAGCAAGTTTCGCTGTCAACACGTACAAAACTTCAGCTGATCGGCTCGACGATTATCTGGAATTCGGAGGCGACGTAGTAGCTTCGTCAGTCGTTAATATTCTTCCCGACACGTCAGGAAAACTTTCCAGAAAACTCGTGAACGTCGGAGATTTTGTCAAAAAAGACCAGATCATCGCGTATATAGATCCCAGCAGACCGGGCATGACGTACAGTGAAAACCCCGTAAAAGCCCCTGTGGCGGGAACGGTTACGTCACTGCCGCTTTCAGTCGGCGCCACAACGAGCCCCGCTTCTCCGCTCGGACAGATAAGCAGTACGGCTCAGCTGGAAATACAGGTGAACGTCGCGGAACGGTTCGTTTCCCGTATCAAAAAGAATCAGCCCGCAGTAGTTACTCTGGACGCGTATCCGGGAGAAAAATTTTCCGCGCGCGTGTTCGAGATAAGCCCCGTGCTGGATACGTCCACACGCACACTTAAAGTGAAGCTCCAGATGGAACCTCCTGATCCGCGCGTAAAGGCAGGCATGTACGCGCGCGTTAAATTAATAACGGAAGAACTTTCGGACGTGATCGTCATACCGTACGACGCGCTCGTCGTGCGCGACGACAAATCGTACGTGTTTGCAGTCGACCGTACGGCGGCGGATAGCGCGGACACCGCGAATAGCGCGGACACCGCGAATAGCGCAGAGAACGGACAGTCGGGAACACCTGCCGTCGTGCGTCTGCACGAAGTAACGCCCGGTCTGCGCGTAGACGACAAACTCGAGATACGCGGCGGACTCAATGTCGGAGACGAAATAGTCGTCCGCGGACAGTCGCTTCTGAACGACGGTTCAAAAGTGAACATTATGTCGGAGAGGTGATCGGCCATGTCTATCAGTGAAAGAGCGGTTAATAAACCCGTAACGTCGCTTATTATTTTCGTTATCGCGGTTCTTCTTGGCATCTACTGTACGTTCAATTTGTCCGTCGATATGTATCCGAATATGGAAATTCCGTACATGATCGTGTACACGACGTACCCGAACGCCGGACCGGAAGAAGTGGAACAGAACCTTACACGTACGCTCGAAAGTTCGCTTTCAGGGCTTAACGGTCTTAAAAAAATGCAGTCCCAGTCGTCAACCGGAATGAGTCTTATTATTCTGGAAATGAATTACGGCACTAACATGGACGTCGTCGCGAACGACATACGGGATAAGATAGATCTTGTCCGTACCTATCTGCCTGACGACGCGGAAACTCCGATCACCATGCGGATGGACCCTTCCATGATGCCTATCATGGAAATTGCAATGCAGGGCAGCCGTTCTCCTGAAGAACTGCGCAGGTACGCCGAGGATATCGTAAAACCGCGCCTTGAACAGATCGACGGCATTGCGTCCGCGACTGTTAACGGCGGAAAGGAACGTTCGATCAACATAGACATTCCGCGCGACAGGCTTGAAGCCTATTCTCTGACCATTACGCAGGTAGCGCAGATGATCGGCGCGCAGAATATTCAGGCGGCCGGCGGTTCCATTACGGCGGGTGACAAAAACTATACGATTAAAACGTCGGGAAAATACAAAA
>Ga0183099_1002198_pt1 | contig 10256 bp, 8 predicted proteins | sample Biomet1_FD_127788 | JGI IMG/M metagenome (GOLD analysis project Ga0183099, IMG submission 127788) | Microbial communities from bioreactor (seeded with anoxic lake sediment) at LBNL, California, USA - Biofuel metagenome 1 | ecosystem: Engineered > Bioreactor > Anaerobic > Unclassified ... | reverse complement strand
CTGATAGAAAGAAAAATAGTTACAATATTCATCATGGCATTCTGCGCTGTGTCAGAAAGACGGTCGGTCAGCCCACACTCGCGGAAGAGGTTGCCCAGCATGAGCGCGCCAAGCAGCGGAGCAACCGACGGCAGAAGCATGCACACGAAGATGACGACGATAATCGGGAACAGAATTTTTTCTTTCCTGGAAACAGGACGGAGCTGATCCATCTTGCACTCACGTTCTTTTTTGGTTGTGAGGGCGCGCATGATCGGGGGCTGTATGAGGGGAATGAGCGCCATATAGGAATAAGCAGCGATTGCGATTGGCGCTAAATAATCCGGCGCGAGCTTGGTAGTGAGCCAAATAGCCGTCGGACCGTCCGCTCCGCCGATGATGCCGATGGAGGCGGCCACATTTCCGGGAAAGCCGAGGGCTATGGCGAGAATGAACGCACTGAAAATGCCGAGCTGTGCGGCTGCGCCGAGGAGCACGCTTTTGGCGTTGGCAAGCATGGGCCCGAAGTCCGTCATGGCGCCGACACCCATAAAGATGAGCGATGGATAGACACCGGCTTTGACGCCGATATAAAGCACATCGAGGAGGCCCCCGTCATGCAGCACGTCGTTGTAAGTCTTGCTGCCATTGACGATGCCGTCCCACAGATCCGGATGAAATACGTTGGAGCCGGGCAAATTTGCTAGTAACATGCCAAACGCGATACCGACGAGCAGCAGAGGCTCAAATTTCTTAACCAGGCCAAGATAGAGAAGCACGCAGGCGATGACGATCATCAGAAGCTGACGCCAGTCGGCTGCCAGAAGATAAAATCCCGATGTTTCCCAAAGCTTGCTGAGAATATCAATAATTTTCATTATTCATCCCCGCTAAGCGAGTACTACCAGCGGGGCATCGGTGTCGACCGTATTGCCTTGTGCGACGCATATCTGCGCAATCGTACCGTCACGCGGCGAAACGATCTCGTTTTCCATCTTCATCGCCTCAAGAAGAACAAGGACCTGTCCGGCCTTTACCTGCGCGCCTTGAGACACCTTTACCCCTAGGATTGTGCCCGGCATAGGAGACTGAATGATTTCACCGGCGGCGACAGGGGCGGAAGCAGTGGGTGAAGCGGCTGGGACAGAAGGCGCAGCAGCCGGGGCGGCGGCAGGAGCTGCAGCAGTGGGAACCGCGGGTGTTACCGGTGCAGCGGGCGCTGCAGGAGCGGGGGCAACGGCCTCATATTCATCCAACAGCATGGCTTCGCCGTTTTCAACCTCGACCTCATAAGTCTTGTTTCTCAAAGTAACTTTATACTTCATATGCTTTTACCTCTTTTATCGATTTAAAACGGATCTCATTCAGGGGCATTTTCAACTCGTCCGCCATAATCGCCATGATCATCGCGGCATCGCGGTCAGATACATCGAAGAGTTTGATATCACCGGCGCTGCCGGAAGCATAGAGGCGCCGGGGAGCCGGAGGCGAGGAAACGATTGGAACAGCGGGAGCCGCAGCAGGGGCGGGAACCGCAGTTTCAGCGGGTGCATTCTTTTCTTTATGTGCCAGTTTTGCCATCAAGTTGATGACAATCATCAGGCATACAAGGCCGAAGAAGACGATCAGCATACCCAACAGGGTATAGAGCAGGCTTTCGCTGATGGTGACTTGCATGGATGTTCCCCCTTATTCCTTAACAATGGAGTATCGGGCGACGTTTTCCTCCCTGGCACGGCGCCACTGGAAGTACTTCTCGGCCACCTGCGGGAATGCGGCATAGGAGAGCACATCCTCGTCGGTGCGTGCCAGATCGCCGATCTCTGCCTTGAACTTTTCAAAACCCGGTTCCAACAGGTCGGCAAACCGCCCGGTGATTGGCTGTTCGTCGCCCAGAACCTTTTTGCGCAGGTCCTCGCTGACCTTGCCGGGTGCGTGGCCATATTCGCCGCGAAAATAGGCGCGAATCTCCTTGGAGATGTTTTTATATCGTTCGCCGGCCAGAACATTAGTGGCAGCCTGCACGCCGACCATCTGGGAGGACGGTGTGACCAGCGGAGGATAGCCCAAATCCTCGCGGACACGCGGAACCTCTTCCAGGACTTCCTGAAAGCGGTCAAGGGCGTTCTGCGCGGTCAGCTGTGCTACCAGATTGCTCAGCATGCCGCCCGGCACCTGATAGGTCAGCGCATCGGGGTCGGTAGTCATGACAATGGGATTTAACAGCCCGCTCTTAAGGGCGGCATCGCGAACCGGCCTAAAGAAATCATTGATTTCTTTAAGCGCTTCCTCGTTGAGGCCTGTATCATAGCCGAGCTCCCGGAGCACATAGCTCATGGTTTCGGTGGGTGGCTGGCTGGTGCCGCCGGACATGCAGGCGATGGAACAGTCGAGGACATCGGCGCCGGCTTCTGCGGCTTTGAGCAGGGTCATCGGGCCCATGCCCGTGGTGCAGTGCGTATGGACGATGATAGGGAGCTTGGTGTTTTGCTTGAGGGCGGTGACCAGGTCGAAAGCTTCCTTGGGGCTCATGATGCCCGCCATGTCCTTAATGCACAAACTGTGGCAGCCCATTTTCTCCAGCTGCCGGCCAAGGTCGACAAAGGTATCCAAATTGTGAATAGGACTGGTGGTATAGCACAGTGCGCCGGAAACGTGGGCACCGGCTTTGAGCGCCTCGTCCACTGCCACCTCGATATTGCGCAGGTCGTTGAGCGCATCGAAGACGCGGATGATATCAATGCCGCATTCGACGCTCTTGCGGACGAACATGCGGACGATATCGTCTGGGTAATGTTTATAGCCCAGGAGGTTTTGTCCCCGGAGCAGCATCTGCAGCTTGGTATTTTTGACATGAGCGCGGATGATGCGCAGGCGCTCCCACGGATCCTCGTTGAGATATCTCAGGCAGGAATCGAAGGTTGCCCCGCCCCAGCATTCAAGAGAATAATATCCCGCCCGGTCCATCGTCTCAAGGATGCCCAGAAAATCCGAAAGGGGCATGCGTGTGGCGATAAGCGACTGCTGCGCATCGCGAAGGACGGTCTCAGTGATCTTAATATTCATAGCACTCTCCCTTGTCTATATTTTAAAAATAAAACCAAACTTCCACGGCTATCACTATACCAATATTTATCGCAAGAAACAACCGGTTTTCAGCCCTAAAAATCAAGTTTAGGGGAATCCACAAATTCAAAATATGTATTTTGCTTTTTCCAGGAGATGTGATATGATATTCACTGAGCAGCGCCTTAAGGCCTTGTTCAAAATTGCCAAAAACGGTGGTTGTGATTTATGCAAAAAGATGTGATCATTTCTATATACGGACTGCAGCAACAGGAGGAAGGATCCTTCGAACCGGTGACGCTGGTGACCGCAGGGCGCTATTACAAGCGTGGCGGGCAATATTTCGTCAGCTATGACGAAAGCGAGCTCACCGGAATGGAGGCACGCACACCGTCGTGCGAGCCGGTCCCGATCGCGTGCAGGTGACAAGGACGGGCAATTATCCCTCCCGACTGGTGTTCGAGCGGGGACGCCGTCATCTGTCCCTCTACCATACGGATTTTGGAGATATGAGTGTCTGCATCAGCACGCAGCACATCGACAATCGCCTGACCGATGACGGCGGAGTATTGGACGTGCGCTACATGATTGAGATTGATAATGCGCCCACGGGTGTCAGCCATCTGAAGATGGATATCAAAAACGCTGACAAAGGAGCGAACCTGCAATGAACCGGATTGAGCAGGCAAGAGCCGAAGCCGCTGCGCTGCTGATACGCGCCTATGAGGCAGCGGTTGCCGCCGGGACCCTGCCGCGGGTGCAGGTGAGTGTCCCTCAAATCGAGACACCGAAAGACCCGAAAAATGGAGATTGGGCCAGTTCTTTTCCCATGCAGAACGCGAAAGTGCTGGGACTGCCGCCTCGCCGGGTGGCGGAGGCTGTCACTGCTGCAGCGGAGCTTAACGGTACATCGTTTATTGCCTTAGAAATCGCCGGCCCGGGCTTCCTCAATTTCCGGCTGGCGCATGGCTGGTATGAGGAGGTACTGCGCGATATCCGCACCGAGAACGCAGACTATGGCCGTACAATTTCCGCGCACCCGGAAAAGATTATGGTGGAATTCGTTTCTGCCAATCCCACCGGCCCAATGCATATGGGTAACGCCCGCGGCGGCGTCCTTGGCGACACGCTGGCAGAAGTGCTGTCCCGTGCCGGCAATGAGGTCACGCGGGAGTTTTACGTGAATGACGCCGGCAATCAAATTGAAAAATTTGCCCAGTCTCTGGCCGTACGCTATGAGCAGCGGCTCCACGGCGAGGACACGGTGCCTTTCCCCGAGGACGGCTATCATGGCGACGATATCCGTGAACTGGCGGAGAAGTTCCGCACCGTGTATGGCGATGACTGGCTCCAGCGCGACAAAATGGAGTTTCACAATGCGCTGGTGGCTTTTGGCCTTGAAAATAACTTGATGCGGATGAAATCCGATCTGCAGCGGTACAAGATCGAGTATGATGTCTGGTTTTATGAGTCTGCCCTTCACGAAAGCGGTTATGTGGCAGACACGGTGAACAAACTGACGCAGAACGGCTGGACCTACGAAAAGGACGGCGCGCTTTGGATGCGTACGTCTGTTCTGCTGGAACAGATGTATAAAGCCGAAGGCAAGACCGATGAGGAAATCTCCCATCTGGAGCTCAAAGATGACGTATTGTGCCGTGCCAATGGGATATTCACTTATTTTGCCGCCGATATTGCCTATCATCGCGATAAGTTTGAAGTGCGGCATTTTGACCGCGTCATTAATATCTGGGGTGCAGACCATCACGGTCACGTTAATCGGCTGAAATGCGCGATGGACGCGCTGGGTCTTGACGGCACACACAGGCTTGAGATCGTGCTGATGCAGCTGGTTAATCTGCTGCGGGACGGCGTGCCTGTCCGCATGAGCAAGCGCACCGGCAAAGCAGTATCCTTGTCCGATCTGTTGGACGATGTCAGTGTGGACGCGGCCCGGTATTTCTTCAACTCCCGTGCCGCCGACACGCATTTGGATTTCGATTTGGGCCTGGCTGTGCGACAGGACAGCGAGAACCCGGTTTATTATGTCCAGTACGCGCATGCCCGCGTCATGAGCGTACTGCGGGCACTTGCGCAGGATGGAATTTCTACGGATGTGCGGGATCCGGACCTGTCGCTTCTGACTGAAAAAAGCGAACTTGAGCTCATCCGCGAGCTGTCCCGCCTACCGGAAGAAATCCGCCTGGCTGCCGAACAGCGCGACCCGTCGCGTTTGACCCGCTGCGTGGCTCAAACGGCGGCCGCTTTCCACAAGTTTTATACCGAATGCCGGGTCAAAGATGCGGAGCCTGTGCTTCGCGATGCTCGCATCGCCCTGTGCGGCTGCACTGCCGTAGTGATTGAAAACGCACTTTCCGCTTTCGGTGTTTCTGCGCCGAACCATATGTAATTTCCGCGGGGCCGCTCCATTGTATGCCGGCTCACGATATACGGTTCCGCCACTGTTTTTAAAGAAAGGACATCTGTCATGAAAAAGCGTATTCTTGCCCTGTTTCTGAGTTGTTGCCTGTTCCTCTGCGTCGTTCCCGCCGTTGCTGCCTATGATTACACGCCGGAAGATCAGCGGGATATCCTCTACGGGGTCATCGATTTCCTGAAGCAATACGCACTCGACGGTACCCAGGATGACGATCCGCTTTACGAGGCGTTGGCGGCCTTGTTCAAGGAAGATCCCGCAGCCTATGAGATTCTGATGTCCAAGATCCTCAGTCAGTATGATTCTCACACGATGTATATCCCCGCTGGTTATTATGATACGGCATTTCCGGAGAGCAGCAGCTATGTCGGGATCGGCATCACGATTCAGGCTGATGCGCGCGGCGTGCTGATCACAGCGCTGGACGAGCGCGGCTCCGCCAGTCTGGCCGGGATCCAGGCAGGGGATATCATTATCGCCGTGGACGGCGTGTCCCTGGCCGGAAAAACTGCGGACGAATGCTCAGCCCTGCTGCGTGGGCAGGCAAACAGCTGGGTGAACGTGACGGTTTTCCGGTCTGGCAAAACAATGAGCTTCAAGCTCATGCGCATCACTATCGGGGACGCGAACTTTTCCGGCTATCTGCTGGAGGACGGCGTCTACTACATGAAATGGTCGCGCATAAGTACGATGTCGAGCTATATCGACTTTATCGCTGCCTGTCAGGATATGGCGGAGAAGGGTGCGCGCAGTCTGATCCTTGACTTGCGTGATAATCCCGGCGGTGAGCTGAACATGGGCTTCAGCATCGTAGACCGCCTGCTGCCTGACGCGGTGAAATATTTTAACATCGCTCACCGCGAGGGCACGGAGACGATCGACGAGCCCGTGACCAGCAGCGGCATCGGCGCACGGCTCAACAAGATCATTGTGCTGTCCAATGAAAACTCTGCCTCTGCTGCGGAAGTCATCGAGTGCGGTCTGGTGGACACGGGTTACGCTGTGTCTGTCGGAACCCCGACCTATGGCAAAGCCCGCGCCCAATACCATCTGACGCTGGATGACGATTCCGCCGCCGTGATCACGGTATATCAGCTCTGTTCCATCAGCCGCCCTGACTACGAAGGCACGGGACTTCAGCCCGACTATCTGGTGATGAACGAATACGGAGCGCATGCTGCGGCCTCCTGCGAGCCGGTGAAGGAAAAGGCGCTTCCCCTGGGATGCTGCTCCGACAATTGCCGGACGCTCAACTTGGCGCTGCAGGCGCTCGGGTATCTGGGCCATGTGGAAAAACTTTATTTGTTCTCTGCCGAGACGCAGACCGCGCTGACGCGCCTGTGTTACGACAACGGCTTTGCGCCAAAAGGCAGCGGCATGACGGCTGGGATGGCAAAAGTAATTAACGCGCGCCTTAAGGACAAGAGTGAGAATGGCTACGGCGTTGTCGATTGGCAATTCCAGAAGGCACTGGAGGTAGCGCGGGAATACGCGAAGCAGCCGGCGCAGTATTACGTGGACAATCTGGGCAACGTGGTAAATCTCCCGAAGAAATAAATAACATAACAGCATCGCCCCTCCGAGATGTATGTCCCGGAGGGGCGGCGTTTTATACAGCGGTAAGGCTAGACCTTTTTGGCATCCTGCTTATTCGGTAGACGTACAGGAAAGCGTATATTTTATTGATTAAACTGCGGTAAATATTCCCGATAAGCCGAGAGACCATCCGCAAGGATATGCCGGGCTACGTCCAGATCGTCGATCATAGGATCCAAAGCAAGCGACTGAAGGGCCAGACTGCGGTCCCCGTTAACGGCGGCGGCCACTGCCAGGTCTACAATGTCCTTCTGCTTGTTGCACAGGGAGGCGGCCACCGGGGGCAGGTCCCCGACAGCCACGCCCAGGACGCCGTGACTGCTCATAACGGCGGGTACCTCGACAACGGCATCGCGGGGCATGTTGGAAATGTAACCGGGCTTATTGGGCAGGTTAACCGCGTAGTCATATTGGTTTGCGTTTGTCAGCACCGAGGCGATGATTGTCTCTGCACGCTCGGTATGGACATTGCGCAAATGCCCAATATCCATTTTGCCTCTGCCCATGGCCTGAATGTCTTCCCAGATCCGGTCGCGCCTGTCGCTGCGCTCCTTGAGCGGGTACATCTGGATACGATAGCGGTTCCAGGTGCCGCGGTTCGTGTTGGAGGTGTAAGGCAGATATTCGAGGCAATGCGCATCGCCGGACGTGGGGCACTGACCGAACACTTCGATGATGTCACGCGTATAGGGCTCAAAGTCCTTCTGCGCCAGGAACAGTTTTTTGAATAGCGGGAACAGTTCCTCGCCCGTCTTCTTATCTTTGATGGAAAGGAACCAGGTGAAGTGGTTGATCCCTGCCGCCAGGATATCAAGACGTTCATGGGCGGCTGCAGCTATGGCATTTTCTCCTGCGGAGCCGTTCCAGCTGAACAGATAATTATGATCAATGTCAAGCTCCAATTCTCGGCCCAGAATACGTCCGGCCATCATATAACCGAAATCCAGCTGATGGCAGATGCCCACCATTTTGATGCCGGTATAACGCGCGGCGGCCGTGCAGATACGGGTCATGGGGTTCGTGAAATTCAGCACCAGCGCATCGGGCGCCAGCCGTTCGATATCCTTGAACACCGGCATCAGAAGGGTAATGTTGCGCGCGGCATGGAAAAAGCCGCCCGGGCCGCCGTTTTCGGCGTAGTGCATCAGGCCGTATTTCTTGCCGATTTCCTGATCGAGCGCCCAGCACTTTTCACGATCAATCGCAACGGAGATGATAACGAAATCGGCGCCGGGAAGAAGTTCAGTTCGGTCCGTTGAGGTTTCGATACGCATATCGGAACCCCATTCGTCGTTGATCCGAACGGCTAACTTGCGAATTTCTTCCAGACCTTCTTCGTTGAGGTCGCATAGCGCAAGCGTGGAACCGTGCAGGGCCTCGGTCCGCAGGATGGCTCCCAGGTTGGTCAGCCCGAAGCTTGCGCTGCCCGCGCCGATGACTACAATTTTCGCTTTTTTCATGATACACTCCCCCATAACATTTTCTTCCGGATGGCCGCATACAGATCAAACGTTCGGATGCGGCGCAGCAATGCGAAGTATAGAATAGCAATTAAAAACCCGCAGACCGTAGTGTTTCCAACGGTTCGCGGGCTTTTATCCTATGGAGCAGGCGATGGGAATCGAACCCACGCCGCCAGCTTGGGGAAGCTGGAGAAGCAGGTACAATGAGGAATTGAAGGTTAGCCCCAAATATTTCTAGATATACTGTTGCAATAAATATATTTCGATGATACCATATATTTGTTACTAAACATTTATCAGGGAGATTATGCAGATGCCTGAATCAAGAAAAACCGATCATATCGATGATTTAATGGAATGGGGAGAAAAACAATATACGCCTTGGGAATACGCCCAAGAAGGGAAGTTGATGCCATTTCTTAAAGCAGCAGGAAATAAGAAATTGGCAGCAATCCTTTTCTTTGTACAAGGCGGCGCTTGTCTCCTTCCAATCATATCTGCTATTTTGAATTCCTCAGATCTGATGAATAACTGGACTGGGCTCCTGTTTCCCACCCTATATACGGTTTTATGCTTGATGATCGCAACGAACTTTTTGAAAAAGTGGAAAGCTGAAAAACCTCCCAAAGAAGAGAGAAAAACTTATAGAAAGAAATGAAATACCTGCAATTACAATAAGGCTATCTAAATTCAGGTACTTACAAGAACCGCCCCACGTCGCCAGCGTTGGAAGCTGTCTGCGTGGGTTTTTCTATACTGATATTTGTATGGTAATTATTCTTCCGTGCCAATATCTGTTAAGAGGCCGGAAACATTGCGGTAAGGCATGGTATAGCGCTGAGACAGATAGCGCAGTGAGGCGCCGAGTTCCCCGTCAGGACCACCATACTGCATCAGGATATAATCAAGGCAAATTGAAAAAGTACCGAATATCCAGATGGTTATTTCGTTGATCCCAGGTGCAGAACTCTACGCAGTTATGCAGGGCGTCATGCTTTTGCCGGCCGGAGGCTCGGGGGTCGTCCAGGACTGAAAGAGCGCCATTCAGAGCAATTTGAAGCGTTTCCGCAGGGGGGCTGTCATCTTTCGCAGCACTTGTTTTCAGCCGTTCTGACGTTTCTGAAATTTCTGCTTCGATCTTTTGTTTTGCGCTTTTATAGTCTTCCAGGGATTCAACACCGTCCAGATACGCGTCCCTTAGCCGTTCCAGATTCCCTTTAAGCCTGCGGAGCTTGCGATCCAGGGCGTCCGCGTCATTTTGCAGCTGCTGCGGCTGATGCACGATCCGGCACGCGATATCGGCGCTGCTTTCGGTATCGCGCCGAATTCGCTCGACAATGGCGGCTTTTAATCTATCCTCCGGAATCCAATGGCTGTAGCATCCGCGGCCTTTTGCATAGCCCGAGCATTGGTATGCTTTAGCTCCGGAGCGGACCATGGCCCTTCCGCAGTCGGCACAGCGAATCAGGCCGGAAATCCATTCTTTATGCTCGGCGGCGGGGCGCTGATATGATCTCCAGCGGGTCTTCAGTGCGTCGGCGAGATCCTGTGCCTGCGCCCATGTGCCTTCATCAATGATCGGTTCATGCAGGGCGTCCCGGATGATCAGGTCCGGGTGGCTGAAGTCTCTGCGGCTCCGCCCGGAGGGATTCCAGCGGAGCTTTCCGATGTAAACCGGATTCCGGATCATATATTCGATGGTGCGGTTTTCAAAC
>Ga0183099_1002197_pt1 | contig 10260 bp, 11 predicted proteins | sample Biomet1_FD_127788 | JGI IMG/M metagenome (GOLD analysis project Ga0183099, IMG submission 127788) | Microbial communities from bioreactor (seeded with anoxic lake sediment) at LBNL, California, USA - Biofuel metagenome 1 | ecosystem: Engineered > Bioreactor > Anaerobic > Unclassified ... | reverse complement strand
ATAAGGGGTACAAGGCTATCGGAAATGATGATTTCGATTTAGGAAATATTGGTTTTGATACATTATTTGCCAAAAATCTTCGTTTTGTTGCGTTGTATGCAAAGAGTGATGCCAACGCCACGGTTTCCGATACGGGCTATTTTACAGAACTGGATTATAAATACATGGATGTTCGTCATCCGGGGTCGTTTATGGTCATGCTGCGGAAATTTAAATTAACCGATGCGACGGCTATTTCATCGCGCTATGACTGCTATACACATGGCAATGTGAAAGGGACGGAATTGGGCGTTGCGTATTCTCCGGCCAAAAATGTGGAAACAGGCCTGAAGTATTTCTGGGGAAAAGATGTAAATACGGATGTCGATAAAAATTTCTTCCGCGGGGAAATCAAATTCTTTTTCTGATGTTAAAGAAAAGAAAGCGGCGGGGCTAGAAAACTATAGTAGGGAGCGTCCTTTTGTGATATAATTCTTTCAAATTAAGTCTGGCTGAAAGATGTGTGCACATGAAGAAAGACATGAAACAAGAAGAACTGCTTGAACAATTAGTAGAACATGGAATTAGTGCTCTGGCCGAATACATAGAAGAACGCGTGCAACGCAAGATTTTGATTGTCGATAGTTATGGGTATACGCATTATCCAGAGCGGTCAGAGTTTGCAAGAGATGAGGTTTTGGAACTTTTTGCTGATGTTGAACCGTTTGAAGAAAATCGCTACTATTACCGAAAAATAGAGCAAAGCCTTTTGTATCCGGTCGGGAGCAGCGGCCTCAAGGGTGTTGTTATCGTAAAACATGTCGATGAAGATCAGATTAATCATGTCTTGACCGTTTTAAACAGTGTTAAGGCTGTTTTTAAAATGTATGTTCATTATGAAAAGCGAATGTATGAAAAACTTGATCGTTTCAGTGAAGATATGATTCATCATATCTTCATTAAACCAGCAATGAATATAAAGCTTATTCTCGAAAAAGCGGGAATCGAGCTGGATATGGATCGGGAATACGCCGTTTTGCTCATTCGGGTTGGCGATGATGAGAAAAATAAAATCAATGAACATGTCTTATGGGCGGATATCGCGGTGCATGCAAAAAAGTGGAAGATTTCGTTTATACCACCGATTCCTTGGAATGGCGTATATGTAGCTTTTTTGTCCGGCCGGTATGACAAAGATACCTTGGCCGTAAAAAAAGATTGGCTTAGCACAGAACTTTCAGAAATTTGGAAACATGGTTTTGAAGAGCGGTATGGTGTGCGACTTGGCATTGCCATTGGACAGCAGCATTCGTTGAAAGACCTACATAAAAGTTATAATGAAGCGCGTGTCGCGCTATACTTTCATCTGTTGAAAAGCGAGAACAGTTTTGTCGAACGTTTTTGTGATTTAGGGGTGTTTTCGGTTTTGTTTGCCCAAGAGCCGGATGCATTAAAAGATTATTGCATGCGGATCATTAACCGCCTGCTGGAGTATGATCATAACTATGAAGGTGATTTGTGTCTTACGCTGCGAGCCCTGTTGGAAAATAATTTCAACTGGAAAGTTGTAGCGGAAACCTTGTATGTGCATGTGAATACGCTTCGCTATCGTTATGAAAAAATAGAGCAGATTCTAAAGGTGGATCTTTCGAAGGTGGAGGTTCGTACGGATCTTTTTATTGCCTTGCGAACCGCAGATATCTTGAAAGAAATGGGGTATTTGCAGCCGGTGTTCATCGGTAAGACGATGGAAACCGGTAAGGTGAATAACAGCAATAAGCAGAGTAAAACACTTTGGTGAACCTATGAAGAAAAGCAGCCATGCGGTAAGCAATGGCTGCTTTTTTTCATAGTCGGCTATGTTGCTTTTTCAGAAACAGCAGTGATTCCTTTATCCATTGGCGCTGGGTCTGCAGCGTTTCTACGGCGCCTTTGAGCAGCAGATAATCGCCGATATATTCCCGCGGCACGGCGTCCGGCGAATATTCCTGCAGCTTCAAAGCATAACGGGTCAACAGGGAGTCAATTTGCTCACGCCGGTCTTTGAATTTTTGCTGCAATTGTTCCGTTGAAAGGTTTTCAGAGAAATAGAGGCGCAATTTGAAGATGTCCTTGCTCTGCGGCAGGGGCGGTTCCACCTCGGACATCCAGGTGAGCAGCACTTTTTTTCCGGCAGCGGTCAGCGAATAGATTTTTTTTTCCAGGACTTCGCCCTGGATCACAACTTTGTATTCGATCAGTTCAGCAGCCACCAATTTCTTGAGTTCCGTATAGATCTGGCTTTGTTTGGCGTTCCAGAAATCCGAGACGCTGTTGCTAAAAATTTTGGTCAGATCATAGCCGGTCAGATTCTGTTTGTCGATTAGGCCTAAAATGGCGTATCCCAGTGTATTCATTGTAATTACCTCACTTGCTTAATCCCTTGACTTTGTTGCTTTAAGTATATATACTATTTATATAAATTACAACATGTCATTTTATACATGTTGTAATTTATTTTATAAAAAGAATTTCTCTGAAATGCCGCTGGCAAATCCTAAAGGGTGGCTGGCGCAGCCCGAAAGGGCGGGACGGAGCGAACTGGAAAGAGGTATGATGATGAAGATCAGAAAGAGCATAATGATGTTGGCCGCTATTGGCGCTTTTTTTGCGCTGGGGATTGTGCCGACTGCGTTTGCCCAAACGGCAGAGGCAGCTGACAGCAAAACGATCGAAGTGGAGTTGAAAAAACCGCAGATTAAACTGCTGTCCAATATTGTCTATGAACAGGTTCCCATGCGGGGCTATGAAAATGTGGCCATGAAGATGGATGTTTTGAAGCCGCAGAAAAAAGAGAAGATGCCAGCGGTCGTCTTTATTACGGGCGGCGGTTTTATCAACGCCAATAAGGACAGCGGCATTCAGGAACGCATGGCGCTGGCGGAAGCCGGTTATGTGGTCGCCAGCGTGGAATATCGTGTGGCACCGACGGTTAAATTTCCGGCACCGGTCGAAGATGTGAAAGCAGCGATCCGTTATCTCAAAGCCAATGCAGAAAAGTTTAATATCGATCCGGAGCGCATTGGCATCATGGGAGAATCGGCCGGAGGCTATCTCACGGCTATGATCGGCACGACAAATGGCAACCGGGTGTTTGACAAAGGAGAAAATCTAGAGCAAAACAGTGATATAAAAGCGGCGGTTGATCTTTACGGATTGTCGGATCTGACCCAGGTCGGTGCGGATTTTTCGACGGAGGTGCAAAAAAAGCACATGTCGGCTGGCGCTACCGAAGCGCTCTGGGTAAACGGCAGTCCGGTCTTTGGCGGCCAGGACGGGGGGATTCTGGCAAATCCAGAGGCTGCAGCAGCGGCAGATCCCATCCAGTATATTTCAGGGAAGACGGCGCCGTTTTTACTGATGCACGGCAACAAGGATACCGTCGTATCGCCGAGTCAAACCGATATTCTGCACCAGGCCTTGTGTGAACATGGCATTGAATCCACACGCTATGTGGTGGCTGGCGCCGAACATGGCGGCGTGTATTGGGTGCAGCCGGAAGTTCTGCAAATCATTCAGGAGTTTTTTGATAAGCATTTAAAAAATTGAGAACTTAAAGGGAGATACGGATGGCAGACGTTATGCCGTCGGTATCTCCCTTACATTAGGAAGAGGAACGCTGTTGATGGCGTTTTTTATTGAAGAAGAGGGTGCTGTTTTTATTATGGAAAACACGAAGTTATGGACGAAAAATTTTATGGCCATTGTCATGGCCAATGCCTTGTTGTTTGGCGGGTTTCATATTCTGCTGCCGACGCTGCCGCTTTATGCTGCGGCGAATGGGGCTACAGGATCACAGATTGGCATCATTACAGGGATTTTTGGATTTTCGGCGATTTTTATTCGTTTTTTTACCGATTTTGGACAACAAGCCGTCGGCAAGAAAATGTGTCTGTATGTGGGGCTGTTGATATCGTTTCTCTGTACGATCGGCTATAGTTTGTTTGCGTCGGTCAATGAGATGATCGCGATACGGATTTTGCATGGGTTTGGCTTTGGGCTGACGACGACTTTTTCGGCGGCACTGGCAGCTGAAATCATTCCACAGGCGCGGATGGGTGAAGGCATCGGCTATTTTGGCCTCGGCAGCACACTGGCGATGGCATTGGCGCCAGCGGCTGGTCTTGGATTGATGACCGATGCGGGAGCAGGTGTGATGTTTCTAGCCGCAGCGGGAGCAACCGCTCTGGCTGCTTTGAGTACGCGCTTTAGTAAGGCGCAAAACGCGGTTGTAAAAAAAGAGACGGCTGCGGCAAAGCTGTCCTTACGGGATCGCTTTCTAGAACGCGGTACGGCGGTACCCGCATTGTTGACGGTTCTGTTTGGCATGAGCTACGGTAGTGTCAATACCTTTGTTTCGATGTTGGCAAATGAGGCGCATATTGCGGATGCCGGTTATTTTTTCATTGTAGGCACCGTCTGTATCTTTTTATCGCGACCGGTCGGCGGCCGCATTTTTGATGCCAAAGGACCGGCCTGGATCATGGTGCCGGGAGCGGCACTGTTTTTTATCGCTGCTGATGATGCTGATGCCATGCAACGTCGCTGGCGATGCTCTTAGGAGCGGCAGTTTTATACGGGTTTGGCGGCGGTCTTTTGTTACCAGCCCTTTTGACGTGGATGCTCAATCTCGTGCAGCCGACTCGCCGCAGCGGGGCCAGTGCGACCTTCTATAATATGCTGGATGTCGGAACGAGTGCGGGTGCTATTGGTCTCGGTGCGGCGGCGGAAAAAATTGGCTATATTGCCATGTACAGGTATTCAGCAGCGGCCATGGCGATCTTTGCCATTGTCTTTGTCTTGTACATGCTGCGGAAACCGAAGGCAGAATTAGAAGAAAACGAAGTTTGCTAAAGGACTGTCCCTTTTGAAAATAAAATTCACCCAGAGGCAGGAATCCGCCCCTGCAATAGAAAAGTTCTACAGCATAGTCAAAAAAAGAGGGGCGGGTTTGTATGGATATTGGTAAATACATGGAGCTGGCCGATCAACTGTTTGAGCCAGCGTATATCGTGGATTCACAGAAGGTGATCCTGTTTTGGAATCAGGCGGCAGAACAGATGGCGGGGTATGCGTACTCCTCAGTGGTTGGTAAAAAATGTGATGCGGATATCATGATGCATATAAGTGAACGCGGTGAAACGATCTGCCGGCAGCAGTGCCCGCTGGCGGAGGTATTTCGGACGGGAAAACCTGCGGCCGCCAAACTTTACCTGCAGCATAAAGCCGGGCACCGCATCCCCGTGGACGTTCGTGCGGTTCCCCTTCGCGATGAGGCAGGCAATTTCATTGCGGTGATGGAGTTCTTCACCAAAAATGGGGAAATACAGTCTCGTCCTTATGGTATTCTGGTCAATGAATTGGTGAAGATGGCTTATGTGGATTCGGTCACGAATCTGCCAAACCGGGAATACATGGAACATAAGATAAAAAAGAACGCTGGCCGAAGCTGTGGCCAGCGGCAACGATCCGGCGCTCGGTCTCCTGCTGGTTGAGGTTCAGAACCTGCGCCTGTTCAATGAGCACGGCGGCATAGCCGTGGGCAATGCGCTGTTGAAGGTTGTTGCCCGGACGCTTGGCGAAACCGTGGGCACGGGCAATGGCATTGCCTGCAAGTGGTATGGCGGGGCCTTTATCGTTTTGCTGGATACGAACAGGACGAGCACGCTGCTGAACTGGGCGAACAAGTTAAAAGTAGTTTTGGGGAATTCAACGGTGCCAGCGTGGGAGACAGAAAAAATTCAGATCGGCATTGCCGGCACGCTTGTGCAAAAGGCCGAAAGTCCCGCGGAAATCGTCAAGAAACTCGAATGTGAACTGCACCTGCGAACCAAGGAAAACAGAGGGATTCTCATTGTCTGAGGCTGCTCGCCACCGGGCGGATCGGATAGCCCCGGATTGAAATGCCAGCGGCTTTCTTATATAATACAAGCAGAGAATGCCGGATTTAGGCGAGGGGGCTTTTTGTTTTATGGAAAAGGGAAAGATTAGCAGTTTGGATGTGGGACGGGCGGCGTTGAAGATTGCCGTGACAGCGAGCCGGGATGAGGAAACTATGGTGAAGCAGCAACTGGCGGGTGAAAGCATTCGGGCTACGGCGGTTGATTTTGGGGGGGAGTTCATCAGCTCCATCGTTAAGATTGTCGAAAGAGCTGTGGTGGCAGCGCAGCGTCAGGGAATTGTGCCGGACAATCACATCGGGGCTGGTCCGGTCGCTGGTGCGGCCAGTGCGGCGCTTGAACAGGTGAAGGTTAAGGCTACGGGCTTTAATGTCGGTGGAAAAATCGGCATTGCCCGCTACAAGGAGCATCTTTGCGTGGCAATTTACATGGGCGTCGGGGTATTGAATCTGAACGAACTCTGTGTGGGTCTGGCCCATCGGTCTATCAAAGAAGAATAGAATAAACGAAGATAAATCCGGAAGTTCTTGTATTGAATTCCCGGATTTTTTTTGTTATAATAAAGTTGATTAAATCAACCACTTTTGGGATGTGAATACATGGATTATAAAAATGCTGCCAGAGTCTTCAGTATACTGGATCGGCGCTCGCAAAACTATATTGTGTTGGCCTGCGAAAAACTGCAGCTGACGTTTTTGGAATATCTGCTGTTGCGGAATCTTTATGATAATGAGGGAATCCGGCAGGAAGATATGGCGGCCTTGATGTCGGTGGATAAGGCGGTGGTCGCCCGCACGATAAAATTGCTGGAGGCAAAAGACCTTGTCCGGCGCGTGCAGGGGCAGCGCGATAAACGCGAAAAGTGCATTTATGTGACGGAAGCGGGTAAAGCGCAGGAGGTTTTTCTGCGCGATATTGTCCGGCGCTGGATCGACTATTTGACGGATGGGCTGGAGCCTGCGGCCTTCAAGGCTTTGCTGCAAAGTTTTTCGCAGCTGGCGGCGAGGGCGCAGTCGGCAGACTTTGATCGGATTTTAACCCAGAAAAACTTTAGCGATAAAAAATAGGCTGAAATAGAGGAGGGTTTTTATGATAAACGATAAGCGATGGTTTTTAAGCGCGGTGCTGGTTTTCGGGCTGTTGACGGCTCTGCTTAGCGGCTGCGGCAAGCCTTCACTGGAACCGGCAGGTCCGCAGGCCGTCAAGACGCAGACCATTGCGCTCGGCAGCGATGCTGCCCAGAGCACATATGCCGGTGAAGTGCGCGGCCGCTATGAGAGCAATTTATCCTTTCAGGCTGGGGGCAAAATCATCGCCCGCAATGTGCAGCTTGGCAGCCGGGTTCGTGCCGGTGAAGTCTTAATGACGATAGACGCCAAGGATATTGCGCAGACAGCCAGCAAAGCGTCGGCGCAGGTGGATTCAGCGGCAACGCAGCTCAAGCTGGCAGAAGCTAATTTGAAGCGCTACAGCCAACTCTATCAGGATGCCGCTATCAGTGCTGCGACGCTGGATCAGTATCAGGCAACCTACGAATCGGCACAAGCTGCTTTTCAAGCGGCGCAGGCAGAGGCCGTTCAGGGAAGCAATGCCCTTGGCTATACAAATCTCATCGCCGATAGTGACGGCGTTGTGGCGGCGTTGTCGGGCGAAGCCGGGCAGGTAGTATCTGCCGGACAGACGGTGCTGACTCTGGTGCAGACCGACGAGCTGGAGGTGGAAATTCATGTTCCGGAAAATCGTGTGACGGCGCTGCCTTTGGGGCAGAAGGTGACAGTGTCTTTTTGGGCCTTGAGCAACACGGTGAAAATCGATGGCGAGGTGCGGGAAATTGCACCAATGTCTGATCCGACAGCGCGGACCTACAAAGTCCGCATCCGGCTGTTACAGCCGCCCGCGGGCATTCGCCTGGGGATGACGGCTAGCGTTGACTGTACGATTGCCGGCAGCTGTGCAGCGGCGGCTCTGCTGCCGCTGACGGCAATCTATCAGACCGGAGAGGAACCTGAGGTCTGGCTTGTCGGGGACGATGGCCGGGTACACCTGCAGACTGTCGCTGTTGAGTCGTTTGGCGACAATGCGGTCAAAGTCAAAGGACTCAGCGCCGGAACTGTTGTTGTTACGGCGGGAATTCATAAGCTGAGAGAGGGACAGGAAGTCCGGCTCCTGGAAGGGGCGGAAAAATGAGGAATTTGACGGAGGTTTCGCTGAAGAATCAGCCGCTCGTCTGGTATTTTATCATCATCGTATTTATTGCCGGCATTTTTTCCTATATGAAACTGGGCCGTATGGAAGACCCGGATTTTGCGATCCGGCAGATGATCGTCAGTGTTTCCTGGCCGGGTGCTACGGCCAAGCAGATGGAGGAACAGGTGACGGACAAAATCGAGAAAAAGTTGCAGGATACGCCGGGTCTCGACTATGTAAAAAGCTATTCACGAGCCGGGACATCGGTGATCTATGTGAATTTGCGGCAGGATCTGGGAAACGACAAAATACGCCCCACCTGGCAGGAGGTGCGGAACCTTGTCAATGACATGAAGACGGATCTGCCCAGCGGGGTTTACGGTCCGTATTTCAATGACCGCTTTGATGATGTTTATGGCTCCATTTACGCGCTGACCGGGGACGGCTTTTCTTATGAAGAGATGCGGGCGCGGGCTGAAAAAGTCCGCCGCCTGCTGGTGGATGTTCCCAGCGTCAGCAAGGTAGACCTAATCGGCGAGCAGGAGGAAAAAATCTATATTGAAGTGGCCAACAGCAAGCTGGCCGAGCTTGGCATCAGTCCGCAGGCCGTCGCTGAGGCGGTGAAAACGCAAAATGAAATCACGCCGACGGGCATGGTGGAGACCACCTCGGACAATGTTTATCTGCGGGTTACCGGTTCGTTCGACAACATCGAAGCGATCCGGAGCCTGCCGATCCGGGCGAATGGCCGGACTTTTCGCCTGGCCGATATCGCTGCGGTTGAACGGCGCTATGCCGAACCGGCTGAACCGATGATGTTTTTTAATGGGGAGCCGGCTATCGGCATTGCGGTTTCCATGGAATCCGGCGGCAATATTCTGACCCTTGGCGAGCAGCTGAACAGCCTGATAGAAAAGGTCAAACGGGATTTGCCGGTAGGGCTGGAAATCCATCCGGTTTCCGATCAGCCACAGGTCGTCAAGGAATCCATCAGTGATTTCATCAATACGCTGCGCGAGGCGATCATCATCGTTTTAGGGGTGAGCTTTCTGAGCCTTGGCTGGCGCACCGGGCTGGTCGTAGCCGGTTGTATTCCTCTGGTTATTGCGGGGGTCTTTGCGGGCATGAACCTCCTGGGCATTGACCTGCAGAAGGTGTCTTTAGGGGCGCTGATCATATCGCTGGGCCTGCTCGTCGATGATGCGATCATCGCGGTTGAGATGATGAGTGTGAAATTGGAAGCGGGGCTCGACCGCTTCAGTGCGGCCTGCTATGCTTTTAGGGCGACGGCGCAGCCGATGCTCACGGGAACGCTGATCACCTGCGCCGGCTTTATCCCGGTCGCTTTTTCGAAAGGCATGGCGGCTGAATTTTGCCAGGCACTGTTCCCGGTGATTGGCATGGCCCTGCTTTTGTCCTGGCTTGTCTCTGTTATGGTGGCACCGCTGTACGGCTATAAATTGATCAAGGTCAAGGTGCAGCAGGACAAAGAAGGGCGGACGCAGCCGTATCAGAGCAGGTTCTATCGGGTGTTTCGCAAGCTGCTCGTATTCTGCCTGGAACATAAGGCCCTGGTGCTGGGCACGACCGCGCTCTGCTTTGCCCTTTCCCTGTTTTTGTTGAAATTCATCAAACAGGAATTTTTCCCGCCGTCGCTGCGCCCGGAAATCATCGTCGAAATGACACTGCCGGAAGGGTCTTCGCTGCAGGCGTCGGCAGCTGAAGCCAAACGCTTTGCGGATTTCCTCGGCGGCGAAAGCGAAAGCATTGCCAATTATTCCTATTATGTGGGCGAAGGCGCACCGCGTTTCGTTTTGACGATGGATCCTGTCTTGCCGGCGGACAACTACGTGCAGTTCGTCGTCGTTGCCAAGGACGTTGCGGCCCGCAAGCAGCTGACCCGGAAAATTACGGCGGAGATGGAAAATGCGTTTCCGAGTGTCCGCAGTAACCTGAAATTCATCCAGACTGGCCCGCCGGCGGATTATCCGGTCATGCTGCGCGTTGCCGGCTATGACGATACCAAGGTGCGCGAGCTGGCCAATGCCGTTGCCGATAAACTGGCGGAAAAATCAGAATCTAGCAGCAGATCCATCTGGACTGGAATGAAAAGAGCAAGGTCATGGGCATCTGGATCTTGATCAGAGTAAGACGT
>Ga0183099_1002196_pt1 | contig 10262 bp, 18 predicted proteins | sample Biomet1_FD_127788 | JGI IMG/M metagenome (GOLD analysis project Ga0183099, IMG submission 127788) | Microbial communities from bioreactor (seeded with anoxic lake sediment) at LBNL, California, USA - Biofuel metagenome 1 | ecosystem: Engineered > Bioreactor > Anaerobic > Unclassified ... | reverse complement strand
ATGTTCTGTGTTAAAGCAACCTCCACCTGAATAGCTCATGTTGTACGGCGGATCGGTCAGAATCATATCGACCTTTTCGCTGCCAATAGGTTCGGCAGAAACGACGCATCGACAAACGGCGTCGGGTTCGTCTTGCACCAGACGAGAATCGTGTTGTTGTACCCATCAAAGATATTCAGGTAATCCCGAACCAGAGATTTTGAGGTAAAAATATACACCGAGGGAATGTCCATCTCGGTGTAAAACGCAATATTGTGGGCATCAAAATCAATGATCTTTGCTATCCGCCGCTGAAGATGTTCTGTGTTAAAGCAACCTCCACCTGAATAGCTCATGTTGTACGGCGGATCGGTCAGAATCATATCGACCTTTTCGCTGCCAATGAATTGCTGGACAATGTTTCTGTCCGTGCTGTCGCCGCACATCAGCCGATGACGGCCAAGTTTCCATGTTTCACCACGTTGAATAGTAGTTTTTGCTATAAACCTCTTTTCACATATAACAATGGCGCCGCCCGTACGAATTAGCCGGGAGGCGCCACCGAAGGAGATACCGCACACAAGTCCGCCCCACTCATGCACACTTGCATTGTAACACGCTGTTTAGAAAAAAAGTTCCCGTTTTTTTCCCAACTTTTCTACAGGTCGACAATGCCAAAACAAGCCATTGTGAAAGCTCGTAAAGCTACGTCTTTTTTGCGATATAGCGTTGTTTTTTCAATATGCATTTCTTCACATACGTCACTGATGGGGCGATGATGTATGTAAAAGACATCAAGAACCGCTTTCGCATCATCAGGTAATGATGCAAATCCGCGCTCGGTTACAGCAATCTCATGCTGAGCAATTTTGAGATTTGTCCGCAGTGCGTCTTGTTTCATGATGTTGAAGATCATAGCATCTTCGCGGCGGCTGCCCAAAGTTCCACTGACTGGTTCAGAATCTGTCGACGCTGACCGGATGGCTGTTTGCTCAGTACGTAAAGCCTCCAGCTGCTGCCGCAGGTTCTCAATGGCAACAACACGGCTTCCGTATTCACGCAGACGTTTTATAGCCATCTCTTTATAGTCCATATTAGCCTCCATCTCCAAGCAGCAATTGCCCGGATTGATATATCTGGTAAAGCGTCGTCCCATGCCCGTCAGTTAGATATGGCAGAAACACTTGATCCACCGGTACGTCGCAGGACTTGCATAACGCCATCTGGGCGAACACCCAGTCGTGTATATTGCGCCACGCAGTCATTTCCGCGCGCTCTCGGTCTGCCTTGATTTTTTGTTGTTGGAAAATCCGAAGCGTTCCTTCCACAGGCGCCGGAAGAACATATCCACGAAGTCCGGCTGGCCCATTGATTACAAACGAGACGGATACAGGTTGCCCGTGGTCATAGTCCACCATGATCCTCGTCGCTCCACCCTTGGCAAGTTCACTCTGAATCTGCCCCAGCGATGTGTAAACATCAACCGTCGTTGTATAGTTCTTGATCGGCATAATCGCCCTCCTGTATTGCCAGTACAAAATATTCTTTGTCCGGTTCCGCTCCCCATTCCGGCCTTCCACAACCGATTCTCGGTACGACCGTGCGCTCGAACGCCGGACTATCAGCACGATATCCATTTCTGAATTTGACACGTACAGAAATACCGATGTACTTATCAAACAAGCTGTGATAATGCGGCGTCATGTTACGATATTCCTCCAACTTCTCGCCGGATTTAATCATGTCGAACCACTTCTTTTTGATCGGAATGGTTATCATTTTGCACTGCCTCTTAGCGTCTTTACCGCTTCCGCGGCTTGTCCTTTTGCCACGCCTGCACATCTCACCGCTCTCCCTTTGTTTATCGGGCATTGCGAGCAGGGCAGCTCCGCGATATTGTGACAGGCATAGGCAATCAGCGTATTGACCGCCTCCCGCCTCGTCATTTTCGCTTCCCGCTTTTCTTTGACCGGCACGTTCTCTGTCTTCATGTAAGCACCTCCCCCGTTGTTTCCTCTTCATCTTCCGGCAATCGTCTTATGTATCGGATATACTGAGGCCACCCCGGCCTGTATTCACTTTGTTCCAGCAGGATCGCTCCTTTCGGCACTCTCAGCAGTGCAGCCGGCTTCTTTGCCATTCGGTCATACTGAGCAGGCTTTTCAAGGTTCCGGCTGGCCGCGTATCTTTTTTCCTTGTTAACGATCCGCGTCTGACTGATGATGTAATTCGCGAGCGCGCTCCAGTCTGTAATGCCCCCGCTCTTCCACGCCGATAATACTTCATCCCGAATGATCGTCCCGAAGCGGCTCCATTTCTGTTTGTAGATCTCCGCTGCCTCTTTGTTCACAACGGCATGAATGTGGGGACGTGCTTTCATCCAATCTCCCTTTTTCTGTTCCCGATCTGAAGCCACTGCCAAGTATCGGATTTCTACCCCCTGGCTTTTACAGGCTTTCTGTGCGCGAGTATTCTGGTTTTCCATTTCCTGCTCCATCGACAGAAGCAGGGCGTCATCCTCGGTAAGCTCCGGAACGTCTCCCAAGATCTCGCTGGCCCTGTACCCCTCCAGTATCTTCTCAGCTCGTTCTTGTAGTTTCTCCCATCCCGCTTCAGATAACGTCAGCGTTAGGAAGCGATCTCCCGGAACAAAGTTGTTGTTCAGGATCCGGGCAACATTCCGACCGGCACTTGCGGTATTCTTAGCGGCCCGGTTTACCGACCGCCTCGATTCCCGCGACCGCCAATCGCCAATCTCACCAGGCACCATAAACTTAGTTTTCTCTTCGATTCCATCCGCACACTTAGTCGTCCTTATTACCCAAATATCCGCCGGCATCTTCATATCTCCTTCAAACAATCCCAAATCCAGCGCCTATCAAGTTCCTAAAACGCGTACGCGCGCGTTATTTAATATAGTGTGACTGTTCAGGCAGAGGGCCGTCCCCGGTCCCCCGCCTCAATAGTCATGGATGTAATAATCGGATAGCTTTTATGTCATTCATCTTTCTGCAACAGCCCCAGGCAAACCGCGCAGATCTGCTTCCCGCGGAAAACCGTCAGGTCCTCGGTGCTCCCACAGAACACACACGCCGTCTCATGCTTTTTCAGGATGATTGAGTCTTCATCCGTGAAGATTTCTAACGGCGTCCGTTCCTGAATCTCAAGCACGTCCCGCAGCTCCTTCGGCAGCACAATGCGCCCCAGCTCGTCCACCCTCCGAACAATTCCGGTGTTTTTCATTTTTGTTTCTCCTTTCACAATTCCGATTTTTGTTTTTCTCACCTATTTCCACTCGCAGGTACCTTCGTCCGGTACACCGCCCGTAATTCATGTTGTTCTTTTTCCGATGGCTGATCTGCGAACTGATTGTGTTCTCTGATGTTCCACACATCCGCGCCAGCTCAATGACCGTGTCCGCTACGCAGATCGGCAATTCATACTCGTCTGCCGTCACGGCCATATACACTATTCCTCGTCGGCTCATGCCCCTACGCCTTCTTCAGATCTTCAGTTTTTCTACGGCCTGGTCATACATTTAATTTAACCTCCGCTCTTTTCATTTCGCGCCCGACCCAAGAGCCGGTATCAAAACCGCAAACTTCATACGTGGATTTAATTTCTGAAGCTTTGTTAGTATTGCTCGCGCTTCGTCGGCGCTTTTGCATTCCTGTATCGTTACGTAGCAGAAGCCGCTGGGATCGCAATCCCCCTCCGGATTCTGGTACATGATCTGTAACTCAGCCGCTCCGCTCTTTTTTTCTAACCTCCCGCTCATTGCTCGCATCCCTCCGTTTCTGGTTCTTTTTTGATCTTCGGACACCAGGCCGGCGGATCTTCCCGGATGACTCCGACATATTCGTTGTTCAGAATTAACGTCGTCCGTCCGTAAAACTTCCCGGCATCCTCGTGCATGCACCGGAAGGCCGCCCGCTCCTGCGGCCATTGCTCCCTTGCCGCCGCCGGGCATCGATCACACCTTACTTCCATCGCACCCCTCCGCCGGCAAAAATCCTCTGATGGCCTGGAGCGCCTTCAAGTAGCCGTGCCAGTACCACGCCGCGCGAGCGTCCTTGAACTTCTTTGCGGTGTCTTTTTCCCTGGCAGCAAAGGCAATCAGTTGGTCGATTTTTTCTAACAAGCACATCTTGACAACCCTCCATGGCCGTCCGTATAATAGAAATAGTTGGATTTTCTTTTCTGCCGTCGTCAGTGTTACAGCACTGGCGGCGGCATTTCTTACACAAGACTTTCATCCCACGCCATAACTTGAGGAATATCATCGGCTTTGAAGCTCTCAAACAGCTGTGGCTCTTCGTCGCCTTTTCCGGCGCTTTCATAAGCACAACGAGCCTCTTCTTCCGTAAGTTCCTCTGGGGAACATAGCGTCTGCGTGTCATCGTCGATGGTCGATACTTCTTCGATGTACAACCCGATTGCCTCGTATTTTGAGTGCGCGCAGACAAGCGCCAAATACGGGTATTCTTTTTCAAATCTGAAATACTTCATAGCCTCTCCTTTCATTGATCCCGCAGCATCCATGACAGTGCTTCTCCGTCGTCGTTGGCCGCCGCGGCTATTGCCTCCCGGTACGTTTTCTCCGGCCTCCGCAGATTGTGCGCCGTCCCGTTCACCAGCGCAGCCAGCACGATCAGCAGCGTAAGCAACAACGCAATTTTCGTCTGCCGGGCTTCCCGGAGGGCGCGATCCCGCTCGCGCCGCAGTCTCATCTCTTTCAGTGTCTTTTCCCGACTGCCAAATACAAACCGGCCGTCAACATCGTTCCAAATGCCATAAATGGGAGGGAGCGGATTCTCCTTGATCCAATTCATACTGGTACTCTCCGAATTTGACCGATCTCTGAATCGTTCTTTTGTGTCGGGCTGCCTGCCGCAAGATGCGCAATAATAGCATCCACGTCGACAAGCTTTTTCCGGCCCACGGGCACCACAGGGACTTGATTTGTGTGTATGAGGAATCGGATATAATGCAACGTTACCTCGGTAGCTGGATCCTGAGCTTTTATCTCGGTCAGTACTCCCGCAGCTGTTCTCATTTTTGGCGTTGACATTTATGTATCTCCTTTCAAGTTGTGTTCTCCCGTCGTAGGTGGTAGTATTTGGAGGAAGGGCGGGTAATAATATGAAGCTGAATCATGACTGCATCAGAAGCGTATTGCTATATCTTGAATCTGAAAGCAAAGTTGAAGTCGGCGACAACGGAAGGATTCGGTGGTCTGAAGTTCCTATTCAAGAGTTTTATAAAGCACTTCCTGAATATTCAAAGGAAGATATCTACTATTCGCTTTTCAATATTGATGAAGCAGGCTATATTAATTCCAGCTGTAATCATGCGGGCGGTAGCGTTACTATGTATTGCGTTAACCGTATAACTTTTCAGGGGCACGAGTTTCTTGAAACAATTCGTGACGATAAACGGTGGAACAAAGTGAAAAGCATCCTATCCAGCGTTAAGGACTATTCGCTGTCCGCGATTTCCGCAATTGCAGAAGGCATTACAACCGCCGCAATCCATTCGCATTTCGAGAATTAATGGCTTTGTTTTCTGAACATGCTCTTGATGGCCTTACTGCTGCATGCCTTCAACTCCGTTTTAGTTGGAGGCATGTAGTTTTACATATCCAGGTATTGCAGTATTGTTCTGAAGCTCACTTGTGAAAAGAACCAGCCACAAGCGCATATGGCAATACCCGCGCTGAGTAGTGCGTATATCATTTAAGATTCTTCCTTTCGTAACATTGGATGATGACACAGATAAGCTCCCTCCATGCCCGAGAAAAGATTGCACTAAAGAGCACCATGCAACCAAATGGGTAAAAATTTAAGCTAATACCCTATGCTTTGTTTCGAATGTATGACCAAGCCACATGCGCCAAACGGCTACTTCACGGTGGCCGTTTGCGCTATATTCCGCTGCATAGACACATGGAACTATCTGCTTTACTAACCATAGAAACTTGTTCATTTCGTTTCGGCTTCTTTCCTTTCACGGTTCCGTTTACGTAACTTTTCTGTTGAAAAAAATCTCGTTCATCTCGTCGAGCCCGAAAAAATCACAGCACCTTTGGATCTCGCTACGCTTGAAATCAAAATTTCCTTTCATTTTTCTATACAAAGTAGCAGGGTCCATACCCATTGCAGCGGCAACAGCCTTCAGCTTAACACCGCGACATTTAACTAGACTTCTAAACGCATCTTCGTCGAACAAGAATATGTACCTCCTTTCGTTCCGTTTGCGAAACAAGTATAGTCCTGTCGTTTTTCGTTGTCAATACGTAAACGAAACAAAAATGTTGCATTTCCGTATCCCTTGTGATACATTAACTTCAAGGATGTGAGAAAATGGCAGAGTTGAAAGATTTAATAAAATCACGGCGGCTTGAGATCGGAAAAACACTTGAGCAGGTCGGGAAGGAAATGGGCGTTTCAAAAGCTACTGTTCAAAGATGGGAAAGCGGCGAAATCAAAGATATGCGTCAAGGAAAACTCGTTTCCTTGGCCAGAGCCCTTGACACAACACCCGGTTATTTAATGGGGTGGGACAGTTCAAGCATTCCTTTCAATATACTTCCTATGCCCACAATTAAACAAGTTCCTCGCCTTGGCACAATAGCTTGCGGCAAGCCTATCCTTGCAGAACAGAATTTCGATGGTTATGACAAGGTTCCGGACTATGTGAATGCCGACTTCACGCTTGTATGTAAGGGCGACAGCATGATAAACGCCCGAATATATGACGGCGATATAGTGTGCATCCACCGACAGGAAACAGTTGAGGACGGTGAGATTGCCGCGGTACTGATCGGGGACGAAGCCACGCTGAAGCGGGTTCGTTTGTTTAAAGATCACATTGTGCTCGAGCCAGAAAACCCGACGTACCGCCCGCTGACATTCTGGGAAGCAGAAATGAATAACGTCCACATCATCGGCAAGGCTACGCATTTTATAAGCTGTGTGAGGTAAATGGATATATTACCCTTCATCCCTCCTTGCAGGTTTCAAGATTAGAATAATAATTATAGAAAGAGAGTGGATAGTATGGTCTTCTTTATAGTACTCGCTATTGTTTTTCTCGTTCTGTGGTTGTTGGAAAAGAAAAAATTCTGCCAAGACAATCTCTAAAATTAAAGATGAAATAACCGCTGCACAGGAAAAAGTAAGCCAGTTATCAAAATATGAAGGCGTAGCCGATGCGGAACAGGAGGCTGCTCGTATTATTGCTTTAGCTGAGTCTGAAGCAAATGCGGACAAAGTTACCGCTAAAGACATGGCTGAAAAAGCGAAATCCTCACTTCAAGCCGCTCAAAGCGCTGCCGAGCTCCAATTAAAAAATACGGATGCCGAAGCCGCTCGTATTGTCGCTTCTGCGCAAGAGAAGGCCATAGAGATCGCTGGCGATGCATATAAGGCCATGGAGAATGCCGAAGAGTACAAAAAGACAGCAGCAGCCATGAAGAACATAATCGAGGGCTACGGCGACCAGTACTTAAAACCGACCTATTCATTGCTTGACGAGCTTGCAGAAGATTTTTCCTTTACAGATGCTGGTCAAGAATTAAAGAAGGCCAGAGACGCTTCTGCAAAAATGGTCAAGAATTTTTCTGCCGCCAAATGCGAATATGTCGAGGCTAATCGTAGTTCAACAGCTATCGCGTTTGTCATTGATGCATTCAACGGAAAAGTCGATTCCATACTTTCAAAAACTAAAAAAGACAATTTTGGTACATTGGAACAAAAGATCAAAGATTCCTACCAGCTTGTCAACAACAACGGGAAAGCGTTCCGAAATGCTGCTATTACGCCGGAATATCTTGCCGCCAGATTGAATGAATTGAAATGGGCCTGTACCGTCTCTGAACTTAAAGATAAAGAGCAAGAAGAACAACGCAGGATACGCGAACAGATGCGTGAAGAGGAAAAGGCTCGTCGAGAATATGAGCGCGCCCAAAAAGAAGCCGAAAAGGATGAAGAGATGCTCCGTAAGGCTATGGAAAAAGCGACTGCTATGCTTGAGAGCGCCAGCGCCGAAAAGAAGGCTGAGTACGAAGCTAAACTCGAGGATTTACGGAAAAAGCTTGTAGAGGCCGAAGAGAAAGGTAAGCATGCCCTTTCTATGGCGCAACAGACAAAGCGCGGTAACGTATACGTTATTTCTAATATTGGATCGTTCGGTGAAAATGTTTACAAAGTAGGCATGACGCGCCGGCTTGAACCACTGGATCGAGTCCGGGAGTTGGGTGACGCTTCCGTTCCGTTCCCGTTTGATGTTCATGCCATCATTGAAAGTGATGATGCACCGACGTTAGAAACAGCTCTGCACCAAGAACTGGCTCTTATGCAAATGAACAAGGTTAACCCAAGGAAAGAATTTTTTAAATTATCTCTTTCTGATATCAAATCACTGGTTGATAAAAAAGGATTGCAGGCCAATTGGACAATGGTTGCAGAGGCTGCCGAATATCGTGAAACATTGGCCATTGAAAAAGCCATGCAGGAAGATCCTGAGGTAAAGAAAAAATGGCAGGCTTTTGCCACCAGCGTTGCAGCTGATGATTCTGATGACTCGGAAAAACTGGCCTAACAATCTTTAAATAAGCGATAAAAAACCGCTCCGGCGTTACCAGCACCGAAGCGGTCATGCAAAAGTAATTCCCCAGTCACTACACCAAGGCACCACTATGCTCTTTTATTGTATCATATCATAGCATACGGTGCAAGAAAGGAGTTTATATGGCAACCATCAAAAAGCAAGGGCGCGGATATAAAATCACCGCGTCGCGTGGCTATGACATCAATGGCAAGCAGCTCCGGGAGCATATGACCTGGGCACCGGAGCCCGGCATGACCGCCCGGCAGATCGAAAAAGAACTAAACCGGCAGGCCGTGCTGTTCGAGGAACAGGTGGCGCAGCAGATCACCCACGACGGCAACATCCGCCTGGCGGACTTCACAGACATATTCTTTCAAGACTACGAAGCCAATCTGAAAACAAAGACGGATTATACCTACCATCTAATCATGAAGAGCGTCAATCAGGCGCTCGGCCATATCAAACTCAAGGAACTAAAACCCGGCCATATTGCCGCCTTCTATGCCAACCTGCAGGAGGAAGGCATGCGGACACGCGAGGTAGCCACACCCAAAATCGACTTTGCGAAGTGGATGAAAAAGCACCGCACCTGTGTGGCGGAACTGTCCAGGGAAACCGGCATATCGCGCTGGGCGTTTAATCAAATGAAAGTCCACAAGCATATCACAAAGGAAAGCGCCGTAGCCATCGCTGCATTCATGAAAATGGACCTTGACAAGGTGTTTACCTTCACCCGCGATATGAGGCCCTTGAAGCCAAAGACCATACATACTTACCATCAAATACTTTCCTCGGTCCTGTCCCACGCGGTGAAATGGGGTTATATCAGAGAAAACCCCGCCTCAAGAGTTGATCTGCCCAGCATCGGCGGCAACAAGGCCGCATATCTGGACGAACCGGACGCCCGCCATCTGCTGGAGTTGCTGCAGGACGAGCCGATCCTATGGCGTACCCTTATGACTTTCGACCTGCTTTCCGGTCTTCGGCGGGGTGAGCTGGCCGGGCTGCGCTGGCAAGACGTAGACATCGGCACGCAGACGATCACGATTTGCCAGACATACAACTACGTTCCCAATAAGGGCACCTATATAGACACGCCCAAGACGATCAGTTCCAACCGTCCGCTCCGGATCTCCCGCTCCGCCGTGCTGCTGCTGTTGGAATATAAAAAATGGCAGGACGCGCAGCGTGAAAAGCTTGGCGACGCCTGGGAGGACAAGGACGGGCGGGTGTTCACTTCGGACGGCGGGGCGCCAGTCTTCCCAGACAGTATATCAAAATGGTTCTCCAAATTTATAAAGCGTTCCGGACTCCCTAAAGTTACAGTCCATTCACTCCGCCATACCTATGCCAGTTTGATGATTTCCGATGGCGTCCCTCTGGTTGTCGTGTCCCATCAGCTCGGTCACGCCCAGACAAGCACCACGGCAAATATATACGCGCACGTCATTGCATCGGCAGAAGCACGGGCGGCGCAGACCTTTGACATGTTCGACGATATCATCATTCCGGCGGCTGAGAAAGTGGCCGCAAAAATCGGATAAACACCAAACAAACACCAAACGGCTTTTCGTCAATTTTTTCGGCAAAAAGAATAAGCCCGCAATCCGTTGGGATTGCGGGCTTTCTTGTGGAGCTGCTGGGCAGATTCGAACTGCCGCCCTCTTCATTAC
>Ga0183099_1002194_pt1 | contig 10269 bp, 7 predicted proteins | sample Biomet1_FD_127788 | JGI IMG/M metagenome (GOLD analysis project Ga0183099, IMG submission 127788) | Microbial communities from bioreactor (seeded with anoxic lake sediment) at LBNL, California, USA - Biofuel metagenome 1 | ecosystem: Engineered > Bioreactor > Anaerobic > Unclassified ... | reverse complement strand
ATGGAAATTGTCAAAGATGTACTGGAATATGGCGTAGACAAGAACGATTAATAAGAAAAGAGAGCCTCCTGGCCAGCAAAGCTGATAAGCGGAATACATGACACCAGCCAGAAAAGAGTATAGAAAAGGCTCTTTCAGGACTTTGAAGTTTTTATTAAACACGTCTTCAAAACGCAGCTTTTTTTCCTTTGCCGAAATGAGTGCAAGCATGAAAAACATCATGAAGAAAGTACTGAATAGCGACTCGGCAATATGATGATCTGTAAAACCAATCATTGAACGGGATAGAAACTGTCCTGGAGCAAACGCAATCAGGATAGCAGCTAGAATCCCGGCTTTATGACCGCCAAGGTATTTTCCTATATAGTAAACCGGAACAACGGTAAGAGCTCCGAGAACTGCAGGAAAGTAAGCTCCTACAGTATTAACCAGTTCAGAACTGGGATGGCCCATTCCAAGAACCAGTGAGATAATGGCCATCATTTGATCGAACAATGGACCAAAATGGATGTAACTCCCGTTAGGATAATTGGTCATTGGATTGAAAAACATTCTGTGGGGGTAGTTTTCAAGCAGAACGTTTAAGGTACGCATATGATACCAAGCATCATTGGTAGCGAACTTTACGGATCCATCGGATAAGAACACCGTATCTGAAGGAAGTGTTCTGACCCATAGAGATATAAAACCGATTATCGCAACTGCCAGAGTATAAGGCCAGCTGGATTTGATTTTATCTTTGAACGATGATACAGGATGATCCTGAGAACTCATAATAATCCCCTTTAAGAGGTAAATTTTTGCAATTAAATATATAATTTGTGGAAGAAGAAAATCAAATAGATAATATTATCCTACGTAGGGAATTCAGTATGATTGTTTATAATCCTATCTTATTCATGTTCAGGAACTTCACAGCTTTCATATTGAGCCGGTCAGGACAGTCTTCATGGGATTCAATACTCCCGTAGAAATTTTTGCTTATTTTTCCCGGCGACAGGTTTTCTCAAGCTGTCTACTTTGGGAACAGCAATAAGTCTTTTAAAAGACGTGGCAATGCTTCGGATTCCACTTTGATAACCCCTTGGAGACGTGAAATAACTTTAATTATAGTATATAAAAGTATATGTAACTGGTGGAGATATAAAAAAGAATATTCTGGAAAAGTGGCAGGCTCCGGTGAAAATCTCAAAAATAAGCCTTTCCAAGAAAAATGAAGAACAAAAATAAAGTCATAAAGGAAAAATAAGGAGAAATAAAGGTTCAGAAGAGCGAACAACAGCTCACTCCGTACTGGTTTAGACCTTTATTTCTTCTCCTTTTAACACGGCTTCTTCACTTACTCTCACTTCTTTTGTCGTATTGCCGTAGCTCAATACATAGGGACCTGAAGGTGAGGTATCGAACTTAGTCTCGCCTGCAATCGGACCCTGGGTCGAATAAGGCACTGTGAATTCATACCTTCCCTGAGAGTCTGCAGTTATTGACTGTGAATATTCAAAGGTCCTTCCCTGATTTGTAAGAATTGTCGTGTTTATTTTAACGGTCTCATTGGAGGAAGCCGTTCCTGTTATCTTCGCACCTTTGACGTACTCGAAGGTCTTGACATAACCGGTATCCACCTCAGGGAGCTTGCCTCCGTAGAAGAAATTGTAGACCTGCTTATACCCGACCTCTTCAGTTTGGTAGGCCTCAGTCTCGTGAACCATGCGGTAATGTTTCAAGCCATTTCCGTCAAAAATGTGTAGTTTTGCTTCCATGGAATTAAAATATCGGGTAGAAGGTATGCTCTGATATTGGCTACCTGTCCAGTAAGCCTGGTAGTACCCTTCAGTATCAAGAGTCCAGGTAGCAATTGAGTGAAATATACCTGTAGCCATTCTGGCATCAGACATTATGTATCGTGCACCTGTCTTGTCAGGCCTCGGGTCTATGGCTTCAAGTACTGCACTTGCTTCTTCTTCAGATGAGGCAGTAAGAAAGGTTGTAGCACCTGGCCGGTTTGTCTCATTAATGCTTGCCGTGCGGCCTCCTATTCCTGCCTGGAACGGGTTCGCATTTGGCATCCTGTGTCCTATTGTCTCTATGTAGTGCCCGTAGTCCCACCAGGACATAACACCGTATGCTGTATCTGGATACTGGAACATCTCTCCGTTTTTTGGAGCTTCATAAACGGCATTGTAGTCCATACCAGGGTCCGGGGTATTTGAGCTAAGCCAGGTACAAGATTCTTCCCAGGGCGGGATGGGTTGGCCGTATACCATTTTTGTATACGGCATTGCAGATCCATATACTGGATAAATCAGAAATACCACTATAAGCAGGACTGCAAAAACCTGCTCTATTTTGACGAAGTTCAATGCTTTGGGGATATCTGCGGGCGACTTTACATTACTTTTGAACTTCTGGTCAAGTTCACTCCATTTTACTTTTTCAAGTAACAGGCCTCCCAGATAAGCACTCAGGACTGAAACGTTTATTGAATAGTAATATGCAAAACGGTTCTGGCCGTAAATTGCAAGGAGAATTAAGAAACTCCAGACAAGAACCAGTAATTCCTGAGGCTTTGGTTTTCTGAACAGGTTTGCAGCCAGAATAAGCATCCCGAGCAGAGACGCTAGAAATCCCGTAGCAGTGAAATTTGAAAAAACTTTAGATAGGGTAAAGACACTAACCTCGTAGAATATAGAAGTAGCTTCATCAATGGTAGAAGGTCCTCCTTTCAGTCTTCCAAAAATAGTGTTTGGTGCACTTATGATAAGGGAATAAAGGGATGGAGATAAGATTTTAGTAAGTATAAGACCAAGAATGCCACCTCCAAGAATTAGCAGAGGGTAATAATAAGCCGTTATTTTCTTTCTTTTGAATTCTCTTTCAATGAAACTCAAACCTGCAAAAACTGCCATTGCCCCAAGAGCAGTAACGACATGGAACCAGGAGTAATAATATAGCGAAAAACCCATGTCAGGATGGACAAAAGGAAGGATAAGGATCGCACTTACTAAGCAGGTGATCACGCCTGTAAATCCAAGATAATCACTCGATTCATTATGGAAATTGTCAAAGATGTACTGGAATATGGCGTAAACAAGAACGATTAATAAGAAAAGAGAGCCTCCTGGCCAGCAAAGCTGATAAGCGGAATACATGACACCAGCTAGAAAAGAGTATAGAAAAGGCTCTTTCAGGACTTTGAAGTTTTTATTAAACACGTCTTCAAAACGCAGCTTTTTTTCCTTTGCAGAAATTAAGGCCAGCATGAAAAACATCATGAAGAATGTACTGAATAGTGACTCTGCAACATGATGGTCTGTGAAGCCAATCATTGAACGGGACAGAAACTGCCCTGGAGCAAAGGCTATCAGTATTGCAGCCAGAACCCCGGTTTTATGCCCTCCCAGGTATTTTCCTATGTAGTAAACCGGAATAACAGTTAGGGCCCCGAGCACGGCAGGGAAATAGGCTCCTATAGTGTTAACCAGTTGAGAGCTCGGATTTCCCATCCCCAGAACTAGGGAGGTAATGGCCATCATCTGATCGAACAATGGGCCAAAATGTATATAACTCCCGTTAGGATAATTGGTCATAGGATTGAAAAACATCCTGTGGGGGTAATTTTCAAGCAGGACGTATAAGGTACGCATATGGTACCACGCATCGTTGGTCGTGAACTTTACGATCCCGCCAGGCAAAAGCACATTATCTGAAGGAAGTATTCTGATCCATAGAGACACAAAACCGATTATCGCAACTGCCAGAGTATAAGGCCAGCTGGATTTGATTTTATCTTTCAATGACGATACAGGACGATCCTGAGAACTCATAGTATCCCCTTTATAAAGTGAACATTATAAATTAAGATAGAATTATGAAAAAGAAAATTAAATAGATTGTATTAATTCTATGTAACAGTTTATAATTCTATCCCATTTCTGATCAGGAGCTTCGTAGTGCTTTCTCTCTCCGAACTGGTTGAGAATAGCTTTCCTGATAGAATCGACATCTCCAGGGGGTACAAAGAAAGTGCCTTCATAGTTAGCCATTGATTCTTTCAAGCCACCTACCTCGGAAACAATGACAGGCTTTCCAAAAGACATGGCGATATGAGCAATTCCACTCTGAGAAGCCCTCAGGTAAGGCAGGACTACCACATCTGCAGCGCTGAAATATAAGTTTACTTTTTCGTCAGGAACGTATTCGTCTACCAGCGTAATCCTATCATGAAAAGGAGAAGCTTTAATCTGGTCAAGTAATTCCTTGCGGTCTTCCCAGATTTCCCCGACAATCAACAACCGGCTTTTTTCGAGAATCTCGGAGGGCAACTGTTCAAAGGCGCTGATAAGGTAGGGAGTTCCCTTATACTTTCGAATTAAGCCGAAAGAAAGTATAACAAAATCGTCCTTTATTGAGAGAGCTTTTCTTGCTTCTTTTATGTCAAGCAATTCCCCATACTGGTCATAAAGTCCATGTGGGATCACATGGATTTTTTCAGGGGAAATAGAGTATCTTTTTGCAACAAGCTCTTTATCGGATTCGGAATGAGTGATATATGCATCAAGGTTTTTACGAAGCAGTTTTCCTGTTATTTTCGAGTATAACCGGATCGGAAGTATTGATTCTTCAAAAGGGTCTACAACTTCATGGAATTCTATAATTATTTTTGGTTTATGCAGCAAACCTGCAAACATCTTTAGCAGAAGCTGCATATGCGCAATCGAGGACGTCCACCACTGCAAGACTATAATATCTGGCTTTTGTACTTTAAGAAAGCGGTATGCTTGAATCCAGGTCAGTGGATTGTTATAGTCCATGCCGTCAAAGACAGGAATCTCGGGTGAAAAATCCAAATCGGAAATGTTTTTTCCAACGTGGGATTTTCCAGGAAAAAGAAATGTTGGAAGCAGCTGTCGAAAGCAGATCACTGAGACATATTTTTCCACAGACATGGCATTTGCCAGACGGATAGTGTAATAACTAATGCCGCTCAAAAAACGTTTTGAAGGTCCGACTATGCAAATACTCTTATCAGATGTCATTTGCCTAAACTATCACATTATCTTTATATTAAGCTAATGCATTACTCCGTATAGGTTCCAGTGTAAAAGAGGTTCAACCTTGAAAATAGCCCAAATCTGTCCCCGTTACTCTCCTGATATAGGGGGAGTGGAAACTCATGTCAAAGAAATTAGCGAAAGACTGGTTAAAGCAGGGCATGATGTTGAGGTTATAACAACTGATCCTACGGGAAAATTGAGCAAGAGAGAGACGATAAATGGAGTAAAGATTATCAGGTTCAGATCTTTTGCTCCGGGGAATGCTTATTATTTTGCTCCTCAGATCTACACTTATCTCAAAAAGCACAATTATGATATAATTCATGCACATAGCTATCATGCTTTTCCTGCATTCTTCGCATCCCTGGGCAGGCACGGTGGAAAATTTGTATTTACACCCCATTATCACCGGCGCGGTCATACCTTATTCAGGAATTTACTGCACAAGCCATACAGGCTTCTCGGGAAGATGATCTTCTCCAGGGCAGATTCCGTAATATGTGTATCGGAGTATGAAAAGAAACTTGTAGAATCGGATTTTAAGGTTGCCGCAAAAACCGTAAAAATCCCTAACGGAATAAACCTCAAAGAATTCGAAAGTCTGAGGCATCCGGGAAAAGGTTCAAAAAGGAAAGTCGAGAGAGAAAAGAATCTTCTCTATGTGGGCCGTCTGGAAGAATATAAAGGGGTACAGTATATTATTCAGAGTTTGCCTGAACTTCCGGATTTCCGGTTGAGGATCGTCGGAAAAGGGCCATATGAACCTCAGCTTCACAATCTGGCGAAAAGTTTTGAGGTCGAGGAAAGAGTTGAGTGGTTAAAAGAGCTTTCAAGGAAAGAATTACTTGAATGCTATGCAGATGCGGATATATTTTTGATGCTTTCTTCTCATGAAGCATATGGGATAACGGTTGCTGAAGCACTGGCTGCAGGGACTCCTTGCGTGGTTGCAAAAGGGAGTGCACTTGAGGAATTTGTGGACGGAGTAAATTGTATTGGGATTGAGGATCCGGTTTCAAAGGAGAAAGTGGCAAGAGCACTGAAGAAAATTAAGAAAAAGGAAAGAAAAGATAATTCCGGAATAGATAAAAACATAATGGACTGGAATGAAGTTTCAGCCAGAATTGAGAAACAGTACATAAAGGATAAAACTAAGTTACTCAGGTAAAGAATAAAAATTCAGAATAAAAATAATAAGTCGCTCTTTTAAAGTAAGAGATTTTATAAATCATTCCGGGTTTCTGGAGAACTAAAATATGGAAATCGATTATATCAACGGTCTGAAAACAGATGAAAAATTCGGAATGTCAAAATATCAAAGTGAGATTCACAGCAGGTTAAGCGATATCAAATTAAATCAGATAGAATATCCCAATGTATCAAAAGTACCTGGAATTAACAAGATTGTCGAATGGATTGTGTACCCGTTCATTGTGAAAAAGAAAGTAGATAAGAACAATATCAAGAATATAACTCGCCAGGATCTAGCGTTTATTATAGAATTGACGGGTTTAGAAAAGACCATCGTTACTTGTCACGATATCATACCTATAGCATATTACAATACCCCAAATCCTCTCTGGAAACTTAATGCAAAAGGATTGAGAAAAGCAGAAAAAATAATTACGGTATCCGAATTCTCTAAAACAGATATTAGTAGGTACATAAAGTATCCGGAAGAACAGATAGAGGTCATACCTCCTGCGGTAGACCACAGTTTATATTATCAAAACCGAAACAAAGCAGCTTTAAAAAAGTATAGGATAGAAGAAACTGAGAAAGTAGTCCTGTATGTGGGGGCTGAAGAACCGCGAAAAAATCTCCAATTTGTAGTCGATTCATTCAGCAAACTAAAAAATAGGATTCCACAGGTAAAATTGTTAAAGGTAGGGATGCCAAATTATCTTGGAGTAAGAGATGAGCTCCTGAAACAGATAGAGTCTCTTAACTTGCAGAAAGATGTTATCTTTACGGGATATGTGTCAGAGAGCGAACTGGCAGAAATATACAACGCTGTAGATTTGTTCGTATTTCCTTCTTTATATGAAGGATTCGGGATACCTCCCCTGGAAGCAATGGCTTGCGGGACACCTGTTATTACCTCAAACACTTCATCTTTACCGGAAGTTGTGGGAGACGCGGCTATAGTTGTAGATCCATATGATGTAAATAAATTTGCTGAAGAAATGTATGAGTTATTAATGAATGATGGGCTCAAAGAAGAGATGATCAGAAAAGGACTGAAAAGGTCAAAAATGTTTAGCTGGGATAGTTCGGCAAAAAAAACGTTAAAAGTATATAAGGAATTGTGACCTTAAGTCAGAAGTCCATCCCGAATCCCTTTCAAGAAGGAAATCAAAGATAGCAAAATTTCCTTACTTTTTTGACGGTGCAAGATGCCACCAATGACCATCCAGACACGAAATCCAAAAAAATAAACTAAAAAAGAAAAATATTGTTTTTTTGATGAATGCTCTTTCATAAACCAAAACTTGTTCCTCGTATGATGATAGAGTGTAAAACCGGTTATTTTATTGCTTGTAGCTCCACCCTTGTGCCAGACTTTTCCTTTTGGCACGTAAACTATTTTGTATGATGCTTTATAGGCACGTACACACCACTCAGTCTCTTCAAGGTACGCGAAATAATCTTTATTCAAATACCCGATTTTATAAAACAATTCACTTTTCGTAAGTAATGCACAACCTATTACACTGTCGACATTTTCAGGCTCGTCCGAATACTTATTTTCATGAGGTGTCAGATTAATTACTTCACCTTTGTTCCAATAAATCTTTGCACCCGCAGATTGAATTACTTGGGGACTTTTATATTCGTATACAGTTGGCCCCAGTATTCCTAGAAGTGGGTCACTCTCTGCCACCATTATAAGTTCGTTTAGAAAATAAGGATCAACAACTGCATCGTTATTAAGTAAAAGAACATAATCTGGATTGAGGTTGTTTAAAGCAAATCTAATACCAATATTGTTTCCTTCAGCAAATCCGTAATTATCATCGTTTTCTATAATAATCAAATTTTTACTTGGCGCCAGGCTATCAATAGTCTTTTTTATAGAAACTGAGGAGTCCAGTTCACTTTTTGAAAATTCTTTTAAATCGAGAGGTTTATTATCTGGAGAATAATCAAAAAATTGAGATTCAACTTTAATTTTTCCTTCAGCATAGTCTTTTATTTTTTGTATGGAATCATCTTTTGAGCCATTGTCGACTACGATGATATCGTAAAGAGGATATGCTATTTGATAAATAGACTCTAAACATTCTATAGTGTCTTCCCAACCGTTCCAGTTGAGAATAATAATGGAGACCTTGGAAATCATTTTTGTTCCTGGATGTTTGATTATTACTTAATTTCACTGTTATTACGAAGCAAATCCCCGCCAACACTGGATATTCCTTCTGAATAGCGGTGATAATTCATATTTAATATTTCTTTTATAATAAATGGAATTCTTTTTATCCTGCTAACAGGCAGATGAGAACGTATACAGTAATGGGAAGCTCGAGCCTTAAGAAGTGGGATTTTATTTATTTTTATGGAAGGAAAACGAGAGTTAACTAAATGTTCATAGGCCAATGTATATCTTATACATTCTGGCTGAAAATTAGAATAGTCTGACTCCAAATTTTTTAGCTGATTGATTTTTCTGTGAATTTTCTGATAGATAGTTAAACCTTCGTCACCAGCTCCTACTTGCTGCATATGATGCTGACGATATTTTATAAGAGGCTCTGAGATAAGATTTAAGTCGGACGCAAAAGCAATTAATAGTGATATCCATCCATCATGAACCCAAGCATCTGGAATAGGAAAAATTAGTTTTTTAAATTCCGAACGAAATGCCATTGTTGAACCAGTTACAACATTACGTTTAAGCAATAATTCAATAAATTTACCATGAGTAAAGTAATCTTGCTCTTTTTTATTAAATCCATTAGATTGCCACTGACTGTATCCCAAAGGCTTTAAATTTTCGTCTACTAATTCTGCATCCGTGAAAATGAGTGCTGTTGAAGGAGAAATAGAAAACTGGTTTTCAATTTTCTCCACTTTTTCAGGATTCCAGACATCATCCTGATCGGATAAAAAAATAATGTCGCCTGTACATAACCCAATAGCTTTTTCAAAATTTTTAGTAGAACCTAAATTTTTTTCGTTAATATATATCTTTACAGGAAAAGGAACTTTAGAGGCAAATTCCTTTAAGATTTCTAATGTATTGTCTTTTGATAGATCATCGCAAACAATCATTTCATCTGGAACTCGCGTCTGAGAAGCTATACTTTCAAGTTGTTCCTGTAAAAATTGAGCACCATTATAGGTGCAAAGAGCAATAGAGATTTTCAAAAAGTTTGAGTCTCCGTTAAATTTGTATTATTTTATTTAAATAGCAACCGAATAAACTAATTTGTTTCGCCAATAAATCCTAAAAACTTTAATTTATTGAACTTTAACAGAGCATTAATTTTGAAAGATAGAGCAATATAATGACAACTTTTTATGAGAATTATAAATATCTTATTAATAAATATATAATGAAAACATCCTGGCAAAGGACAATGGATATAGATCCATATTTTTTTCAGGATTTGAAGGTAAAGGAAAAATCTCTATAAATCCATATCAACTTATTGGTCATTTTTGATTGAAATAAAAATGTCAGGATATGATTTAAAATAAGTTTCAAGATGCATAAAAGCCTTTAAAAATTATTTGTGACTATTTCCAAGTACTTCTACCAGAGTATATTTAAGTAATCAATCGTATAAAACTGCCCTATTAGTAATGAATGAAAAATATAACACTGTTTATTCAAGCAAGTATTCCTTGTTTTGGAAATGAACTCCATACAAAAAACACATAATAGCTTTCTCAAAAATGTAGATAGTTTTCTCAAAAATATAGTTCAGATGCAACTATTTGAGTTGTGATTTAATGGACAATAAAAAAAATAGAAGTTCAGAGTTTGATAACCTCTGGATAATAAAAAATAAAATTAAAGAAACTTACATGTCTTTTTTACTGAAAGTGTTAAATAAACTCCAAGGTTTGATAAGTAAACAACTACCTCTTAATACAAAAAGAAGAGAAATATATGATTTTGCTATTTTAAATGTCCAGATAATCAAACATGAAGGTTTAGAATTATTCATTCATCAAGTTAAAAATCAAAATTTTAAGAATTATATTA
>Ga0183099_1002193_pt1 | contig 10272 bp, 8 predicted proteins | sample Biomet1_FD_127788 | JGI IMG/M metagenome (GOLD analysis project Ga0183099, IMG submission 127788) | Microbial communities from bioreactor (seeded with anoxic lake sediment) at LBNL, California, USA - Biofuel metagenome 1 | ecosystem: Engineered > Bioreactor > Anaerobic > Unclassified ... | reverse complement strand
AAATGCAATTATACCATGGATTTAATGTACCCAGACAAGATAGATTGCCTTATTCAGATAAGATTAAGTTTTGAACCTGAAAGTGATATGTATGTAATTCAATTTCGCAATAATGGCAAACCATTGCCAAAAGGAATGGATACTCACCGTTATGGTATTAAAGGCGAGAAAGCTGGTCTTACAGGCAATGATGGCATTGGTGGCTATCGAGTGAAAAGTATTTGTGAACATTTTGGGGGAAGTTATGAAGTGATTAGTGAACCTGATAGCATATTTCCTGTAAGTGTTATTGTAAAACTTAGAAAAGCTGTTGGAAATGAAAACATATAATGTATTATGGATTGATGATAGGTGCAAAACGGAGAGTGATTTTATAACGAATGCAGAATTAGTGGATATTATTATTACCCCGTTTGAAACTTCAGAGGCTGGCATGAAAGCTTTTGAGAAGGATCTATTTCATTGGGATGGAATAGTCCTTGATGCTAAATGTTGGATTGAATCTTCCGATGAAACTGCTGATACTGATGCAATGCATAAATCAATCGATAAAATAACGGAATTAAAGTATAAGCGTAAAGTTCCTTATTTTATCTATACAGGGCAACCAGATTTACAATCGGATACTCAATTTGAAAAGTCTCTACGCGGACAAGGTTTTTATGTAAAAGGGAGAGATGAAGAAAAACTCATTAAAAATATCAAAACAGAGGCTGATAAGTTACCTGAGACTCAAATTTGTCACAGATATTCAGCTAGTTTAGAGGTATGTACAGATAAATATATTGGAAATAATTGCAAAAATGAATTAATAGATATACTTCTTAATATACACGGACATAAAGAAATTAATCCAAATGCTTATTACACACAACTTAGAATAATACTTGAGTATGTTTTTCGGGCTGCAAATATGATTGGATTATTACATGATGCCTGTATAGGTAGAAATGGCAAAGTAAATTTGACTGAGTCCAGTCTCTTTCTTGCCGGAGAGCCGGCTAATCTTTTACATGTGAAATGTTTAAAGACACATTTCCCTAAAATATTGGCAGATAATATTAAGAACTTATTATTCGTTACCGGAGGAGCTTCACATACTACTATAGTTGAAGATAAAGATATTATCAATTTTCAGAGTTATAATAGCGTTGTAAACACTCCATATTTACTATATAGTCTGACATATATCATTTGTGATGTTCTGATTTGGTACAAACAATATGCGGATATAAATTCAGATGTTAGTATCAATAAATCTTTATGGATTTCATTACCCAAAGTCGGTGATAAACTAGAAATAGAGACAGATGCCGATGGGAATTTTCATTGTGGAGATTTTTGTTTGGTTGATAAGCGACAAGGGGCAAATCTCATTGGGAAAAATGTGACAATTACAAAATTAAATAATAATACAGACAGAAATACAAACGCAAAGTATTTATACTTTGCAACAGTTACATTATGATAGTAGGCGATTTAAAGAATAGTATTGACAGCCTTTGGCTACGTTTTCACACTGGTGGAGTAACTAACTCTTTACAGGTTATTGAACATATTACCTATTTGCTTTTTATTAAGCGATTGGACGATCTGGAAATAGCCAAAGAAAAGAAATCCCGTTTGTTGGGTACGGAGATTGAACATCCAATTTTCAACGAGGAACAGCAAGAATTACGTTGGAGTAAGTTCAAGAACCTGGAAGTGGAAACGATGTTCAACCTAGTGCGTACGAGAGTATTTGATTTTATCAAGACCTTGGGAGGTGAAGACACCCCATTTGCCAACTATATGAAAAATGCATATTTATCGGTACCTACTGTTTAATGAGCCTATTTGTGTTTTCATTAGATCCTCTTTCCCATGAATGATGTGGTTTTGCAAAATAAACTTTTATTTCTGTTTTTTTGGTAATTTCTTTGTGAAAATTAAATATCTGCTCGAGCATCCCGCGCATCTCAAGCAAACTGATATTAAACCATTAATAACCAATGAAATAAATGGCGCGCGACTTCTGTGTTGAAGCCGCGCGATTGTATTATGGTCACGCACTTGTGGGTGCTTCTTTTATCTCTGTTACCCGGTAAACTACTCCGCGATGCGCATGACGGTTCGAAAATTTCTTCTTCAATAATCGTCCTAGCGCTATGGCGTTGGTGCGGGTACATTTGAATCTGGAATTTCGCAGGTGGATGCGCTCCAGTATTTCGGCACAGGTAAGCTCTTCGAATTCTTCTTTGCTTTCTGGTATGCGGAAATAGGTATGTACTGTTTCCTCTTCGGGCATTGTTTGCTGAAAACGATGGTTGCTTTTTGTAATGTAAGCCTCTTCTTCGTGTGTAAACCAATAGCGTTCCTGATTATGGAGGGCTTCAACGGCTTGTGCGTAAAGCTGGCGGTAATCTATCGGCTGCTGATAGTTAATTACTCCCTCAACCTCGATGCAGATAAAACGGCGGCTTCCTGTTGGGTCGCTTAATAAGTCAAAGTTATTGCTTGTGGCAATAAAAGTGGCATATCTGCGCAATTGCTGAGTGACACTGGCATGGGGTAAGCGCGTTTGCACTGTTGCCTTTTGCAGAATGTGCTTCATAAATCCCTGATATGAGGGGCTAATGGAATCAAACTCATCCATATTGATAAGCGCAAAACGATTCAGTGCCAACTGCACATCACTGCGTTTGCTAAAGTCTATGCTGTCCGTGTAGTATTCATGTAGCTCGGGCGGCAATAGATTCAGGCAAAAAGTGGACTTTCCACATCCCTGATCGCCTACCAACAGGGGCAAAGTACTATTGGCATGCCGGCGGTCGAGCTGCTGCCAGTGGGCCACCATGGAGAGAAACCAGATATAAAACAGGTTACTCCATTGCGGATTACTGCACGGCACACGGTTGGCTAGTTCGTGAATACGGTCTTTCCCGTCCCAGGTTCCTATATTCAAAAGATATTCTTCAATGGGATCATACGAAGGCACACGGTCCGATTCCAGGTATCGCTTCACGTCAACATCCCACGAAGGAAGCCCTTCGGATAGCGCATTCAGACAAATACTGTTTATTGATTGCTTGTTGAGCGGACGAAAATCAAAGTAAAACGATTTTAGTTCTCTGTATTCCACAAGGCCTTTCACGGTGTTTCGCCTGAGCTGATAACGCCGTTGCATAAACTCTTCCATCTGTGCCACCAGTGTCATGGAAGAAGAGATGCACGGCTTACCGCCAAATCTTTTGGCCAATGTATATACATTCCTAAAGTTAGTACGTATCTCTAGCTCATATTTTTTAAGTCCGGTATGCAGCAAAGTCCACCTTACTGCATCTTCTTCGGGAATGCCAGATTGATAACAGTTTTCAGCTAGTTTGACAAGAAACGGTGGCAATTCGCCATCTTCCCAATTTGCCATTCCAATAGCATTGAGTGCATCCCACATGGAGGTATTGAACAGGGTGGAGATTACATGGCTTCGTTCGTATCCCGGCAATAATCGCTGCAACGGATCGCTTACCGCTTGTCGTTCTTCCTCATAAGTAGGCTCAGCGGGCATGCGCACGGGTTGTTCAATGCGGATGGATGTGGCTTCCGGGTTGTAGTATAACCCGGGATCGAAACTCATTCGGCATCCACGCTCCAATGAAGGTTTCTTCAATTCTATTTCTCGTTTAAGTTGTGGCTGATACCAGTTGACCGCCTCCCGATAAGCCTGCGCATGGAATGTTTCAACAAATTGAGATTTCTGGGGTAAACTTCCGTCCATCAATGAAAAAGGAACAATGATTTTCACACTCTTATTGCTTGAACCTATAAAGGTTAATAAGGTTTGCGGCAACCGGGATGCCTTTTCCCGTATTTGTGCCGCTTCATGGTGTCCTGTCAGGTTGTTTACTTCAATGGTAAGCAATCCGTTATATCCGGTCATCACCTGTTGCCCGCCATCTTTGCGAAAGGCTCCGCCAAAGATCAGTATCGGGATCTTTTGCACATGCGGATATTTTTCTCCCGGATGCGCGTCCTTCAGTAAATGGCGCATGGTAGATACCGGAAGGCTTTTAATCTCCGTCTTCATAGCATCTACTACCGCCTCTAATTCCATTGTTCGTTGTGTTTGTGTTCTACCGTCATTGCGGTATTGTGTAATCTTCATATTATTATTTAAGGTGGTTATTTACTTTTTGTAGCTTCACGGTTAGCGCGTTGATATTTAATTTGAGGTAAAATACTACGCATTTCTTTGTCCGCTTTGAAGCAAACACGCTGCGCCACTACTTTTGACGGGGTACATTCATCAGGTTTCTCATATCCCTCACTGCCTGCCGATATGGAAAACAGACCGATATCCTTCAGATGAACAGTATTTCCTTTCATCAGATACGTTTGCATCACATCTGCTAATGCAATAACGGCAGCATACACATCAGCCTCGGTGAGCGAACAACGCTCGCATATATTCCGTGCTAACTCGTCCATTCCCACTTGTCCCGAACTAACCGGCACACCATGATAACGCACTTTTTCTTTTTCTCCACTCTTATCTACTTTTTGACGAACTACGTATAACGACATAATTATTTGTTTAATTAATTTATAACTTATTTATTCTTCTGCACATCCGGGTGTATCCGCCTCTTACACCCGGGTCAAACAAGTGCCTCCATCTGGGTGTACACCGCGTGTACACCCAGATGGAGGCACTATTGTTATTGATACAAATATACAAAAATAAAGTTGTAAAGTCAAGTGAAATGCTACTTATTTTTGTGGATAAATAGCTCAAAATTGTAATAAAAAATAAGCATTTAATAACTGTAAAACAGTGCGCGTGACTACTATGCAAACGCGCGACTTCTACACAGAAATCGCGCGTTTGTATAGTAGTGGTAATTAGTGATTTAACTCTTGTTTGCTTGAGATGCTTGAGATGCGTGATACATAAAAGCATAAAAAGAGGATACCTTTGTGGGGCATCCTCTTTTTATGCTTATTTTAGAAGAGAATTAATTCTCCAGTAAATCTTTCAGGAAATCATCGAGCTCTTCATCAAGCCCTTTTAGAAGTTCATCATTGGCCAACATAGTATCATCGTCCATTAGCAGCAGGTCGGTAATGCTTTCCTTATCTTCGTCTAACAAAACAATAGAGTAGGGTTTCAGTAGGGTAAGGTGATCAAACAATCCTCCTTCTTTTAGTTTATTGAGTGCTGCACGGAGAATACGTTCTGTGTTTTGATAAAAATCCTCATTATTATAGTCTACCCACTCTTCAATAATTACCTTAGCCAATTCTTCCTCATCATCATTATAGATGCATAACTCACCAGAATCCTGTTTAGGAAGCATATGGATATCTGTAATAATGGTCTGTTCATCGTCTCCTGCAAATTGGTATATAGCCTCTTTGATTGTTGATTCGATTAGGGCCTGTGATTGCGCGCTTAGTTTCATATAGATAATTTTTATCTTTTCAGTATTTTAGTCAAAAGTACAAAAAAAAATTATTCACACTATAAATTCACTTAAAAATCGTCATTAAAACGCTTCATTTGTAGATTTAATGTTTGTATCTCGTTTCTTCTTTCCTTTAGTAACGTTAAATACTGGGTGGTTAAGATATAATCCAGAGAATAATTATTAGTAGTCATAGCTTTACTCTTTTCAACAGGCAGCTCCTTTCTCTTCTCTTTAATAAGGACTAGTTGGTTTGCTTTCTCTGCCCATTCTATAGCTTTTTCTATGTCATCATGAGATTCATAGTATAAAGCAATATTCAAAGCCGATCGCATTTTTAGTTTATAACTCTTTTTACTGTTAGCTATCAGCCATAGTTTCAAAGCATCATCCCATGAACCTTCACGAATAAGCACACCACCATCACGTAATTCTAAAGATCCACCAACATAATAAGACCGATTAACAGTTTTCCACGTAGGTAGTATATGCTTTATAGGCAATTCGCCTGCAAATTCAGAGGTTTCCTTTATCAGTGTATCTTCTTTTATCAGATCTTTTGTTGCTTCAGCGTCGGTTCTGCCATATCCTTCCCAAAAAATCTTATCTTCCGGATAGACTGATACCAGTGGTTTGCTTCGAGAGGGCATATATATTCTTATAACAGGTTTTACAGTGGCATCAATTGTCTTTCGATAGAAGGTACCATGATCTTCTGTTTTCTTTTTCATTTCGATGATAACCTCTTCTACAGAAAGGAGCATATCTACCCCTAAATCTGATGTTAGTTGCTTAACCTCTTCTTGTGATAGTTCCGAATCTCTAGGTAAGAGATCTTTTTCACGGAGGGCTGAATCACAGATAATGACCTCATCGAAATAGTTTGCTGCAACAACATTCTCAGCCAATGTCTCAGTTGCTTTTCTTGTATTTCCCTGGAAGATTGTATCTGTGATGAGTTTGCTAAAGATAGTATTACTTTCTTTTATCTCTTTGTCTTTTTTGACAATCGTATTATTAACTACACCTACTTTTTTAATTTCCAATGGGAAACTAATTTTTGCTGGTTGTAAATAATCAATAGACAGTTCGTCTATAGAAATGCAGGAACTGACAAATAAAGATAGGAGTATGGATAGTATATAATGAATTTTAGTCATAGCCTTCTTTGTTTAAGTTACTTGAACAAAAATACTATTTTTATGTACAAATTAAAGTTAAATGGCTAGATTCTTTTTTATTTATTTAAAATGAGATATATTTAGAAACAAAAAAGGTGGAAAATTTAAGTTTTCCACCTTTTTATATTAATCAGTATTTCTTTACTTCTTTAATTAGAAGAACAGGAAACGTGTATCTTTTACATTTGCTTTGATATAAAGATCGTTTACAAATCGGCTAACAGCTCGCGTTGCCATGCTCTGAACTTTTTGTTCTTCTTCCTTCTGGTTGTATACTTCTTTCAGCTTTTCTTTGTTGTAAGGCTGGAATATAAATACAGCAGCATTTCCTTTAACAGGACCGCTTAATTTGTTCAGTTGACAGATTGATGCATAAGCACTCAATACTGGTTCGCTGCTTCTTACAGAAGAAACGTAAGCTGGTGCAGCAAATGAAACGTGTTTAACTGAATCTGTTACTACATTAGGAATAGTTGCGCACTGTGCAAAGTTTGATAAATTCTTAGCTTTAATGTCAGCCATAATCTTTTCAGCTTTCTTGTCTTTAATGATTTCAGCCTTCAATTGATCTTTAACTAACTCAAGAGGACGATAACCTTCTTCTATAATGTTTGTAACAGCTACAACCAATAGGTGGTCGCTTTCACCGCATTCAAACATTTGAGATACATCTCCTTTTTCAGCAGCAAATACCCATTTCATTGCTTCACGAGTACCTTTTATTCCACCAATAGCATGTTCTGCGCTATAAAGATCGTTTCTTTCCAAAAGTTTGTATCCTTTTGCCTCAGCATTTGCATTGATTTTTTCAATAGTAGAATTAGTAGCTACAAACTGGCTGAAATCGTTATAGATCTTGTTATATGTTTCTTTGCTAAAGTTTACTACCTTTTTGATTACAGCAACTTTATATTTGTCTTTCACGGCTTTTTTATCAACAACCTGCATAATGATGTTTGCCTGAGGAAGAGATATATTAGCTGTTTCGTTAACTCCCAGATTAAATAATGTGGAGAATAACTTCACATTGTCGGCAGTCAAAGAAGTTCCTTCGTAAGCCTGAGAAGTGATCCATTGTGCTTCAGTACTACCCTTAGGAGAATATTTTTTAGCAACTTCAGCGAAATCACTTCCTGATTTAATTGCATTATATACACTGTCTGCCAATGCTTTTGTCTTTTCAGGAGTTTCGGCAGCAATTTGAATCTGACGGAACTGAATTGAATCGGCAGCAGCTTGTTTGGCTAAAACCTTAAATGAGTTGAATGTGTTGTCTCCTTGATTGTAGTAAGGTCCATAAACTTGTCCAATTGCAGCCGAATCTATGCGAGATGCAATGTCTGTAGGATAAGCTGTTTTATTATAGAACAAATCAGCAAAAGGAACTGTTGATTCTGAAGTACGGATAAAGGTTGAATAATCACCTGCTACGCTTGCAAGTTGAGTAGTATAATCTGTTACTTCCTTTTGTACTTCATCTTTATCTACTTTACTTGGAAGAACCTGAACGTCGATATATTTAATATTACGTGATTCAACATATTGTTTGAATTGTTCTTTCTTTTTGTTATAAAGATCCTTCAATTCTGAATCAGAAACTTTAATAGTTGAGTCTGAAATTGAAGTGTAAGGAATGGCTGCAACTAAGTAGTCGGCAGTGTTAACTCTTGCTTCAAAAGCAGCTTTAGCTTCAATAGGATTTGAAATTAAAGAACGGGCAATTAAGTTCTGATATTTTTCAGCCAGGCGGCTTTGAACTAAGTTCTTTTCAACAAATGTCCAAAACTTGAACATTGATTCATAGTATTGTGCGTATTCAGCTGGCAACTTAGCTTTGTCCATTTTAGCGTAGTCAACCAGGAATTTCTTTAGCATATCTTTATCAAATAATCCTGTTTTTTGATTTTTGAATGGAGTTTGCTGAAGAACTGGATTTGTACCTTCATCGATCATAGCCTGAATTTCAGCTTTAGAAACTGTTAAGCCTAATTTTTCAGCTTCTGCTTCGATCAATTTATTGTTCACATAAGATCTCCAAACTTCGTCTTTTATTTGTGTTGTCTGCTCATCAGTCAAAGAGGACATACCGCTTGAAAACTTAATAACTTCGGTATATTCATCTACCAGTTTTTGATAATCCTGAGCTGAAAGAGATTCTCCGTTTACTTCGCCAACATCGTTCTTCTGATGCGGCTGAAAAATTTTCCAGGCATCACCTGCAATAAAAGCAAACAGAGCAAGACCTATTACTATAACCAATAGGGGTCCTTTAGATCTGATTTTTTGTAACGTTGCCATTTTAATTAATACTTTTTATTTGTTTGTTATTTATTTATTCTTAATTTGAGATGTAAAGTGCACGAAGATACAAAAAATGCTAATACGCATCTATTTATTCTAGAAAAAAAATAAATTATTCTATCACTTTCAGCTTAACTAGCTCTATTTTAGTGGTAGTAAGCTTTATAATTTTAAACTGAAAGTGCCCTATTTTAACAAATTCGTGTAGTTTTGGGAAGTTTTGGTAATGGTTAAGAATGAGCCCGCCTATAGTAAGATAGTCGTCTGACTCAGGTAATTGAAGATTGAACATTTCATTTACCTTTTCTATTTCAAGTCGGGCAGAAAGAATATATTCATTCTCATCTGTTTGCTTAGCTATGTAAGAAGTTGTGTCATGTTCGTCTTCAATCTCGCCAAAAATTTCTTCAACCAAATCCTCTAGAGATACAATTCCAGTAGTGCCTCCAAACTCATCGACTACAACAGCCAGAGTTTTCTTTTGCTGCATAAATAGCTTCATTAGTTTATTGGCTCCCATGGTTTCAGGAACTATAGGTATTTGCTGAATATTATTTTTCCAGTTAACAGCATTCCGGAACATTTCGGAGGAGTGAATATAACCAACAATATTGTCAATATTATCTTGATAAACAATGATCTTTGAAATGCCCGATTCTATAAATTTGGCTTTTAATTCTTCTAGTTCGGCATCAATTTCAACGGCAACAATTTCGGGCCTGGGAACTATGCAGTCTCGTATCTTTATGGAAGAGAAGTCGAGTGCATTCTGGAAAATTTTCACTTCTGTTTCGATTTCTTCCCGGTTATCTGCTTTATCTATGCTTGATTGAATAAAGTAATCTAAATCAACTTTTCCATACACCTTATTTTGCAATTCTTCGCTTGTGGTAATTCCAAAGAGTTTTAATATAATGCAGGATAATCCAGAACTTAGTTTAGAGATTGGATACAGAATTATATAAAATATATATAAAGGTACAGCAAAAATGGTAAAGGTTAGATTTGCGTTTTGTTTGAAAATTGTTTTTGGTATAAACTCACCTGTCACTAATATTAATAAAGTAGCAATAACAATTTGTAGAAATATTGATAAAAAGTAGTCTTTCGTTAATCCGTTTAGCAAATGTATCTCTATCAGATGTGCCATTAGAATGCTATAGATCACTAAAGCGATGCAATTACCTATTAATAATATGGACATAAGGTCGTTTGCATGTCTGAAAAAGAACGAATGGATACGGAAACTTAAACTTTATCTTATTTTGCAATTCTTCGCTTGTGGTAATTCCAAAGAGTTTTAATATAATGCAGGATAATCCAGAACTTAGTTTAGAGATTGGATA
>Ga0183099_1002192_pt1 | contig 10274 bp, 9 predicted proteins | sample Biomet1_FD_127788 | JGI IMG/M metagenome (GOLD analysis project Ga0183099, IMG submission 127788) | Microbial communities from bioreactor (seeded with anoxic lake sediment) at LBNL, California, USA - Biofuel metagenome 1 | ecosystem: Engineered > Bioreactor > Anaerobic > Unclassified ... | reverse complement strand
ATATTCTGGCTCGGATATGAAAAACGGGTCCAATGGTTTGCACTGCAACCCGTATCTGATCCGCGAGGGGGATGAGGCGGTTCTTCTCGACGGCGGTAGCCGGGATGACTTCAGCTATGTCATGTTGAAAATCCTGCGAACCGGTCTGAAACCCGCGCAGATCAAGCGCCTGATCTATCATCACTATGACCCCGACCTGTGCGGAAATCTGGCGCAGCTGGAGGCGATGATCAACACCGAAGAGCTCCACATCATTTCGCATGCGCTGAACAATGTGTTTATCCATTATTATTCGAAGAAAACGCCAAAGATCGACTATCGCACGGCTGGTAATCAGTTCGTGTTTCAAACGGGCCGCAAGTTGGAGTTTTACGGAACACCGTATTGTCACTCCCCTGGCAGTTTTGTGACCTATGATACGAAGACAAAAACCTTGTTTTCCAGCGATCTATTTGGCAGTTATGATACAAACTGGAAGCTTTATGTGCAGCTCGACTCCGCGTGTGAAGCGTGTTCCACCAGCCCGATTTGCCACAAGACGGGGAAGGAATGCCCACTGTATCACATCGGACAATTTCAACAGCAAATCATGACTTCTAGTGCGGCTTTGGCCAACGCAGTAAGCGTGATGGACGGGCTCGATATTGAGCGCATCGCGCCACAGCACGGGGGGATTATCTCCGGCAAACGGGATGTTCTGCTCGCATTGAACTATCTGCGCGGGCTAGGCGCGGTCGGTATCGATTTCCTCGCTTCGGAGCGGATGTTATGAAACGCTGGGATATCGAAAAAACGGGGCAAATCTATCGCGACATTCAGGAGCAGGAAGATCCGGCGCTCTCGCTATACGCGCTGGAAAGCTATGCCATCATCGTGGACAATCTGGTTCACGAAGGGTTGTTTCGAGAGTTGGTCTTGAGTCACGCAGACATTGCGCATAGTCTGGAGGTGACAAACCAACTGCTAGCCGAGAGTGAGAATCGCTTGAGTGAGGCGCAACAGATTGCGCGAATCGGCCGTTGGGACATCGATCATGTCCGCGGGACTAGAAACTGGTCTGCATCCTATCAGCAGATACTACAGCTGGATTCTACTGAGGCCCCTTCTCGCGCGTTATTTGAATCATTCATCTTGCCGGAGGATGCGGAAGAGGTTCGTCAGGGATACGAGCGCCTGACCACGCAACAGCGACCTTGGGACGGGCAGATTCGTCTGCGGTTGCGCAGCGGTGAGATCATCTGGGTACATTTGCGCCTGCAAACAGAGTTCGACGAGACGGGAAAGCCCCTGCGCAGTTACGGAACCATGCAGGATATTACGCAGATCAAGCGCGCGGAGCAGGAGCTGGAACGATACAACAAGCACCTCAAAGAAATGGTTGCCGACAAGGTCAGGGAGATATCCGAGTCTCAGATGGCGACGATATTTGCGCTCGTCAAACTCGCCGAATCACGGGACGATGAAACCGGCGCGCACATCGAGCGCACGGCGAGCTACTGCCGCTTGCTCGCGGAAAAGGCAAGGGATCAGGAGCAATATCGCGATACGATCAATGACGAATATATTGCGACGATCTATCGCGCGAGCCCGCTGCACGACATCGGCAAAGTTGGCATCTCCGACCTGATTTTGCTCAAACCCGGAAAACTCACACCGGAAGAATTCGCTGTTATGAAGACGCATGTGGAGATCGGCTACCAAACGCTGATGACCATTGACAAGCGCTATCAAAACAACGCGTTTGTTCAAATGGGGTTGGATATTACGCGCTATCACCATGAGAAATGGGACGGAAGCGGGTATTTGTTTGAGCTCAGGGGCGAGGAGATTCCGCTCTCCGCGCGGATGATGGCGATTGCGGATGTTTACGACGCGGTGCGATCCAAGCGTGTGTATAAGCCGGCGTTTTCGCATGAGCAGGCGGTTGAGATCATCAAAGAGGGCAGTGGGAAACACTTTGATCCAACGCTGGTGAAGCTGTTTGTCAATTCTGCACAAGAGTTCGCGGTGCTATTCGACCGTATGATTTAGTGAAATTGCCCATAGGGTATGGTTTTTTTCTTTCTGGTTTTTTATTCAAACAGAAAATGTTAACCCTAAAATTATTAGCCCGCAGCGCAAACCATTATATTGCTGCATTCAGCAGCAGATATAAACCGAAAAAGATAAGCCCGCAGCGCAAACCATTATATTGCTGCATTCAGCAGCAAATATAAACCAAAAAATAATAAGCCCGCAGCGCTCAATGGGGGAAAGAGCGATGCGGGCTTATGCAGTTGCGTGGCGACTGTGGAAAGAGGGGGAGATGGAGTTTGCCACCACGCAACCATTCAGACTCGCAGGGAGGAGGCGCCATGGGAGAGGCGATGTACCCTGCGAAGGAACACGTTAGGGAAGAAGGGCTACTGCGCTGAAACGCAGTGCATACTGGACGAAAGGCCGCCAAACGTCTGCGGCAAATCCATCCTCAGCCCTCGTAACGAAGGGCTTCGATCGGGTGCTTCTTGGCTGCCTTGTTCGCCGGATAGAGGCCAAAGATGAGGCCGATGGCGGACGAGAATCCAACCGCGAGCAGCACGACGCCAAGCGACATGGAGAACGAGATTGTCTTTGCAACGAGGGTCACGATCTCCAGAATCAACCAGGACAACGCAAGCCCGAACAAGCAACCAAGCAGACTGACCACGAGCGCTTCGATGAGAAACTGCAACATAATGCTCTTCTTACCCGCGCCGATGGCCTTGCGAATACCGATCTCCTTCGTGCGCTCCGTCACCGAAACCAGCATGATGTTCATGATGCCGATGCCGCCGACCAGCAGCGAAATTGCCGCGATGCCGCCGAGTAACAGCGAGAGCGTACCCGTGACCGTGCTCATGGCGTCGGAGATGCTGCTCATGTTGACAAGGTTAAAGGCATCTTCGTCCTGATGGAAGCGGGCGAGCATGAAGTTCTGCACCTGCGTCTCGGTTTCGTCCGTGTCCCCGCTCGGAGAAACGGACAGCGAGTTGATATATGGCTCGTCCGCCATGCGGGACTCCACCGTATACGGCGCGTACGCCGAGTAGCCGCCCATCATCGAGGCAAACATGGAGGTATCCTCTTCCAGCACGCCGACAACGAGGAAGCTTCGTCCGCCGATGGTCAGCTCTTCACCAACCACGTCAGGTTTTCCAAACAGCTCCTCTGCCGTGTTATAGGCAAGAACCGTGACATACGAGGCATTGTCTACATCCGCGCTCTTGAGGAACCTGCCATACTTCAGCGTCAGTCCCTGAATCGTATAATACGCGGGGGTCGTGCCATACAAGGTAACCGTCGCATCCGAGTAGCCGAACTTCGCGGTTGCATTCATGCTGGTGCCGGGGGCAACCTCACCAACGGCGCTGAGAGCCGCGATGTCGTCCAGATCCTCCAAACGAATGGGTGAACCCTTGTCGTCTTTGATATTGATGGTGACCATATCGTTGCCGAGCGAGGTGATTTCGCTTGTCACCGCGCCGGTAGCGCCATTGACGAGGGAAACCAGCACCACGAGCGCGACCACTCCGATGATGATACCAAGCATGGTTAGAAACGAACGTAGCTTATTGGAAACGATCGCTTCCCATGCCATCTTGAGTGATTGCAGAATCATGCGCCCACCTCCGTGACACGGCCGTCCATAATACGGATGCGCCGCTGTGCCTGTTTTGCGATCTCTTCGTTGTGCGTGATGAGTACGATGGTGTCTCCCGCGCGGTGCAGCTCGTGAAACAGCGCCATAATATCGTCGCCGGTTTTGCTGTCGAGGTTGCCCGTGGGTTCATCCGCCAAGAGAATCGCGGGATCGGTAGCCAGAGCACGCGCGATTGCCACGCGCTGCTGTTGACCGCCGGAGAGTTCCGTGGGCTTATGGTTGCTTCGATCACTCAGGCCAACGCGATCCAGCGCGCGCTGTGCGTTTGCCTTGCGCTCGTTTATGTGCATGCGCTGATAGATCAGCGGAAGCTCCACGTTGGAGAGCGCGCTCATGCGAGAGAGCAGATTGAAGTTTTGAAAGATGAACCCGATCTTCTTGTTGCGGATTTTTGCGAGTTCCTCTTCCGAATACTGCTCGATCGATTGCCCGTCGAGGATATATTCACCGCTGTCTGCTACGTCGAGACAGCCGATGATGTTCATCAGCGTGCTTTTACCGCTGCCGGAAGGGCCGATGATGCTGACAAATTCACCTTCGCGGATCGTCAGGTTCGCGCCGTCCAGGGCCCGAACCTCCTCTCCGCCGACCGAATATACCTTCGTAATATCGGTCATGGTGATGATGGGTCGATTCTGCGAAGACATGGCTTAATCACCACCGTTCGCGGAGCCGTCCTGCTGCAAGTTATCCACCCGATTTGCGGTATAGTTCATACCGGGAATTTTGACAGTGGCTGTCTGGTCGAGATACCAAACCTGGTCTCCCGCGACGAGCCCGCTGGTGACCTCCACATTTGTGCCGTCGGAGAGTCCGGTTGTGATGTCTCTGCGCTCCATTGTACCGGAGGCGTTCTTGACGTTGACATATTCACCCGTGGAGTCTTCGATGATGTGATCGACAGGGATCAGGGGAACATTTTCCTTCTTGGAGGTCAGGATGACCGCGCTGCCGTTCATGCCTTCCAGCAGGCGTGCTTCATAACCCAGCGTCACTTCGACCGGATAGGTCGTGATGCTGCCGCTCACGGTGCCGATGCGGGAGATATGCGAGACCGTGGCCGCGAACGATTCGCTGGGATATGCATCCAGGGTTACGCTCGCGATTTGACCGATCGCGACTGAGTCGATATCCAGTTCATCCGCGTCGATGGTGAGCTTCACCGCGCCGCCGGTGAGCAGCACAAACGCGTCTGTCAAGCCGTCGCTATCCGTGGATGCGGCCACATTGACATCGTCCGAGACCTTCACATCATTGATGACTCCGTCCGTCGGGGCAACGATGCGCGGGTCTTGTAAATAGGTGAGCAACAGCGAATACAGAGCCGCTTTGTCCGCGCGGTCGGCATAGGCAGTGTTATAGCTTGCGCCGGCCGGTGCGTTTTCGAGCGAGAAGAGATTGGTGTTCGCGTAGACAAAGTCGTTTTCGCTCACCTTGACGTCCGTGATTTCGCCGCCGGAGGCCAGCACCGCAACGGGGGCGTGGATATCCAGCGTGCCTTCTCCCAGCAGCACGTCGCCATCATAAACCTGGGCGGTTGCCTGATACGGAGTGCCGTTGTCCTTCAGGGTTACGAGATAACCTGTCGGGGTTTTTTCATAGAGCATGCCGGTTGCTTTGCCGCCGTCCCAGCGCACGGTTACGTTGCTGTAGAGCGTGAGCGTCTGATCGGTGGTGATTGCGACTTGCATCTTTTCGTCGCTGGAGATCAACGCAAGCGCGCCGTATTTTCCGATGACGCCGAGAACGTCGTCACCCTTTGCAGCAGGCAGATATTTCACGCGACCACGCACGGGAGATTTTACTCGCGTTACGCTGCTGCGGGAAGCGATCTGACTATCCAGAGTCGACAATTCCGAGTTTGTGGTTGCGGCGAGATCGCGAAGAGAATCGACATCCAGCGTGGCAAGCACGTCGCCGGCGGAGACGGTGTCTCCGGCCTCAACGGCTACGCTCTCAACAAGCACGCCGCCGGGCAGTTGCAGGGTTGTGCTGTCGGAAGAGGCAAGACGCCCGCTGCCGGTGATCGTCCGCTCAACTGTGCCATTCTCTACCGTGTAGGCGGTATATACTGGCTGAGATGCGCGATTGAGTGCACTGCTGAGAAGAAGCAGGACAACGGCGATCGTTGCCACCACTGCCAGCAGAATCCAGAGCCAAACGCGCGTTTTTTTCTTTTTTGTTTGCATGGGGGTTATTCCTTTCATCTGTGCTCCGCCTCACCGGAGCGTGTTGATTGATTTTTCTTGCTTATCGTAGCGAGCAAACGTGAACTGAACAAAAACTGTTTTCCAGAATTTTTGTCATTTTTGTGAAACGCGCATTTGGATCAATCGTTACAGGGTAGTTCAACGGTAAACTCCGTTCCCGCGCCGTCTTCGCTCTTGCAGCGGATTTCGCCATCGTGGAGGGAAACGATGCGCCGCGCGATAGAGAGCCCCAGCCCGTTGCCGGGAACCGTGTGCGAATCATCTCCCTGATAGAACTTATCGAAGATATGGCGCTGCGCCTCCTCGGAGATGCCGTAGCCATCGTCCCGAATCTGGAAGACGACGCTTGATTCGCTTCTGTGCAGTCGAATATCGACACAGCCACCCTCGGGCGTGAACTTCACTGCGTTGTCGATGAGGTTGAGCCAAACCTGACTCAACAGCTCCTCGTCGCCGGAGATCACCACCTCGTCAAGCTCCACATTGAGGTTGAGCTTGCGCTGTTCCCATTTATTTCAAAGAGCAGCACACAGCGGCGCACCTGCTCCGTGAGGTCGAAGCGCGACGGGTTTCCTAAGATGGTCTGCTTCTCCACGCGTGAGAGGTTTAATACATTGGTCGCAAGCTGAGAGAGGCGTGAGGATTCGTGTATGATGATGTCGAGATACTCCCTTCGCTGCTCCGGCGTGAGGTCGTCGTGCTTGAGCTCCTCCGCAAAGCCTTTAATCGAGACGATGGGCGTCTTGAATTCGTGGGAGAAGTCATCGACGAAGTCCGAGCGTAGCATCTCAATGCTGCCCAGCTCCTCGGCCATACGGTTAAAGCTCGTCGTGAGTTCCGCAAATGTGCTGAGATTTGACGGATGCAACCGAACCGAGAAATCCCCCGCGGCTAGGCGATTGATGGCGTCGATGATGCGGCGCAATGGCTTGAGCGGAAAGCGGCTGATCATAAAGGACACGACGGTGCCGACCACCACGCTGATGATGAGCAGCATGAAGATGGGTAGCATCGGCTCCTGACGAGATAGCTTTGCGATGTTGATCGCATTCATGCGAATGAGCAGCACGCCTAAGATGAAGATCAGCACCGATGTGATCAACAGGATCAAGAACACGATTGCAGAGAATAAAACGGTTAAACCGAAGCGCTGATGGATGGCCTTTTGTTCCTGTTTCATACTTTTTTCACCGCCTTATAGCCCAGCCCGCGCACGGAGACGAGTTCAAACTCAGGATAGCTTTCAAATCTTCTGCGCAGGCGGTTGATGTGCACATTGACCGTCGTGTCCCCGCTTTCGGATTCCATGCCCCAGATTTCGTCCATGAGCTGGATGCGCGTAAAGATTTTATCGGGAGACGAGAGCAGCTTATAGAGTAGATAAAACTCCTTTTGCGGCAGCGTCTGGTGATCGTCTCCGCGTGAGACCGTCAGCGCGTCATAATCCAGCTCCACGCTACCGATGGTGAGCTTGCGCTCGCTGACGATGCGGGAGCGCCGCAAAAGCGCTTTGATGCGCAGCAGCATCTCCTCGGTATCGACGGGCTTGGTCATGTAATCGTCGGTTCCCGCGAGGAAACCCTTGCGCTTGTCCGCGGGCAACTGCTTTGCGGTCACCATCAGGATCGGAACCGTGTTTCCGGCGGCGCGCAGCTCAGATGCGAGGGTATAGCCATCCATGCCGGGCATCATGATGTCCAGCAGGATCAGATCGACATGGTTGCTGTCCAGAAGCGAGAGCGCGTCCTCGCCATTGACCGCGGGTATCACGCAGTATTCCGCGCGTTCCAGCACGGCTTTCATGAGTTTGCGCGCGTTGGTGTCGTCTTCAACGACAAGAATATGAAACATGGCTCCTTCCTCACTTCAACAATCGGTGTGGGGGGGGTACACCGCCAGGAGGCGGAAACGTCAAAAGGGGCGTACGGTGCGCCCTTACAAGATACAGTATATACCGAAAGATGAACGGAAGAAAAACTGTCTAGAAGGAGAAGATCAACCCGGAAGCCCCGCTGCCTGCCGCTCCATATTCTCCACGACGATATCGAAGATTTCGCCGAGGGATGCGCAGTAGGCGAGAATTTCCCACGGGCGGTTGGTGTGGAAGTGAATCTTGATCAGCGATTCGTCGCCGACGGCGAGCAGACTGTCGCCTTCAAAGGTCGCGGTGATATAGTCGAAGATTTCGTCCTCGCTGAGCTGCTCACCTGATAGCAGAAGCTGTGTGTCAAATTTAAACTCAAGCATTGGGTGTCTCCTTTGCGTTTGATCCGAGTATAGTTTGGTAACTGCTATCTTACCACCATTTGCGCACGCGAGGCAAGACATGGCGGAAGTTAGCGTGGAAAATGCCCGATTTCTGCGGATTTCGTGTGTTTGTCACGGTGAAAAATGAACTGATCGTATAGATTGAAATCATAAAGGATGGTGCAAAATCAAATGGAAAGTAAGCTATTGAAACTTCGACGCTTCAATCTGATCATGGGAGCGTTTCACTTCATTCAGGGCGTGATCATGCTGGTTCTTGCGACAAGCGTGATTCAGAAGATCGCGGAATTTCAACCCACGATCACGCAGAATTTTCTCATGTTCAACACAGCGACAAGGTCGCTTGAACTCACCAGCAAGGCGCTGTTTACCCTCCCGTTTGGCATACTCGTTGCCTCGTTTCTCCTCATCTCCGCGCTGGCGCACCTGATCATCTATCTCAGCGGAGAAAAGTATCTCGACGGCATCCGCGCGGGCATCAACAAATATCGTTGGTTTGAATATGCGCTGAGCTCGTCGATCATGATCGTACTCATCAGCACGCTCTTTGGCATCTATGACATCGCGTCTCTTGTGCTCATCTTCGTGGTGAATGCTTCGATGAACCTCTTCGGCCTCGTCATGGAGCAGCTCAACAGTGGCGCTCAGAAGGGCAGCGTCAATTGGGGACCGTTCGTTTGGGGTTCCATCGCGGGGCTTGCGCCTTGGGCTGCAATCCTGCTGTATATGTTCGGCAACGGTAACTTCGACATGGTGCCGTGGTTCGTCTGGGCGATTGTCGGAACCTACTTTGTGGCGTTTAACACCTTCCCGATCAACATGATCCTGCAATACAAGCGCGTCGGCAAATGGTCGGATTACGCATATGGCGAGCGCGGATACATCATTCTCAGCCTCGTCGCAAAGTCGCTTCTGGCGTGGCTCGTGCTCTTTGGCGCGATGCAGCCGTAAGCGAGATTCGCTTCTCATCCAAAAACCGCCGGAAATGGCGGTTTTTTATTTGCTCACGCTATTACTTTTCTTTGCTGCGCTTGTCGCGAATGATTGCCATATGGCTTTCCTCAATCAAGGTCACGCCGTTTACCTTTGCCCAGTCCACGCAGCCCTGCAGCGCCGCCTTGAGGAACACGCGCGGAACCTTGACGAGCGTCTTGCAGGCGTCGTCCGTGAACTTTACCTCCGGGTCCATACGGCTTGCCGCATACACCACCGTGGAAAGATCCGCCTCTTTGCCCGCGGCGATGCGTTCGGCAATCGGGCGCGTAAAGCGCGTATACCAGAAATGCGTGTTGTCGCGATAGCCGTAGTCCACCGGAACGCGCGGAAAGGAGCCCGCCTTCACGCCGCCGATGATGGCGTTATAGAAGCGCTCCTTCATCAGAATCTTGTCGATCTTGAGGATAAAATGCACGCCGAACTTGCTCGTAATTCCGTTAAAGTCGCGATATGGCGGCTCGACGCCCTCCAGCTGACCTACCTTCGCGCTGTCCTCAAACGCGTTCTCTAGCTCGCTCTGCCAGGTGCACTCAAACACCTGATATGCTTCCTTGACCACGAGCGGGCGCTGGGCATCGCCTCCCGCCTGACCCTGCTCCAGCGAGAAGCGGCAGCTTTTCATCTTCTCCTCGCAGGTTTCGCCGGGGAATCCGAGGCGAACCGCCTCCTTGAAGTTTGCGCGGCTGTCCTCGATGAAATTCAGCGCGCAATTTCCGCTGCGAAGGATGTTCTGCGCGGTGTTGGAGCTATTTCTGCATTCCAGCAACATCGCGTAATAGTCCTTGCCTGCGACATAATACGGAAAGCATAGCGAGTAGGAACCCAACGATGTTTGGCCGGACTCACTCAGCGTGGAGACGAGCACGGTCGGCATCGGAAAGAAGGCCGATGTTTGATAAAAGTTATCGACGATACGCAAATCCCGAAACGAACTCATTTCTAGAACCCTCCTCGGCTTCGTTTTGATTGCTGTTGTGACGCGAATCTATTTACCCTTCGCTTGCTCGCGCTGTTCCAGCGCGCAGGTGATCATCTAATACGGAAAGCATAGCGAGTAGGAACCCAACGATGTTTGGCCGGACTCACTCAGCGTGGAGACGAGCACGGTCGGCATCGGAAAG
>Ga0183099_1002190_pt1 | contig 10288 bp, 10 predicted proteins | sample Biomet1_FD_127788 | JGI IMG/M metagenome (GOLD analysis project Ga0183099, IMG submission 127788) | Microbial communities from bioreactor (seeded with anoxic lake sediment) at LBNL, California, USA - Biofuel metagenome 1 | ecosystem: Engineered > Bioreactor > Anaerobic > Unclassified ... | reverse complement strand
AGGCATCCATATGTTGTCTATGACATGTCAAAATTCCAAATGGGAGGTGATGAGACATCAGTTCAGATGATCAATGCTTCAATAAGACATATTAATGGAATTTCGAGAAATATGATCTGTTGGCTCTTATCATCTGAGATCTTGGTGTGGGATCCAATTAAGGAATGTGTTGTTGCTATGGGAAGTGCTTAAGACATTGCTTATGAAATTTTTTTCTTTTTCTATTACAAATGGGACGTGAGAAGTATGATCTGATTCATATCATTGAACCTACTACCAGGGAAGTTGTACCTCTTTGGATTAAGAAGTATAAGAGAACTGGAAGACTTGTGAGAGATTCTAATGGAACTACTCATTATAAGAAACAACTTAAGATGGGAAAGAAGGAACTCAAGAAGAATGTGGAGAGGCTGCCCAAAATATGGGGAGGATGGGTTCAAGCGGCTTTGTCAGTTCTTCCTTTAATTCCAAGTGCCATAGATGGTGTCAAAGGAATTTGGCATAGTATCTTTGGAGGTAAAATCAATCCTAATGATCTTCCAAGACAGATTGTAGATGTTCCATCATCACAAGCAATCAATGCAGTTGGAAGTGGAATCTTCAGTAGTATTTTATCACAATTTGGTCTTGGATTACCAAGGGGAGGAAGAATTTATTTGGGTCAAGGAATGGCTGTTGCACCAACAAGACTCTCATACACTGGAAGTGGATTGCAACCTGGAAAGCAGTTGCTTGCATATCCTATTATTACTGGAAGTGGTGTTGAAGAACAAGTTATGAAGGATTACACATCTGCAGTAAGTTCTATTCCAGATGTGAAAGGTGGTGGTCAAACCTATTTCAAACAGCAACAGAACAATATGGTTGCTTATGAACCTGGGAAGTATCAATCTGTAGTGGCACCACCAACATCTTCTCAAGCAATGTCAGTCTTGCAGTAAATCATGATGTATATTTTTTGTTCCTTCTAAAATGGTCAATTACACGATTGTGCATGTAACTGCTGAAGGAGAACCTAGCAATTATCCTATTGCTATGACTGATAGCAAGGCTGACAAGATTAAGAGGAAAGTTGTCTCTGGTGACCCAGCTCTCATCAGATTGACAAAGGCTGAGATTTCAAAAACTAGAATGATTTATAATAATGGAAAGAGAACTACTTTCACACCTTTCGATGCTGAGAGGGATGATTTCATTGGAACTCTCGGAAAGTTATTGGATGGACAAGGATGCATCTTCTATTCCAATGAGGTGACAAAGGGTGGGAGACTATTCTTGGGAGGAAGTCTATCTGGAGGTTCCATTCCATCTTATAACATTATTGTTCCGAGTCATGAGGCAGAAGAACAACTTTGTGCTGGAATCTCAGATGAGAAGGCACCATCAATCTCATATGCTTCCTTCAAAAGGAAATGCATTGATATGGCAGAGCTTCCAAAGTCTTGTGTTACCTCCAACAATCAATTAGAATTATTGGCGAAGCAACTCGGAATTAAGAACTTCTTTGTAGATGTTTCAATTGTTGGCTTGCCTATGATTAATGATGGAGAACAACATATTGTGAATATTTCAAAGATTGTTGGAGAGGTAGGACATTGGTGTCTTGCTTCCAAATTGGGTGGAACATCTTATTACTTTGATAGCTTTGGAGTTGTTCCACCACAAGAGGTTAAAGATGCTTTGGGTGGACATTACATAGGATCTGATCCTCAAGTACAAAAAATCGAATCCTCTGAATGTGGTATCAAGTGTCTCTATGTGGCTTATTGCCTCTCCAATGAATGTGGATTCGTGAGCATCCTAGATGAGTTAAAACCTTAGTTTTAACTCAGGACTACGTCCACGAGTTAAAGCCTTAAGCCTTGAGAAGCTCATTAGCATAGAAAGCTCCATCAATTTGTTCTTCCTTTTTGTCTCTGAGGTAGTACATGGGAATTCCATTCCTTTCTTTCATGAACCATATTGTGAATTTCTCTTCTGTCCAATTGGGATCATAGAATCTCTCGAAAACACCTTTCGTTCTCCTGATATACACCTGATCTCCTAGCTCTAATTCTGAGATGTGTTCCTTCTCTTTCCTGGTGAATTCTGGAATCTCTGGTTCAAAGGTTTTGAGGACGTATTCCTTATTCTCAGGTTTGAGCATCTGAGTTGGAGTCAAGCCTGTTGTCCTAATAACTTTGTTGTTAATGATATTGACAGCTCTCTCGATGCATGGTGTCCACTCATTGGTGTCATTGGTGTACATGTACATGAAACAGATTTTCTTGAGTTTCTTGATGGCACACTCTGCCATAACAGAATGCGTATCTCCATAGGTATGGTAGATCTTTGAACCTAGGTTAGCCAAGAACTTGGTGCACTCTTCTGACCTGGCTCCAGATTCTCTGTCAATCCACATCAATGGAGCTACGGGAGCACCTTGTCTGAAGACATCTTTGAAAGCTCTGATGATGGACTTTGTATCTTTGCCCCACATCTCGGAGGTATAGAGAAATCTTGAGAAGACGTCTACATAAATAAAGAGATATGAAACACCTCTGTTGTATTTGCTGATCTTCGACATATCCATGAGATCTATGGAAGCTCTTTCCCAAGGATAATTCGCTCTCACCTTAATGAATTGTCTTATCGGAGGAACTTGTTTAAAAAGTTTAGGATCTCTCTCAGAGCCAATGAGAGGTAATTCATCAGCGTGCTCGTCCATTACTATAGAATCTAAATCGTCAATGGGCTCCAAGTTTTTTTTTCACTCAAGCCTGTTGCCACAGTGGCAGGTTCATACCTCTTGTAACCTTTCCTCAAGAAGTATGGAAGAGAATCTGGTCCTCCTACTAGTTTGTTAGATCCGTCGAGAGATCCGGCGAGTTTGCTATCCTGATACATATTCTCAGCGATCTCTGCTGGTATAGAACCTGAGTAGACGTTGACTCCTGTTGCTAGGACTTCTTGAGGGTTTTCACGAATTCCATCTACGTATTGAGCTGACCTGATTGATTCTGCCAAAGCTCCTCCTAAGACATATTCATTAATATTGTGACCGGTGGCTGCTTTGAAAATATTGATGATATGTGTCTTTTCCAAATCTAGCCCGTTGTTCCTTATATATGTTTTATTGTTTAAATTAGGGAAAGCGGCATTCAGGTATCTGAGGTTATCGAAGTTAATTTTTCTCTTTGATTTGTTCTTGCCAGTCATTGCTACAGAATAATCTTTTCTAAGTAAGATAATCCTGAATAGGATCATAACATCATCTCTCGTAATATTTCTTTTTCCCTCGCGTTCGAATGATGCTCTCAACTCACGGAAAGATGTACCGCCTGCTTCATTCATTTCTTCCTCTGAATAACCTGCAGCATTCCAAGCAAATCTTCTCTCCATTTCTGCTTTGGTGATTGGAGAGAACACCTCAGGAGGAGCTTGTGGTGGAGGTGGAAGGACTTCCTTCCTTGGAATATCAGCTTCGATCATCTCGAGGTTGAGTCCTGACTTATTTGGTTGTGGCCTAGGTGGTTCACGTGCAGGTTCCATACCGTTAATTCTGGTCTTGCTCTCTCAGGTTCCTCAAGCGGTTTGACCAAATTTGCTTCAATCATCTTATTCTTCATTGACTCGAGAGTAGGTCCCATCTGATTAGGATTGGTGTTTGCTCTCATGATTGCAGAAGCAGTGCCATCCGGTTTTATCATGATGTAGCCTCTCTCATCGGTATTAGGTCTGTCTTCAACCTTGATGAAACCTGTATCATCAATCTTTGGGTAACCAAGAATGAAATCGATATCATTCAACAATCTAGTCTCTAAGACCTCATCATCGTTGCACATCTTGAGAGCTTTGAGTTGTGCCTTGTTGAGAACTTTTGTCACTCCATTGAGGACAAGAGCCAACTTACCTTTCTTCTCAGTTAGTGTCGCCATTTTATATGGAAAAAAATATTTTATTGTGTGGCCTAGAGTTGTTGTCCAAGGATTGTCTTGTAAGTCTTCTCTGATAGCCATTTGTTGGTTAATCCAAAATTTAGGAGTGCGATCATTTCTCCTCTTGGTGGATACTTCCCGATCGCTGATTTCCATTCTTCTTCAGTTCTCACGAAGGATACTTTTGGAAGATTGGTGGAGTAGGCAATATTTTTGAGGCCAAAGGATTGAACGAGTTCTTTGAATTCTGAGAATTTCATAAGGTTTTCATTCATTCCAATATGTGAGAGTGCCACGATTGTAGGTCCTGCAGATTGGTTTCCTATCTTGTACTCTGCGATATTGATGTCTAACATGTTCTTCCATGCTTTCTCATCCTTGAGAATGATTGCTCTCGAGTCTATTATTGGATTGAAATCTTTTGGGAAGCTAATGCCAGCTGCCATGACTTCTTCCCTGGGAGGACTTGCACGAGTAGTACGGTGTGCTAGAGGTATGTAATATTTGTCTTCTCCGAATAGTACTTGTTTCATCTCATCCTCAGCATTCTTATTCATGATGACATAGCTATAACGTTGTCTGACACTTGATGCTAACTCATCTAAATCCGGCTTGAGGTGTGCGAAGAAATTCACAATGATATCTTTGAAGGTCTCCGTTGGAGTTCCCTTGAATAAAACAAATGAAGTGCAATTCCTTCTTGCTGCCATGAGTTTCCTCTCTCTGAATTGCTGAACCAGATAGAAGATGTGGACATGTTTCTTGGAACCAAAGGTGCAGAGGTTATTAAGCTTTGTGAAAGAGGCTGGTGGTGCTCCTAGGAAGTCATCCACGATGATTGCATAGATTTGGTCGTTGTCCAATTCATCCACATCTGGAATGTCATCTGGTTCATCAACGTCTATGAAATCTACGATCTCTTCATCTTCTTCCAATGTTTCATTCTTTCTCATAGGTTCTGTGATCTTCTCGTCAACTAATTCTTTGAACTTAACATAGGATTCATGTTCTAAGGTTGCTCTTGGTGCAATGATCTTGATACGAGTCCATTCCACAGAATCGAACAATCTGTTAAATACGAAGGTTGTCTTTCCAGATCCGCTTTCTCCAACCACCATCGCATCATATCATATATGAGGCGAAGAGAGGATTGATCTTTCTTTCTGGAGCCTTTCCAACCATATCTTCAATGCTCTTCAATTTAAAGCAAAGCTCTTGTTCACGTTGACTGAACATATTTATTATTTTGTAGCCTTAAAAATATGGACTCCAAGATTCTTTCAAAGCTTGCTGCGACGACCGTTGAAATCTATCGTTCGGTCTCTAGCAACAATACTACTAAGAGTTTCCCGATCAGTGGATCTAGCTTGTCTTCAAAGCTTCGCATCGTCTTTGCCCAGCCTGTAACCTTCAATGAGAACTCTGTCTACAAGCTCGAGTTGTTGAAGATCTCCTTTGTTGCCAATGTAAAGAATGTTACTGATTTGAACAATAAGCTGTATTACACCAAGGCTGGAACGAATACTACTCTTACCATTCCTGTTGGTACCTACAGCTATGACGATATCTTTGATTACATCAAAGCTGCCGAGCCTACTCTCATCTTCTCATTGAATGAGAATACTTCTAAAATCCAATGTGTTCTCCCTGCTACCATTGCTCTGAGAAACACTGCTGACCTTACCGATTCAATCTTGAGAAAACGTTTCGGTATGACTGCAACTTCTTATGCTGTTTCAACTGTTGCATTATCTGATGTTGAACCAAGCATCTCTGAAGTCAGCTCTGTAAACATTCGTTGTGATAAGATCGTTCCTTCATGTTGGGAGCAAGGTATTTCTGGAACTGCTGCAACTCTAACAAAAACTATGTTCACCTTCTACTATGGATCTCTTGCTATCGGAATGACTAATAGCTTTGATAAATGGGGATCTTCTGAACTCTATTTCATTATGGAGAAGACACGTCAACTCAATGAGATCACATTCTCTCTCTATGACCAGGATGGCAACGAATTGAATGAGAATATGGAGCTTGGTGTCTTCGCTAGGATCTCTCTTGTCAGGGATGCTGGTGATGGTGGTGAATCCTTCTAAATAAATAAGTTGTGAAGATTTTTTTTCTCTATAAATGATACCGTCTGGGAATGGCAATGGAGGAAATGGAACCTATGTGAATATGGGAATGTATCGGAAGAAGAATGAGCCGATCATCATCAAAACTAATGATTATTTACAATATGATGTTCCTGCTAGCGATATCGATACTGCTAAGGAAGTGATCAATAAGGAATATGCTGACACCAATCTTGTTCCAAAGAGTATGATAACCACCGACTCGAATGCCAATGATGATGTTACGATTCCAACGAGCAAGGCTGTCAATGAGAAGGTCTTGGATGCTGCTTTGGGTCTCCTGTCAAAGGTTGACACGAAGGATGGAAGTGCTTCGAGATTGAGTGTAACGACTGATGGTGCGAATGCAACAAATGCCTTGTCAATCAAAGGTTATGGTTCGTCAAAAGGTTGGGGGATATCGACTACACCAGCTAACGATACAGCGTGTCAGTTATGGAGATTCAATAACAGCACAGGTACATATAGAGCTTCAATGTCGCAAGCTGGTCAAAATGTTACGATTGATGACTTCTTGAGGATTTCTCTGACAGGATTTGGATCAAGCATTGAAACTGCTCTCATAACGAAACCTGCAAATGCAACTGATTGTAGTGTGTGGATACTTAAAAATAGTGCAGGCAGTTCAATTGCAAGCATCTGGCAATCTGGTGATGTTGCTAGGTTAGTAGGATTCAGTTCCAATCTTCTCAAATTCATCAATTATGGAACAGCTTTATCAGAAGCAATCACATTCACACCAACTGCACTCAGTGGTGCTGGTGTTGCTACAATGAGATTCAATGATACTACAGGTACAGTAAAATCAACAATCTCACAAAGAGCGGATGGTGCCATAAGAATCACTGGAAGTAATGGGATGGATATGATTGGTTACACAGGAACAGCATCTGGTCTGAGTTGTACTCCTGGTGAAACAGGTATTACTTATCCAATAAAATTCCAAAGCACCACCGCTGCAATTCAAGGCTTTGTGTATCAAGCCGGCAATGAGGTGACTTATAATGGTACTAAGGCTGAGTTCTATGGATACACCAAGGAAGCTCTCATCACAAAGCCATCTGTCACCACCGATCATGTGTTGTGGTCATTAAGGAATTCTGCTAACACTCAAGTTGCTACGATCTCGCAATCAGGAGATGTTCCATATCTTACAGGATTCACTTCAAGGAAACTCAAGATCACAGGCTATCCAGGAGTTGATACTGAAGGTCTTTCATTTACTCCAACATCGGCAACAGCAAATAATGCAGTTGTATTCAATAACAACAGTGGTACTCAGAAAGGTTCTATCTTTCAAACTGCAGATGGTAGTGTCAGGCATTTCTGTCAAACAATTGATCTTACTGGATTTACAAATGCTCAAGGACCTGCAATTAATATAGTACCGGGAAATACTACTGGAAATTATGCTATGAGTATCAAGAATAACGCTGGTACCTATATCGGTGGAATCTGGCAAGATGGTGATGTTGTAACCTTTGAGACTACTAAGATCAAACTCAAAACAGATACCTCTGCTGTTGATAGTTTTGCGACAACACTCAATACCTCGACGACGGCGATTCCTAGGTGTTCTGCAGTCTCTACTGCTCTTGCTTCTTATGCACCTCTTGCTGGAGCAACCTTCACATCTCAGGTTAATGTGCCAACTCTTAAACTCACAGGATCTTCGTCTGCAATCACTGCTATCAATACCTCTATTGCTGCGACTCCAAGTAATTCATCTCTCCTAACAGAATCTGGTATTGATACATTTGTGAGAGGATACACAGCTAACTTTGTAAGTGATTCTGGAGATACGATGACAGGGCAGTTGGTATTGCCTTCAATGAAACTCAATGGAACTGTTGTTGATTCTGTCTCGTCAACGCTCAACACTTCGGCATCTTCTATTCCAACTTGTTCAGCTGTTTCTGATGCTCTTGCCGCTGCAAATTCAGGATACTTGCCGTTGTCTGGTGGAACTCTTACTAGGATTGATGACAGCGTTGTTAGGAATGGTCTGACTCTGAGCGGATTTGGAAAAACTATTGATGAAGTCCCTCTCACAATTAGCACTCCTGCTGGCTTCTTTAAAACTGTGTTCACTAGATTCGTAAAGAATGGTGTTGAGAGAGGTTGCATTTATGATAGTAATAACAATGGTGCTAATGAGGGTGGTCTTGTGTTCTCTGCGTATGTTACTTCCACGAATTTCCAAATATTCCCAACCTCGTCATCGTCAACGATTCCACCAACTACTTGGGCTAACCAAGATTGTGAATTACAAATATCTTGCAGAGTTACTGGTGTTCTGAATGGTGTTGGTTATAACTGTTTCACGTTCTTTACCAAACCTTCGTATAGTTATCTGATTAAAGCTGAAGGTATTACCATGAGAACTGATGGAACTCTTACTAATTCTCATATGATTAGAAACATGTACGTGAATACAGATGCATCGAATAATATTACATCTGGATATTGTGATAATGTGAGAGGTTCTGCGATCTCAACAGCGTTTGCTACTCCGTATATTTATGCAACGGATCAGACTAATAAGCTTGTAAGACTTGGATACTCTGGATCTGGTAATGTGAGCACTTGTATCTATCATTGGACAATCATTCCTTGCTCAGGAGTATAATTGATAAAAAGAAGATCTTTATTTTTACTTGTCATAATGAACTAAATATCCATTACTGCCTAGTCTACTATAATAATGTCCAAATACTGCCTCACAAAGGAAGTCAATCTCATTAATATCATTCTTTACTGCTTCGACATAAGGTAAATGTTTATCAGCTGTTTTATCACCATGAATCCTTCTCATTTCATTTAAAGCTGGATCGAGTGCACGTCTCATAAAATCTCTAGTATCTTTCGTGTCATTTGATTTAATTATTACATCGCGCATTACAGACTCTATGAAACATGCTACGTAATCACCAATCTTGTTACTAAATCCATTATTTTTCATAAACTCATGATGACACTTGTCTGCTTCCCTAGTGAACTTAGTCATATAGAAGAAACCACCAATATTTTCATCAAGATATGGACAATTAGTATTACGGTCTAATAAATAGTAATACTTATCATTAATAGTGATACCTTGGATGACGCCGATTGCTTTATTCACTGCATCGGTAATCATAAATAGACTTTCTTTAAGATCAAAACGTTTTTTCTTATACTCAATCAACAAATTCATCAAAGCAGGGTATATTTTATGAAGTCTCTTTACCTCTTCTTCAGTAATATGGTATCTACCTTTATTATTGAATAACTTCACATATGTTCTGTGAAGGAATGAATAGATAGGTCGATAGCTAGCACCTGACAATTCAGTCAATATCTGAAATTCATTTCGACTTTCGAGAATAAAATCAACTGCTTGTTTGATAGCGACGGGATCAATTGAAGAGACATTGTCTTGCATTTATTATGTCGAAAAAATGATTTCATATTTACTCATGAACAACAGTATCCATATAGAGATTGAAGAATCTAATGAATTCACTGTTCCTTTCATCTTGAGTTGTGCGAATGGTATCCAATGGATTGAAGAATGATTCTCCGTAATTGTATGCCCATATCGAAACATATGAAATTGGTTTACCTTGATTTGCCATTCTCAATCGATAGAACGATATAAATGCTCTTCTCATATCAATTGATAGCTTTTGTATTGCATCCTCTAGTGAGTTGGAGTTTGTTACAGCTTCTGTGAAACCATTTCTAGACATGTAATCAATAAAGTATTCATCACCCTTCGCACCACACTTGTATGTTGTCATATATTTTGAGTGTGCTGTCTCTGTATTATTGTCTTGAGCACCTGTCATCGTTGTCCTTTTTCTTGTCGAAAAATAAAGAATTCAGTTTCAATTACAGTCCTACCCATTCTGCTATGTATCTGTCGAACGATTGATCAGAGCCTTCAAGCATAACTTTTTCAATTCTTCCAGTGATTGTCATATTTTTATATCTTCCTGAACTTTCGTCAAAGCCTTGACAGTGCGGTGAAATGAATGTATTCCTATTCATCTTGACTCTAAAATAATATCTGTCTTCTCCTATATTTATCATGTTGTATGGTTCAATCTCTTCCATTGAGTCTGTCCTTGGATTGTAGAATGTGTTTAAGAATTTTGATTGATTTATATCATCTCTTGTCTTTAATTTAATACAATCACGTCTGTAATCATCACAAATCCTAGCCCTACACATCGTTATATCCTCATCGATAGA
>Ga0183099_1002188_pt1 | contig 10293 bp, 8 predicted proteins | sample Biomet1_FD_127788 | JGI IMG/M metagenome (GOLD analysis project Ga0183099, IMG submission 127788) | Microbial communities from bioreactor (seeded with anoxic lake sediment) at LBNL, California, USA - Biofuel metagenome 1 | ecosystem: Engineered > Bioreactor > Anaerobic > Unclassified ... | reverse complement strand
CCCGCCGCCCCTGCCGAGGTCCCGTCTTGTGCGGGGGAACCCCCGGTAAGCGGGGGAACCCCCGCGTGCGCTTCCGTAACAGCACGATACGGGATGGATCAGTCGAAGCCGCATGGCATTCGGACCGCAGGACGGGCCGCATGCCGGTTTCCTGATGCCGTCCCGTTTTTTTTTGGCGTGTCTCCGGTACGGGCATCTCCCCCCTTCGGGGGGCCGGTCCCTTCCGGGCTGTCGGTTCGGCGCGTACCGCGCCGGAACCGGTCCGCTCCGCGGCCCGCCCTCCAGGCACCTGACGCGGAAGATTCGCCCGGTTGACAGTTTTGTCGCAGTGGATTGATGCTTGCCATGTTATGGAATACGAGCACCGCTCCGGCACTGCGGAAGCGCCGGTTTATTAAAAAAAGTGATATTTATGCTATACTCGGTTTCAGGATAAATAAAATGACGGCTATAACACAAAATTGGACACCTTATCACGCAAAACTTGCCGCATTTACACTGACTCGGAGATGTCCGACTGACAGCCAGGATAGGCTTGCCAGTGTTCTGTTGGACTCAAAAGTTGATCTTAACCCTCATCAAATCGATGCCGCCTTGTTCGCGTTTCAAACTCCACTCTCTAAAGGGGCTATTCTTGCTGATGAAGTCGGCTTGGGAAAGACTATTGAAGCTGGTTTGGTGATATCTCAACGCTGGGCTGAGCGAAAACGGAAGATCCTGATAATCACGCCATCAAACCTGCGGAAACAATGGGCTCAGGAACTGTATGAGAAGTTTTTCCTTCCGAGCATTATTATGGAGGCAAGGTCATGGACAAATTTGAACAAGGAAGGACACTCAAGACCCTTTCTTTCTGATTCTATCGTTCTTTGTTCGTACCAGTTTGCCCGTAATAAGGCCGACGAGATTTCGTCTATCAGATGGGATTTGGTTGTTTTTGACGAAGCCCATAGACTGCGGAACGTCTATAAACCGAATAATGTCATTGCGAATACCTTGAAGCAAGCGCTCAAGGATAATCCCATGCTGCTCTTGACCGCCACACCACTTCAAAACTCGATTCTTGAGCTTTATGGATTGGTGAGTTTCATCGATGACCACATGTTCGGTGACGTTAAGAGTTTCAAGGAACAGTATGGCTCCTCTCCTTCGGATCAGGCGCTGAATCAGCTCAGTCGTCGGATACAACCGATATGTAAGAGAGCACTTCGCCGGCAAGTTCTGCCCTATATCCGCTATACAAAGCGCTTCCCGATCCTTCAGCCATTTACCCCCGAGGAACGCGAGGACAGACTCTATAATCTCGTTTCCGATTATCTCCAACGCCCTAATTTGCAGGCGCTTCCATCCCGCCAACGTACTCTTATGACGCTCATTATTCGGAAGCTTTTAGCCTCATCGACGTATGCTATCGCGGGGACTCTGGAAACGCTTTCCAGACGGCTCGAATGTATGCTCGCGGACGACGCGAGTGTATCAGACGATCTTGTTGCGACTGTCAGCGACGATTATGAAGAAGCGCCTGAAATCGAAGATGAATGGGATGATCCAGAAGGTATCGACTCTTTTTCAGAAGAAAAGAAAGACGCGATCCGAAGTGAAATAGCCGATCTGCATTCCTTTCGTGAACTCGCGCTTGGGATAACCGAGAACGCGAAGGGGCTAGCTCTTTTGACTGCCCTGGAAAAAGGTTTTGACGCGGCAGTTCGTTTTGGCGGAAGCAGGAAGGCTATTATCTTTACGGAGTCCCGACGTACTCAGGAATATATCCTTGATCTTCTCTCCAGCACACCCTGGAAAGACGGGGTTTTGCTCTTCAATGGCTCGAATACGGATAAACGGTCTCAAGAGATATATGCGGCCTGGTATGAGCGTTATAAGGATACTGACCGGATATCGGGTTCGCGTTCCGCAGATACCCGACAGGCGCTCGTAGATTATTTCAGGGAAGAAGGCTCGATCATGATCGCCACGGAAGCCGGCGCGGAGGGGATCAACCTGCAGTTCTGCTCCTTGGTGGTCAATTATGATCTTCCCTGGAATCCCCAGCGGGTCGAGCAGAGAATCGGGCGCTGTCATCGCTATGGTCAACAATTTGACGTTGTCGTAGTCAATTTCCTCAATAGTTCAAACGCTGCCGACCAGCGGGTATATGAGCTGCTCTCCGAGAAGTTTCGTCTATTTGATGGCGTCTTTGGAACGAGTGACGAAGTTCTAGGCGCTATCGAATCCGGTGTCGATTTCGAGAAGCGAATCGCCGGGATCTATCAGAGCTGCCGGAAACCCGAGGACATTCAAACGGCTTTTGATGCCCTTCAAACCGAATTACGCGCGGATATCGATGTCTCTCTTTCTTCGGCACGGACGAAGCTTCTGGAAAACTTTGATGATGAAGTACGGGAAAAGTTAAAACTGCGAGAATCTTCGACTACTGAAATATGCTCTCGGTTCCAATCCTTGTTGATGTCGCTTACGTGTTATGAGCTTCAGGAACGGGCGGAACGGCTTGATCAAGGTTCCTTTCTTCTGCATCAGGCCCCTTCAGGTCTTACCGTTCCAACCGGGCGGTATTCGATTCTTGGTGCGGATATGGATTCTCATGTGTATCGCTCGACGCATCCCATTGCAATCTCGGTTCTGGAGTCAGCTCGATCACGGGATTTGAGCCCTGCGATGGTCAGTTTTGACTTGTCAAACCATGAGGGCAAAATTACTGCTCTTGAGGGGTATGTCGGACGATCCGGGTCTCTGCGGGTGTCGTTCTTGTCCGTTTTGTCGTTGGATCAAGCCGAGGATCATTTCGTTTTTTCCTGTATTTCCGATGCGGGAGAGGTTCTTGATGATGATTTTGTCATGCGTCTCTTTTCGCTTGATGGCACCATAGATGGGGGGTATACTGATTCTGCCCACCACGAGCTGATCGATGAGGTGTACGCCCGGAAGGTAAAGCTCCTCTGCGATGACCTTTCCCGGCGCAATATGAAGTTCTTCGAGGCAGAGTCCGAGAAGCTTGAGTCCTGGGCTGATGACCTGAAGGACGGGCTCGAGCGCGAGATCAAGGATATTGACCGTCAAATCCGCGAGGCTCGTCATAATAGTTCGGTCTCCCTGACCCTGGAAGAGAAGCTCGTCTTCCAACGCGAAATACGATTACTTGAGCAAACCCGGAGTACCAAGCGTAAGAATCTTTTCGAAACGCAAGACCAAATTGACGCCCGCCGAAACGGGATGATCGATGAGATAGAACAAAAGCTGAAAATGGGAACAGAAGAAAAAACACTATTTGAAATTGGGTGGAGGGTTGAATAATGGCAGAAACGGATAATATTGCTCGAATGGCAGAATTGCTCGCAACAGAGATATTTCCGCTTTTTTATTGGGATAAAATTGGACCAATGAATGAAAATTGGACTTGTTACAATCCTCTCCATGAGAAGAAGACTCATCCATCAGATATAGTTTTCACATACAAAGAACCATATAATTCATTTCGAAGTTATCTTAATTGCGATCTTAAAAGCTATGCAAAAAATAGTATTACTCCTGGATCAATCCGGACTGCTATCAATAATCTTGCTCTCTCCGTTCAATGTGCACAAATAAGTGCTGAATGGCAGAAGAAGTATATGCACCATAGCGATAATTATAACATTTTTGGGTTACTATTTATTTATAACCATGATGGAGAATATGATTCTAATTTTGATAACTTACTTACCTTAGCCTTAACTGAGGATGTTACCATTCCTCAAAATGTTAGGATTTTTGTACTTGGTCCAAGTGATATTTGCTATTTAAATACCGTTATTACTGATTTAAAAGTGCTTCGCGGAGATAAAAAAATAGCTGATAAAGAACATTGTTCTTTTTACTATCCAGACCTTGTTAATAAAAGAGCAAATAGTCTTATCTCAAACTTGCCTGGTACGATTGAAGTGTTAACAAGTCCTTATCAAGTGATTAAATACACTGTTGAAAATATTTCCGAAATGTTGATTTATTATAGAAGAACGGGATCATCGGAAGATGAGTTTTTGTTTCTTTTTGATTACTTATTTCATTATCAACAACTTCAGACAAATCGTAAAATTGTAATCTCTTTACCTTATCCAGATAAAAATGCTCCGGCAAATTTTGAACATGCAAAAGTACGATACTGTATGGATAGAGATAATGCTGATTCAATACAAGAAATACTTCACAAGGTAGAATATAGAACAGTTACAAATGTGAACCGACAATTTAGTACAACCGAAATAGGAATGAGATATGAATAGCAAAGATATTTACTATGCAACAGAAAAAGATATTTTTGATTTACTCGCTTCAAAGCGTAAGCACTTTACGAAAGATGTGCTGCTTGAATTATGTAAAGATAGAGGTATTATTTGTTCAAACGATGAAGATAAAGATAGGTTGATCGAGTATATATCAATACTTCCTTATGCGTATCAAGATCTTGCCTCATTGCTTGATCAAGTACAAATTAATACACGTGGAGATAAGAAAATATCCACTAAGATCGATATCCCTTTTAATGTGTCTTTGATTCAGAATGCTGTTAATAAAATCAAAGAAGTGAGGGGGGAGGAGAAAAAAGAAGTTTTTTCGGTCGTTGCCGAATCGGACTCAAAGATTGTTGTTGATGTTAGCTATACTGAGTTAGATTATGGTGCGACTAGATTAAAGCAACGAGTTGATAGAAATGATCGGATTGAAATAATAAAAAATGATGATGGTGGAATATACCTTCGATTACCATCTAATGAACGGATGCAAGAATTAAAAAATGTCGTTGCATTATCAGTAATCGGAGAATCAACTGATGTTAAGCCTAAAGAGATAAACCTATCGGGTGTACGCATCCCTGAAGCGAGAACAAAGTTCTTTTTAACACTAATTCAATCAACAAATGGTCTTAAATTACATGATGTAAGTTCGATAAAAGTTGCGGCAATCAGTGATCAAGCTATTGAAGAGATTGAAGATGATGGAGACGACATTGATATTATTCAACAAGAAATTGTTGGAAAATTACAGAATGCAATTTTGCAAGGATCAGATCTTTTAAAAACCATAGAATATAAATCTTTGATTGACAAAGGTTTTTATATTTGTTCGATTATCTGGAATACAGTAGATAATAATCATGATAAATATCAATTTGAAGCTAGTTTTTCTGATACTGAAAATTGCAATAATTTCGTATATTCTTTGCGAGGTGTATATAAATGGAAAGAAGACAAATATACATCGACTCGTCGGGCTATAGAAGGTCTGGAAAAGAATGAACTACTTCGAACAGTAGAAAAGGCGGCTGAGGAATCATTCGACAAGATTGTTAGAGAATACTGTAGTTAGGGTTAGGTGTTTATGGATCGGTTACAGTTATTTAGAACAACTAAAATGCCAGAAACCTCTGAGATTGGAAAAAAGATTATTGATAGACCTTTTAACAAGAACTCACAAGAAGGTTTTGTCTTGATTATGAAAAATGAAAATAGTATTGAGGCTTCTTATTATTGTAAGCAGGTAAAGAAAATACCTGAGATGAATCCATATGAAAAAAGAATGCAGGATGTTGTTTTTTATTCTAAATTAGATTTTGTTATTTTAAATGATTCTTCATTGTTTTATTTAATTAACCCATCTCGAGATTCTATGTATTTATATGATACTGTAGCCAAGATGCTTGGTTTTGAAAAAGTTTTTAATAAGTATTGTATTTCCATTAATGCATTAATTGAATTGTTGAAAGTAAATCTTTCTTCATTCTCTGTGTTTCGGGTGGTTATTGAAAATATCCCTTTCACAAACAGTATATATGGTAATCTTGTTTTAAAAGGACTGATAATATTTATCCATTGTTAAATAACTATCATAATTACCAAATAAAACAAATTTCAGCACAGTATCTAAAAAAGGATAACTCTCTTTGTTTTTTCTCTTTAACTAATACAGGTCGCTTAACATGCAAGTCTGAAGATCGAAGTTCGCTAATCAATGTGCTGTCTTCAAACGATATTGCTATAAGGAATGCTTAAAATGCGTAATAAACTAGAACTTACTTGGATAGGGAAAGAAAACAGACCACAGCTTGAACCAAGGATTTTGCTTGAAGATATTAACAAATCATTTCATGCTAAGTTAAGGATTTCGAGAGATGATTTCTTTGATAATAAATTGATCTTCGGTGATAATCTACTCGCGCTAAAATCATTAGAGAATAATTATGCAGGGAAAGTAAAATGCATTTTCATCGATCCTCCGTATAATACCGGTAGCGCATTTGAGCATTATGATGATGGTGTTGAGCACTCTGTATGGCTTGGATTAATGAGAGATAGGTTGGAATTAATAAGGAAGCTGCTTTCGGATGATGGGAGCTTATGGATTACGATTGATGATAATGAATGTCATTATCTTAAGATTCTTTGTGATGAAATATTTTTTCGTGATAACTTTGTACGACATATTACTTGGCAAAAGAAATATAGTGTGAGTAATAATTACAAAGGGATAGCCTCCATAACTGATAATATCCTGGTTTATAGAAAGACTAGTGCCTTTACAAATAATCTATTGCCTCGATCTCATGAGTCATCATCGCGATATAATAATCCAGACAATGATCCTCGTGGACCATGGAAAGCTGTCGATTACCTAAACCAGGCGACGGTCGAACAGCGGCCAAATCTTGTTTATGATATTAAAAACCCTTTTACGGGAGAGATTGTCAGAAATCGTGTAAAGGCATGGAAATATGAACCAGATACACATGCGATTCATGTGAACGAAAATCGTCTTTGGTGGGGAATCCATGGCGAGAACTCTGTGCCGTCCCTTAAATTATTTCTCTCAGAAGTACGTGATGGTATGACCCCTCATAATTGGTGGCCACACAATGAAGTTGGTCATACGGATGAAGCAAAGAAAGAAAGTATAGAATTATTTGGTAGTGAAGATGTCTTTTCTACACCTAAACCAGAACGTTTATTGCAAAGAATAATTAATATAGCCACCAACCCCGGCGATCTCGTTCTCGACTCCTTCGCTGGTTCCGGTACAACTGGAGCTGTCGCTCACAAAATGGGACGACGGTGGATTATGATCGAACTTGGAGAGCATTGTCATACGCATATCATCCCGCGTCTCAAGAAAGTCATTAATGGCGAAGATAAGGGCGGAATAACCGAGGCCGTGAATTGGAGAGGTGGCGGTGGGTTTCGTTACTATCGGCTTGTACCATCCCTTTTGCAGAAGGACAAATGGGATAACTGGGTTATCAACAAAGAATACAAACCTGAAATGCTTGCGGAGGCCGTCTGCAAACTTGAGGGATTTGACTATGATCCTTCAGATTCGATCTATTGGATGCATGGACATTCGACCGAACGTGATTACATCTACGTCACGACACAAATACTTTCGCGTGAACAACTTCAGCTTATCTCGGATGAAGTTGGAGACGATCGGACACTCCTCATCATGTGCGCGGCATTCAAGGGGAATGCGGATGATTACAAGAACCTGACCATAAAGAAAATTCCGAACACCATCCTCTCGAAATGCGAATGGGGACATGATGATTACAGTCTCCAGATCGAAAACCTTCCGATGGCAGAAAAGCCGAAGAAGGCTCAAGCAGACCTGTTTGACGCGGCGGAGGACTAATGGGCGACTACGTTCCGCCATTCAAGATCACCGCGAAGAGCATTACCCTGATTGCCGAAATATCGGCTCAGCTTGAACGATATGCCATCAGAATGGAGCAGAGCGATTCGATCAAGCTGCGAAAGGCAAACAGGATCAAAACGATTCAGGGGTCCCTCGCGATAGAGGGCAATACGCTCAGCGAAGACCAGATAACCGCGATACTCGAAGGCAAGAACATAATCGCGCCAAAACGGGAAGTACAGGAAGTACGTAATGCCATAAAGACGTATGATCGCTTCGCGGCCTGGAATCCCTATTCAGTGAAAGACCTTCTGGAAGCCCATGAATCCATGATGACCGGCCTTATCGACGAATCCGGAATCTTCCGTCATGGAGGCGTTGGCGTCCTTGCGGGGACGCAGGTAATCCATCTTGCCCCTCCGGCTGATCGGGTTCCCTTCCTCATCAAAGACCTCCTAGAATGGCTTGAGCGGTCAGATGATCATCCCCTGGTGAAGAGCTCCGTTTTTCATTACGAGTTTGAGTTTATTCATCCCTTTGCGGATGGAAATGGACGAATGGGACGACTTTGGCAGACCCTCATATTAACAGCCTGGAAACCGGTGTTCGCCCATGTTCCGATTGAGAACATGGTATACGCCCATCAAGGGGAGTATTACCAGGCAATCAATGAAAGCACCGAGAAAACCGATGCGGGAATCTTTGTCGAGTTCCTTCTTGGTTCAGTTCTTGAAGCCTTGGTAAGCCATCGAGAACCTACCCCCGAAGTCACCCCTGGAGTCACCCCCGAAGTCAAAAAACTATTGAACGTATTTAAAAAGGCAGAAGAACTGACTCGAAAGGAACTTCAGGATAGACTTGGCCTCAAAGATGAAAAAAACTTCCGTCAGAAATACCTCTTACCGGCCCTCGCTGGCCGGCAAATAGAAATGACCGTTCCCGATAAACCAAACAGCAGATTACAGAAATACAAACGAACGGAACGGAGTCAACAATGAGTGATGAAACATCCTTAACGCCTCCCGAGACGACTTTTATGTTTTTTCAGCCGGAGGACGGCAAAACTCGCGTCGAAGTCCGTGTTGTCGAGAATGATGTGTGGCTTTCTCAGGCCCAGATTGCTACGTTGTATCAGACAACTCCACAGAACATATCTCAGCATATAAACGAGATATTTCTTGAAGGCGAGTTACAGGAGGGGGCAACTTGTAAGCAATACTTACAAGTTCAGCAGGAAGGTTCTCGTACCGTTCGCCGAAATACCAAGTTTTATAACCTTAAAATGATATTGGCGATCGGGTATCGCGTTCGGAACAATCGGGGCGTTCAATTCAGGACCTGGGCTTCGAATATACTCGCAGAGTATATCGTGAAAGGGTTTGCAATGGATGATGAGCGTCTGAAAAACCCCTCAGGTACCGGAATTGATTACTTTGACGAGCTTCTTGAACGAATCAGGGATATCCGGACATCCGAGAAGCGCGTGTATCAAAAAATTAAGGATATTTTTAAATTATCATCGGATTATAACGAAAACGCGGAGGAAACGGTTGAGTTTTTTAAAATTGTCCAAAATAAACTCCATTGGGCCGCTACGGGGAAAACCGCTGCTGAATTAATTGCTGAACGAGCGAATCCCTCAGAGCCGAATATGGGCTTGACCAGCTGGTCGGGCGGCAAAGTTCGAAAAGTTGATGTAACTGTAGCGAAAAATTACCTTGATTCCCATGAAATCGACGAATTGAACAGAATTGTGTCTATGTATCTTGATTTCGCGGAAGATCAGGCAAAGCGCAAGAAGTATCTTTTCATGAAGGATTGGATCGATAAACTGGATGCGTTTCTCCAGTTTAATGACAGGGAAATCCTTCAAAATGCGGGCTCGATATCAATGAAAGTTGCCCAAAAACTGGCAGCAGATCGTTATGAAGAGTTCAATGAAGCTCGATTGCGACGGGTAACCGAGGATGAAAAAAAAGAAGACTTGCGTGCGATAGAGGATCGAATAAACAAAGAGCGAAAAGAGGTCAAAAAATGAATGAACGTCTCGTTAATACCATTGCCGGACGAATGAGCCTCCGAAATCCTTTGCGTGAAAGCCTCGAGCGGCTGGATCGTGTCATGGACCTTTGTGAGATAGGGAAGGGTGGCGATTCAAAGGATATCCTTACCGCGATCAATAGGGAATACCCGACCGTATCCGATTTTGAACGAGACTTTCCCTCGCTCTGCTTTGCGATTGCGACAGGTGTTGGAAAGACCCGCCTAATGGGCGCATTCATCTCGTACCTGCATCTTGCCAAGGGCGTGAATCACTTCTTCGTTCTCGCGCCCAATCTTACGATCTATAATAAGCTTATTACCGATTTTACCCCAAATACTCCAAAGTACGTTTTCAAGGGTATTGCCGAGTTTGCCCAAGAACCCCCGATCATCGTAACGGGTGATAACTATGAAACGGGAATCGGTACGCGGAATAGCCTATCATTCGGCGACGTTATAATCAACGATTTTCAACATCTCGAAGATAAAGTACAGAAGTTCGCGGAATAGCCTATCATTCGGCGACGTTATAATCAACGATTTTCAACATCTCGAAGATAAAGTACAGAAGTT
>Ga0183099_1002187_pt1 | contig 10295 bp, 11 predicted proteins | sample Biomet1_FD_127788 | JGI IMG/M metagenome (GOLD analysis project Ga0183099, IMG submission 127788) | Microbial communities from bioreactor (seeded with anoxic lake sediment) at LBNL, California, USA - Biofuel metagenome 1 | ecosystem: Engineered > Bioreactor > Anaerobic > Unclassified ... | reverse complement strand
TGCGGGCACGTTAGCCCGCAGCAGCCTGATTAGCAAGGATCAAAGATTATCGATCTGTTTGTCTTGCGGATAAGCAACCTGATAGCCGGTGTCTAATATTACCGCTTTACCGGCTGGCAACGGCAATTCCCAACGTTGAACGCCGGCTTGCTGATTCACATTCTGTTCTTTCGGCGCAACAGTGCCTTCTAATACCGACACTTGAATATCTTGCTGTTTGGAAACCGGCCAGCTATCCAGCACAGTCAGCAGCATAGATTTGGGGTGTCCGTTAATAGCTTTAAGTTGATAATGACGTTGCAGAGTCTGTTGTTTATTCAGCACACCCGACTTGCCCGCTTCATCTTTCAGCGTCTGCCATTCCAGCTTCACTGCATCATCGGCACCAAAACCCATTGCGATCTGATCTTTCGGAGCTAATAACGGCTGATCAACCCGCCCTACTCTGACACCATCGCGTTGTAGTAACCATTCGCCCGGTAACAGCGGTGTAGAAGAAGGATTTTCCACTTTTGCATACAGATAAGCATGCGGATCCAGACGCGGTACAGCCTGTAAATTTAACGTAACTGGCCACTGCTGTTGCTGCAAAACTACCCGTTGTTTTTCTTCGCTGGAATTCACACTGATCTTGCCTGGGATCTGATACGAAACATGATAGCCACTATCAATCACCATCGCCCGTTGCTCCGCTACCGGCGCGGCGGCGGCCATCATTTCCGGCATCGCTGCATCCGCAACTGACTCCGCCGATTTCATCAATGTATTCCGCGGTATCGGGCGTAGGTAATCAATCCACCAGCTGGAAAGTGCTGGTGGCTCTACCGCTGCACTTGGTTGCAGTGTTGAGAGAGTCAGGGCGACATTGTCCCAGTTTTCACCACTATTTTGCTGCACATAGGCTGCTTGAGTGACTGCCAGTTTGCTTTGTTGCGTATCCAGATTGGCATCATAGACCGGATACCAGCTTGCCTGATTTAGCTGGTAACTGAGTTTCATCGCTAATTTGCCACCCGCCGATTGCAGATGTACCACAGCAATTTTATTGTCCTGCTGACGATTATTAAGCTGTTCTAGCTCGCGTTGTGTCACCTCAATTTGCAGTTTAAGTGCACGGAGATCACGAGCCAGAGCGACTTTCGCCGCACCAACCTCTTTCATCCCCGCCCCCAGCGTCTGCCAGCCAGCACGCCACTGGGCAGTCGAATTGCTTTCCGCTTTATCTGCTTTAGGCGAACCACCTTGTTCCGCCAGTTTTTGCAGATAGGTTTGCTGGGTGTTCAGTGCCAGTTCATCAGCCTGCAATAACGCCTGCTGATCTAGTTGTGCCGTCAGCTTATCTTGTAACTCTTTCGCGCGTGGCAGCACCAGCTCGCTGTGCACTTCGTTTTTAAGCTCTACGCTGGCCACCGAACTGCCTTTATCGCCACTGCCGGTGATCCGCAGAGAGTTCTCATCTAACGTGGATGGTAAACCAGCGACCAAGACCGTCTGCGGCCCTGCTGGCAATTCCACCGTAAACGTTCGCGTTACCGTGGCTGATGATGGGTAAACCGTTACCGCAGCGATCTGGCTATCAATGACTTGCTCCGCCATCGCGGATGACACCATCAAAGCCAGTAAACTCAATGAAAATACTCGGATTGTTTTATTCGACATTATGTTCTCCCGTACTCAATCCAGCGTCAGGCGCGCGGATGATGTTCCTGATGTAATTCTTGCAAACGAGCCTGTGCCACATGGGTATAGATCTGCGTCGTCGACAGATCTGAGTGGCCGAGCAACATCTGCACGACGCGTAAATCAGCGCCATGATTCAATAAATGTGTGGCAAAAGCATGTCGCAGCGTATGCGGTGACAGATCAGAATTAATATTCGCGCGCACCGCGTAAAGTTTTATGCGATGCCAGAATGTCTGCCGGGTCATATGCTGCGCACGGTTAGAGGGAAACAACACGTCCGATGGTTGTTCATGCAACAGCGTCATACGCCCTTCGCGCATAAAACGTTGGATCCAGTATTGCGCTTCCTCGCCTGTCGGCACTAAGCGGTCTTTATTACCTTTGCCGGTCACCCGCACATACGCCATATTGGAAGCCAACTGATGGATCTGCAGGCTCACCAATTCGGTGACACGCAGACCAGTGGCATAAAGCAATTCCAGCATCGCTTTATCGCGTAACTCAAGCGGGTCTTGCACGCGCGGCTCAGACAATAGTGCATCCACTTGTTCTTCGCTGATATCTTTGGGCAGGCGCAATGGCAGTTTCGGGCCATCCAGCGCTACCGTTGGATCATCAGCCCGTAACTGCTCGCGGATCAAAAACTGATAAAAACGACGCAAAGCACTCAGTAACCGCGCGGTTGAAGTTGCCTTAAAGCCCTGATCGATCCGCCATGCCAGATAGTTATGCAGCAACAAGGTATCGAGCGTCAGATAAGAAGAAGCCTTGCTGTCGAGCCAATCGTTCAGTTTATAGAGATCAGTCCGGTAAGCAGAAATTGAATTATCAGCCAGCCCGCGTTCCAGCCATAACATATCCAAAAACTGCTCAATCAGAGGATTATCTTGTTTCATTACTAATTAGTGACCTTTATTGGCGATCCGCTCTGCACTTTTGTAACATGGAATCCATTTTGTTGTCTGGAAATCATTATGCAAATTGGTCTGTTTTACGGCTCCAGCACCTGTTATACCGAAATTGTAGCGGAAAAAATCCAATCTATTCTGGGTGCTGATCTCATCACGATCCATAACCTTGCCGATACGCCTGTCAGCAAAATGGCCGACTACAGCATTCTGTTTTTAGGCATTCCAACCTGGGATTTTGGCGAGATTCAAACCGATTGGGCCAATAACTGGGATGTCATCGATGAAGTCGATCTGAACGGTAAAATCGTGGCGTTATTTGGTCTGGGTGATCAGGGAACCTATGGCGAGTGGTTTTTAGATGCAATGGGGTTATTGCACGACAAACTGCTGGCCAAAGGCTGTCAGATCGTTGGTTACTGGCCAAATGAAGGCTATGAGTTTGATGCTTCGAAAGCCTTGGTTGCCGATGGCAGCTATTTTTGCGGGCTGGCGCTGGATGACATCACGCAATATGAACAAACCGACGAGCGCCTGCAAAAATGGCTGCCACAAGTGCTAGAAGAAATAGCTGATATTTAAGCTGACATGCGCAGATAAAATTCATCTGCCAACGCAATAAATTCGGAAGAGTAACGATTATCTGTTTCTCGCAGACAAAGTTGCTCATCCACCGTTTCGGTTGCCTTGCGACTCAACAGCAATAACACCAGATTAGGCGTTTTACCGCGTTTGGTTTCCACGAGGCAGCGTCGCTGTAAATGCCAGCCCAGCGCTTCCGCCAGTGCAACTAACTGCTCACCTTGTTCCACCGGCAACACTAACGCCAGTTTGCCTAATGGTGCCAGCAAACGTTCTGCACTGTGTAGTAATGCTGTTTGATCTAATTCACCAGTATGGCGTGCCCGCTGTCGCGCCGCGTCAGGCAATGTCTGCCCATGCACAAAATAGGGCGGGTTGCTGATGATCAAATCGTAATCCGGAGCCTGAAAAGTACGAATATCATGCCGGATAATACGAATACGCTCACGCCATGGGGAACCGTTAATGTTCTCCTCAGCCTGTTTCACGGCATCGGCATCTAATTCCACTGCATCAATCTGCACTGTTTGGCTTGTGCGCTGTGCCAACATCAAGGCGAGAATGCCGGTTCCGGTTCCGATATCCAGAATACGTTTTGCCCCAATGACAGGCACCCAACTGCCGAGCACAATACTGTCAGTACCGACCTTCATCGCACAGCGATCTTGCTCAATATGAAACTGTTTAAAAGTAAAGCTATGACCGCCCATAGGAATCTTTCATCTTCTGAATTTTCAGTAACACTAAAATAGCTGCGAATTTTACGCCATACTTGCCTATAATGTGCGCCCTCATTTGTAAGTCAGGAAGTCGTTTATGTCTTTTGAATCCTTAGAATTGGATCCCGTTCTGCTGCAAGCCGTGGAAGAACTGGGTTTCAAACGCCCAACCACCATTCAATCACAAGTGATCCCGGTGGCGATGGAAGGACGCGATGTGATGGCTTCCGCACCAACCGGCACCGGTAAAACTGCAGCATTCCTGCTGCCAATCATGCAGCACATGATCGATTTTCCGCGTCGCCGTCCCGGCCCGGCCCGTGCATTGATCTTAACGCCAACCCGTGAACTGGCACTGCAAATCACCGAACAGGCTGAAGCACTGGCTGCCTACACGCATATGAAAGTCGCCAGCATCATCGGTGGTGTCGCGGAAGAGAAACAACTTCCCGCATTAGAAAAAACTGTCGATATCATCATCGCGACTCCCGGTCGTCTGATGCAATACATTGAAGATGAACGCTTCGACAGCCGTGATATTGAAATTCTGGTGCTGGATGAAGCTGACCGCATGCTGGACATGGGCTTTATCGGTGATGTGGATCGTATCGCAGCCGAAGCCCGCTGGCGTAAGCAGACCATGCTGTTCTCCGCTACGCTGGAAGGCGCTGGTCTGAAGAAATTTGCCGAAGACTTGCTGAAAGATCCGGCCGAACTGTATGCCGAACCACCTCGCAGTGAACGCAAGAAAATTCAGCAGCTGGTTTATTTTGCTGATACTGCAGAACATAAATTCCAGTTGCTGAAGCACTTGCTGCAACAGGAAGACGTAACACGCAGCATTATTTTTGTTAAAACCCGTGAGCGCCTGGCGGAACTGGTCAGCCAGTTACAAGCCAGCGGTATCGATTGCGCGTGGTTACGCGGTGAAATGGAACAGGAAAAGCGTATTGAAGCGCTGAACCGTTTCCGTTCCGATCGGGTTAAAATTCTGGTGGCCACCGATGTCGCTTCACGTGGTATCGACTTGCCGGACGTTAGCCATGTCTTTAACTACGACATGCCGCGTTCTGCTGACACCTATATTCACCGTATTGGTCGTACCGGGCGTGCCGGCAAAAAAGGTTGTGCCATCAATCTGATTGAAGCGCATGACGTGGGCATGATGGAACGTGTTGAACGTTACTCTGAAGAAAAAATGATGCGTCGTGTGGTAGACAGCATGCGTCCGCAGCACAAAATCAGCAAACCAGCCGGTAAGCGCAAAGAGAAAAAAGAAGACGAGAAAAAAGACGATAAGAAACCGAAGGAAAAGATCCGTCATCGCGTCAGCAAAAACAAAGGCAAACCAGACTGGGCGAAAAAACACGCCGAAAAAGCAGCTAAAGCGGCTGAAAAACCAGAGTCTAAATAAGCGCTTCACCACCCCGCCTGTTTCCGCAGGCGGGTTTATTCTTCTGCTACTTTATTCTTCTGTTACCGCGACATATCTTCCGGACGACGAAACACCAGTTTGTTTTCCGTCGATAATTCAGGGCAATACCCGTAACCGGCCACAGTAAAATCCAGCAGTTGCTCAGGCTTGCTGATGCGTTCTTTGACTAATAACGCGCCATCAGCCCGCGAGCCTTTTTCGCGTAAAAACTGATGATTTTATATTTGCCGTTTTTCTCATCCTGAAACACCGGCGTGATCACCCGCCCCGCCAGCTGTTTGACATTCACCGATCTGAAATACTCATCCGATGCCAGATTCAGCAGCACATTATCCCCCTGTTCTGCCAGTGCCTGATTCAGATGCCCGGTAATAATATCGCCCCAGAAAGCATACAGATCCTTCCCCCGCGGATTACCGAGCCTGGTGCCCATCTCCAGCCGGTATGGTTGCAATAAATCCAGCGGCCGTAACAGACCATACAGCCCGGAAAGAATGCGGAGATGCTGCTGCGCCACATCCAGATCAGCATCATCAAAATCCTGTGCAGCCAGCCCGGAATAAACGTCACCATTGAATGCCATCACGGCAGGACGGGCATTCTGCGGCGTTGCAACCGGCTCCCACTGTGCGTAGCGCGCCACATTAAGTCCGGCCAGCTTGTCACTCAGGCTCATCAGAGAGGCAATATCTGCCGGTGTAAACTGGCGCAGTTGTTCAATCAGTAATGCCGACTCATGCATCAGTGCCGGTTCAGAAAAACGGGAAGTAGTGAGCGGAGATTCATAATCCAGAGATTTGGCGGGAGAAAGCACAGCCAGCATATGCACCTCAATAAAAAAGGATGAAGCAGTAACTTGTTATCAACATGTTACCACGTTCATCCCTGTTATTGCTGCTTATGCGACCGTCACGTTATCCAGCATGCCGGAGTCATAATTTCCACCGGCAGCCATCTTGATCATAACGCGGACTTCGTTGCCGGAATCGGCAAATGCCAGCGCCTCATCGAAGCCAATCGCACCTTGCTGATACAACTCGAACAAAGACTGATCGAAGGTGGTCATCCCCAGTTCACGGAACGGGACATCGTCTCTTTCAGACGATGCACCTCACCTTTACGCATAATGTCACTGATCAGGGGTGAATTAAGCATAATTTCAAATGCCGCCCGCCGGCCTTTACCATCGATCGTTGGAACCAGTTGCTGCGCCACAATCGCTTTTAAGTTAAATGCCAAATCGTACATCAGCAGGCGATGCTTTTCTGCCGGCACTAAGTGAAGAATACGTTCTATTGCCTGGTTTGCATTATTCGCATGCAATGTGGCCATGCAAAGATGACCGGTTTCCGCAAACGATAAGGCAAATTCCATGGTTTCTTCAGAGCGGATTTCACCGATCAGGATAACGTCCGGAGCCTGGCGTAACGCACTTTTCAGACCCTCATCAAACGAGAGCGTATCCGAGCCGACCTCACGCTGGGTGATCAGACTGCGATCGTGCTTATGCACGAATTCAACCGGATCTTCAATCGTCAGAATATGGTCGTTCGCATGGCTGTTACGATAACCAATCATCGCCGCCTGCGTAGTAGATTTACCCGCCCCGGTTGCACCAACAAACAGGATCAGCCCGCGCTTTTGCCATCGCCAGTTCTTTAACCGACATTGGCAAAAACAGCTCATCACAGGTAGGGATCACGGTTTCGATACGCCGGACAGAGCACCCCGGACAATCCTGCTGCCAGAAGGCACTGACACGGAACCGGCCTAATCCGGGACAATTGATCGCAAAGTTCGCTTCTCTGTTCTCCACATATGAACGAAAACGCTCATCCGTCATAGTCTGGCGAACCAGACTAAGAACTTCATCTTCCTCCAGCAGATGCTCGCCCAGACGGCGGATCTTACCGTTCACTTTCAGTGAAGGCTGGATACCGACAGAAACAAATAAATCCGACCCTTTTTCATCAACCAAAATGCGCAATAAATTAGCCAGTTCCATAACATCATCCTTACAGTATGGAGTTAGGATCAACAGCCTTCGCTTTAGCGTCCTGAACAGAAATCAAACCACGCGAAACCAGATTCTTTAAACAATAGTCCATGGTTTGCATACCATGCACCATCCCGGTCTGAATAACTGAGTACATTTGAGCCACCTTATCTTCACGGATAAGGTTCCGGATTGCCGGAATACCGATCATGATCTCATGCGCAGCCATACGACCGCCGCCATTTTTCTTCATCAGTGTCTGGGAAATAACGGCCCGCATTGATTCCGACAACATAGAACGGACCATCGCTTTTTCTTCACCGGGGAAGACGTCGATAATACGGTCGATTGTTTTTGCCGCAGAGGTGGTATGCAGGGTACCAAACACCAGGTGACCGGTTTCCGCTGCCGTCAGTGCCAGACGAATGGTTTCCAGATCTCGCATTTCACCTACCAGAATGATATCCGGATCTTCACGCAACGCTGAACGCAGTGCCACGTTGAAGCTCTTGGTATCACGGAACACTTCACGCTGGTTAATCAGACACTGTTTGCTCTGGTGGACGAATTCGATAGGATCTTCGATGGTAATAATATGGTGATTATAGTGATCGTTAATGTAATCGATCATCGCGGCCAGCGTTGTCGATTTACCGGAACCTGTCGGGCCGGTTACCAGAACTAACCCTCTTGGATTTTCAGCAATATCTCTGAATATCGGAGGAGCGCCCAGTTCATCAAGTGTCAGAACCTTACTCGGAATGGTACGGAACGCAGCGGCCACACCCCGGCTCTGGTTAAATGCATTCACACGGAAACGGGCCAGATTCGGTATCTCAAACGAGAAGTCGACTTCCAAATCCTCTTCAAATACCTTACGCTGATGGTCATTCATGATGTCATACACCAGACTGTGCACCTGCCGGTGCTCTAACGCCGGTACATTGATACGCCGGACATCGCCATCAACACGAATCATAGGTGGCAGCCCGGCAGAAAGATGCAAGTCTGATGCGTTATGTTTAACACCAAAGGCCAATAATTCGGTTATATCCATTTATTAATCCCACTCCCTACAAAAACTGAAACAATGAATGATATCGAATCACGCTTACTTGCCATAAAAGAACAGATCACCTCTCACGCCTGTCTGGCTGGCCGCTCTCCGAATGAAATAAAGCTTCTGGCAGTTAGTAAAACCAAACCGGTAGAAGCGATACAGGAAGCGTATCAGGCCGGGCAGCGGTTGTTTGGTGAATCTTATGTGCAGGAAGCGATCACCAAAATTCAACAGTTAAATAATTCGCCCGATTATGCCGGTATAGAATGGCATTTCATCGGCCCGTTACAATCCAATAAAACCAGACTGGTGGCTGAGCACTTTGATTGGGTGCATAGCATCGATCGTGAAAAAACGGCCCAACGACTCAATGAGCAGCGACCAGCCAATCTTCCGGCACTGAACGTTTGTATTCAGGTTAATATTAGCGGAGAACGGACCAAATCGGGTATTACTGCTGATGAAGTTTTTGGCCTGGCTGGCATAATCAGCGAATTTCCACACTTAAAATTACGCGGATTGATGACAATTGCAGAAAATACCGATGACATGAACGTAGTTCATGATAATTTTCTGCACATGCAAGAGTTGTTTAACCGTCTGAAAAACCAATATCCTTCCGTAGATACATTATCTATGGGCATGACCGATGATATGTCAGTCGCTATCAGCAGCGGCTCTACTATGGTACGAATCGGAACCGCAATCTTCGGAAGCAGAGAATATAAGTAGGAATCATGGAACAGAGAAATATTGCTTTTATCGGTGCCGGCAACATGGCACGCAGCCTGATAAGTGGCTTAATCAACGCTGGTTTTCCTGGCAGTAAAATTCACGCCACAGATATAGATGCAGAAAAAGCGCAACAGCTTGGCGCTGAGTTCGGCATTACCGGCAGCAATGATAATGTTACGGCGGTACAAGGCGCGGATGTCATCGTACTGGCAGTCAAACCGCAGTTTATGGCTGAAATGCTGACACAACTGGCACCGGCTATTGGTGATTTCGGCAACAAGCTGATCATCTCTATCGCGGCAGGTGTCAGTGTGGCCCGGATACAGGGTCTGCTGAATGGTCATCAGAATATCGTTCGTTGCATGCCAAATACCCCGTCACTGATCGGTATCGGCATGACCGGTCTGTTCGCATCAGCCCCGGTAAACACGGCTGATCGTCAGTTTGCGCAGGATATGCTGCAAGCAGTCGGTAAAACCGTGTGGGTCGACAATGAAGCTGCAATCAATGGCGTTACTGCAGCCTCAGGCAGCGGCCCGGCTTACTTCTTCCTGTTCATGCAATACATGGTAGAAGAAGCGCAACGCATGGGCTTCAGTGCCGATGCAGCCCGTCAGCTGGTGCAGGAAACCGCGCTGGGTGCAGCGCAGATGGTTATCGCTAATCCGGAAACTGAACTGGCTACATTACGTGCCCAGGTTACTTCTAAAGGTGGCACCACTGCCGCCGCAATTAATGCCTTTGAAGAAGGTAAACTGGCTGATTTGGTAAGTGCTGCCATGCAGGCCGCGCAGCACCGGGCTGAAGAAATGGAAACACTGTTCTAAGGATTTTCATGAATACACTGTTTTTTCTGCTGGATACCGTATTCAGCTTTTATCTGATGGTTGTGCTGCTGCGGTTCTGGCTGCAATGGACCAAGGCAGATTTTTACAATCCGCTAAGCCAGTTCAGCGTGAAACTGACGCACCCGATTCTGAGTCCGTTGCGCCGTATCATTCCTGGTTTCCGGGGGATCGATTTTGCATCCCTGCTGCTGGCTTATGCCGTTGCAGTATTAAAATTCGTCGCCTTTATGTCGCTTGGCATCCTGAAAATCGACGTAACCGGCCTGCTGTTACTCAGTTTCCTGGTAGTATTGAAACAAGCCGGTTCACTGTTGTTCTGGGTGCTGATC
>Ga0183099_1002186_pt1 | contig 10300 bp, 9 predicted proteins | sample Biomet1_FD_127788 | JGI IMG/M metagenome (GOLD analysis project Ga0183099, IMG submission 127788) | Microbial communities from bioreactor (seeded with anoxic lake sediment) at LBNL, California, USA - Biofuel metagenome 1 | ecosystem: Engineered > Bioreactor > Anaerobic > Unclassified ... | reverse complement strand
ATGTATCTGAGACTCAAGGGGATCATGATAGAGAACATCTGGCACTCGGACGCGCTTTCGGAATGGAAAGGATACGTGAGCGACTACCGGGATACAGCGATTCCGACATGTATCTGAGACTCAAGGGGATCATGATAGAGAACATCTGGCACTCGGACGCGCTTTCGGAATGGAAAGGATACGTGAGCGACTACACGGTGTATCTTGCGGTCGTGCTCAAAAGGCATTCGGAACCGTATCCGTTCATAACGAAGGCGATCGATTACATAAACAAACATTACAAGGAAAATATCAACATGTCCGTGGTCGCTAACTACGTCTCGGTTAATTATTCCTGGTTTTCTGAGAAATTTAAGGAACAGATAGGGGTGAACTTCAACGAGTATTTAAAACGGCTGCGGCTTGAAGAGGCTGAGCGGCTGCTTGAGAAGGGATGCTATAAAGTATACGAAGTGGCAGAACGGTCAGGCTTCGGAGACGTGAAGTATTTTATGAAGACGTTCCGCGCAAGCACCGGTATGTCGCCCACTGAATGGAAAAACAAACATCTGGAATAGCATTTTTCGTTAGACAGACGGACAGTTCGGGTGTATACTTATCTTTATAAATACTAAAAAAAAGTACGAGGATTAAAATGCCTGTTACTGAATATCTGGAACGGAACGCAGCTCAGTTCGGAAGCGACGTGGCGCTCGTCGAACTTAATCCTGAGGTAAAGGAAACTCGGCGCGTGACATGGAAGGACTACGATCTTACGCAGCCCGAACCGTTTATGCCGTACCGCCGCGAGATCACATGGCACGTTTTTAACGAGAAGGCGAACCGCTTCGCGCACCTGCTGCTTGAACGGGGTGTGAAGAAGGGGGACAAAGTCGGAATTCTGCTCATGAACTGTCTTGAATGGCTGCCGGTGTATTTCGGTATACTCAAAACGGGAGCGCTCGCCGTACCGCTTAATTTCCGCTACGCACCCGACGAGATAGACTATTGCGTGAACCTTGCGGATGTGAGTGTTCTCGTATTCGGTCCCGAATTTATAGGGCGGATCGAAGAAATTGCGGACAGGATCATGCCGCACCGTCTGCTGCTGTACGTCGGAGGCGGCACGTGTCCGACGTTTGCCGAAGATTACTTTCAGCTTGTAATGAACTGTCCGAGCCAGAATCCCCCCGTCCGCGTTTCGGACGACGACGAAGGCGCGATTTATTTTTCCTCGGGAACGACCGGTTTCCCGAAAGCCATCCTGCATAAACACCGCGCGCTCGTTCACGCGGCCGTATGCGAACAGCGGCATCACGGGCAGACGAAGGACGACACGTTCCTGTGCATTCCTCCGCTGTATCACACCGGAGCAAAAATGCACTGGTTCGGCAGTCTTGTTTCCGGAAGCAAAGCTGTCCTGCTGCGCGGAACGAAACCGGAATTCATCCTCAAAGCTGTGTCGGACGAGCACTGTACGATCGTGTGGCTGCTCGTTCCGTGGGCTCAGGATATTCTGGACGCGCTCGACTGCGGCAGTTTGAAGATACGGGATTACAGCCTTTTACAGTGGCGCCTGATGCACATCGGTGCTCAGCCTGTGCCAAAAAAACTGATCGAAGACTGGAAAAAATATTTCCCGCTGCATCAGTACGATACGAATTACGGTCTTTCTGAGTCGATCGGCCCCGGCTGCGTACATCTCGGAGTCGAGAATACGAATAAAATCGGCGCGATCGGCGTTCCCGGGTACGGCTGGCAGGTAAAAATCGTGGATGAAAACCGCTGCCCTGTCATACAGGGCGACGTCGGCGAGCTTGCCGTAAAAGGCCCGGGCGTCATGGTCTGCTACTATAAAAATCCTGAAGCGACGAAGGAAGTGCTCACAGAAGACGGCTGGCTCCTTACCGGGGATATGGCCATGCAGGACGAAGACGGTTTTTATTTTCTTGTTGACCGGAAAAAGGACGTGATCATTACCGGCGGCGAGAATCTGTATCCGGTACAAATAGAAGATTTCCTTCATAAAATGGACGCGGTAAAGGACGTCGCCGTCATCGGACTGGCTGAACCGCGTCTCGGTGAAATTGCGGCGGCGATCGTTGAAGTGAAAGCGGGCAAAACGTGCACGGAGGAAGACATAAATAATTTCTGCCTTTCTCTTCCTAAATACAAGCGGCCAAAAAAAATAATATTCGCTTCCGTACCGCGCAATGCGACGGGTAAGATAGAAAAACCGAAATTGCGTGAAAAATACCGGACGGTCGATCCGTTTGCGAGCATGATGAAGGACTGACGTACCGTACGATAGGTGTTTCCGTGGATAAAAAATGACGGGACGGAAATTCCGCTGACACATAGTCTGTCAGCGGAAAAGAAGGTACCGGGGTAAACGCGGCAGACTGCCGCCGGTATCAACAGGAGTCTGCCGCCTGGAAAAAAGGTTATTTCGTAAAATTCAATTCTCCGCGCATAAGGTCAACGTTTTTTCCCGTTGCACGGTTAATAAGTTTCTGTGCGTCGTCAAATTCGTCGAAGTGTTTTAAACCTGTCACGCGCAGCGCGTAGTCAAGATCGTACTGAAAATCACCAACGTACACAAATTTCGCTCCTTCAGGAATAACAATTTTTACTTGTGCGGGAAGAATAAAGTAGTTCCACGGAGAGCCAAAAAGAGAACAGTGGAAAGAGTCGATCGTAACGATACCGTTTTTATCAGGTTTTGCAGTGTAATAGAATGACTCGCCAAGCTCCCATATCTCGCCTATATCCGCAAAAGACGGCTCGCCGATCGTATAATAATTTTTATCCTTGTCCGCACCGATATTGATCACGTTTTTTAAAGGTTCGGAAAGCGCGTTTTTCCGCGCAGCAAGATCAATCGGCTCCTTGAATGATATTTTTCCCACGAGAATGACTTTATTTCCCGACGGAGTTTTTATTGAACCCTCTTTTATATCAGCGGCACTTGCTGCGGAAAGGCAGACAAGAAGCGTGCACATAAGTGCAGCGACATATTTATTTCTTTTCATTTTCTATCTCCTGCATACGGTTTGTAATGGCAGTTTCCCAGTCTGTTCCGGTAAAGTACGACTGCATCGCTTTAAGCGAAGCAAGTTCGTTTTTATGTCCCGGATCGTTGGCATCATAATAAACCAGACCCGGTTTCGTGATCTTTACGTCTACTCCGCCGATACCGAGATACTCGCGGGAAGCGCTTGTTCCGAGCATTTTCGTCTGCTCGTATACCTTTAACTCGCTTCCGACCGAAAGCGGCTGAACGAAAAACATGGATGTCGTGCTTGTAAGAGTCACAATGACGATCAAGTTTGACGTCGTTTTTCCCAGCACCTGCGCCTGATACAGTTTATATCCGAATTTCGGATTCTGCTGTAAAACGATAAAATTTGTGTATTCACTCCCGAAGACGACGGCAGTGTTCTTTGGACTGCCCCACGTACCTGCGCCGACGTTTTTTTTGCAGTCGCTTTTACTTTCTCCGGCACGATACGTTGTCGTCATGCAGCTTGTACACAGTATAGCAGCTGCAAGAGCTGCCGCTATACAGATCATTTTTGTTTTATTCATTATGTATGCTCCTTTATTAATTTGTTTCAAAAAATTTAAGACCTGCAGTAAACGAAATACTGTCGTTTTTTTCCGTCAGACTGTACAGTTCGTGCATATACTGCACTCCGATAACAGGACTAAGAACAGAATTGATTCTATACGAAACTTCAAGACCGCCGCCGGCAGAAAAATGAAAGCGGGAAGAACCGTCAGTGAGCATTGACGTTATGTTGGAAAAACCAAGGCGCATTTCACCAAACGGATTAAATTCAAGTTTTCCGAAACACAGCGGAATTTGCAGACGTGCTGCGATTCCGGCACTCGTCATTGTTGTAAGTCTTTGTACGGACGGTTTTGATGAAGAGGTAGTAACGTCGATCATCGCTTTTTCAGACTGACAATAGACACCGACCCCCAAAAATTCACTGTTAAACAAAAGCGAAGCCGTAAATCCCGGACTCAGCGTGTCGAACGGAAGTAACAATCCGCCTGTCAGCGACATAAGATACGGTTCTCCGAGAGTAAAATCACTTTTACCGGCAGACGCATTTTTATCTTTTTTTCCAAGTTTTGAATTTTCGATGGAGGAAAAGTCTACGATCTTCCAGTTTCCCTGTTCGATATCCCAGAGCGTTGCAATAGAAGTTTTTCCCTGAGGAGTCAGAGAAATCTTTTTACCGTTCGCAGACTCTTCCGGCGTGCCGGATTCTGTCAGAAGCGCTCCGTTTTCTCCCTGAAATTCCTTCCATACGTCGTATGCGAGAGCATATCGCAACCCTTCGATCGGATCGTATTCAAACACGTCAACGACTGCCGAGCGGACTGCAGCCGGTGCAGAAGCAATGACTGAAAGAAACGCGTCTCCGCCGGATTTGGAAATGATGCTGTTCGAGATATATTTACCAAGCGCAAAAAACTCCAGGTCTTTGTCGGCGGTATCTTTGACGAACTGTTTGATACGTTTAGTAATATCACCGGAATTGCTGGTTCCCCCGGTTACTTTCGCAACAAAAGTTTGAATCACAGGAGCAGGAATGGAAAAATTTGTAGATTCACGGTATGCCGCTTTCCATGTGTTGATACCTATAACACGGTATCCGGCGGCAGCCTTCTGATCGGCAGTCATAAGAGGTCCTCCGGAATTGCCCGGGTCGACCTGTGCCGAGTGCTGAATGATCGTTGAAACGTCAGGAGAAATCAGCTCTTTGATTTTTGCGTGAGAATTGGTAATGATCCCTTTTCCCAGCTGCCAGACCGGATCGCTGCCAAGTCCCGGAAAACCTGCAGACCAGACGTCTTCACCGTCCGTTAATTTCTCCGTGCTCAGTTCAAGGCCTTTCCTGGTATACGTCGCGGGAAGCGCGATCAGAGCGATGTCGATATCTTCATCCGCCGCGACAATTTTCAAGTTTTTGAATTCAGACGTAGAGTCATCTTCATTTTCAAATTGCACGGTAGCAGTTTCCGATTCTGCAACAACGTGCCTGTTCGTAACGACGTAGGGCTTTCCGTCAGGAGCGTAATAAACGAAACCTGATCCGAAAGAACCTTTCAAATAGTCGTCAATTTCCTTCGAATATGTCGAATACCCTCGGCTGTCGAGGGTGTCCCGGTAATCCTCCAGGAACTTGACCGTATCTTCAGGAAGATTACCGCGAACGATACAAACATAATTACGGAGCGGAGCGGACACGAGTACCGCGGCTGGTATCAAGAATAAAAAAAAGCAGGAAAATAATATTTTAGATGAACGTATCATGCGATGATCGTATAAATACTAACGTGTATTGTCAATTATGAAAAATAGAGGTAATACGATAACTGATAATAATAATGATAATAAAGCAATTGTAGATAATGAATATTTATTAAAATGTGTCTTCGGTTGACAATGGTTTCGGAAATGTGATCTAAAGTACAGTCCTGCCGGAAAAAAACGTTCCGACAGAACCGTTTGATACTCAGCAGGACGTTATTTCGAACGGGGCTGACTTACCTCGTCGTGATCCTTTATTTCAACGCGGCATAAATTGATTTTTCCGGCATCAGAAAGTCTGGTTACTGCTTCTTTAGCCTGGTCGTATTCATCGGTGGAAGTTACTTTGCTCACGGTAAAATTGTCGCCCGTGACAGTGTACGTAAAACTGCCAATGTAAACATAATTAACATCCGGAGGAACGTCGATACTACAATACAGCGGAAGAATGATCCTGGTTTTTTTATCTGCAAAAAGATAATACGGGAAAGATTCAAATTGTAAATGTCTGTCTCTTGGGAGTTTGTAGACTACAAAGAAGAATTCTCCGTCAGAATAGAGCTGCCGTTGGGGCTCGCCTGCGTTCCCGTCAATACATATTACCGGCGGGGTATTGAGTTTTCCAGCTTGTACATTTCGGGTTTTTCCATAGAACTGCGTGTCTTCATCAAGAATGGCAGAAATTTTACCGACAATCATAACTTCCGATTGTTTCGGCAGTACAACACTGCTATGCTGTTCAGGACTTTCCGTCACGTCCGAAATGTCGTCAAGATTCGAAATAAACGAAGAAGCCAGATAATCAAACTCGCCGGCCGCAGCAGAAAAAACGGTATACAGAACAAGAACGGCAATAGAGCACATAATCTTTATTTTTTTAGTTGTCATTTTCCAACTCCTCAATTCTGCTGCGAATCGTGCTTTCCCACGCAGTACCTTCATACGCGGGTAATACTTTGTCAAGACAGCGCATTTCCCACTTTCGCTCCTTATCTGTATTACCTTCTGCTAATGAAACTTTTTTGTTCGCTTTTAAGGATGCAAGAGCATCAACCGCACCGTAGTAGTACAATCCCGTTTTTTTCGGGACTGAAAACCCCAGTATAGTTACCTGAAGACTTAGAAAATCAAAGAAGTAATATATGTTTGGATAATCCTGCTTTGAAACGTCAATATATTCAACAGCATATCTTGATCCGGGCGCCACCGGTTTCAGCAAAAAATAAAACCCGCTGGTGTCTGCCTTTTGAAAGTCAGGCGGCAACTCGTGATTCATCTGCGAAAAATACACTTTGTTCGTGTTTTGAAGAAAGCCGTAGACAAGCACCGAATTCTGTGGTGTACCTTTAACGTCCTGTACTACGTCAGGACTAAACGACGCACAACCTGTTAATACTGAAAGCAGTACAAGTACGACTCCTGCTAAAAGCCTGTTTTTTTTCATTCAACTTCCTCCAACGTATGTATTAAAATGCAATAAGCACAAAAGCGTTTAACCCGATTTTTTTATATGAATCAAGTCCGATGCCAAGTAATTGATAATTTACGCTTATCCCGGCCCCGGGTTTTACTGCTCCCATATCCTTGAATCCGGCGATACCTCCTTCATAGAAAATGACAACGCCGTTCCGGTCCGTACCTGTCCAGTTTATTCCGAGCCCGGTTTCTATATATGGCATGATAGTAAAAGACGAAAAGTTCACGGGGACGTGAAACGCCGCATCCATCCCGATCATCGTATTATTGCCAAGTCTGCTGTTTTCAAAATTTCCGAAAAGCCCCAGCCCCCAGAAACCCCGTGTACCAAAGATAAAGTTTGCCTGTACGTTCAGCGCTATTTTCGGCTCGTACGCAGCAGGAACTGAACTGTACAGGTATTTTTCTCCGGAACTGTCAAAAGGAAATATTCCGCCGGTTTGAAGATAAAACAGACAGGGTGCGGCAACGGAAGGTTTGTGCACGGAGCTTCCGTTATTCAGACGACTGCCGTTTTTTTTCACCTGCTTTTTCGCCTGTTTTTTTCCGCCGGAATCGGGTACGCTGTTATCCGTAAGTCTCCACAATCCTTGTTCGTGTATCCAGGTCGTACTAACAGCTTCTTCTGCTCCGGGTGTTGTGACGTCCACCGAATAGGCGTCGCCGTTCTTTGTGATCGTACCGGGAGCATAGATGTTCTTTACTGTACGGTCTGGACGGTACTGCTGCCACACGGCGTATGCCGCAGCATACCGCAGCCCTTCGAACGGATCGTAAGAAAATTCAGTGATAATTGTGTTTCTTTCATTCGTCGGCGCATACCGGATCACCGATTCAAAACTGTCTTTGCCTGTTTTCGAAGTCAGGTCATAGGAAACATATTTTACGATCGACGTAAAATCAGCCTGTTCATCTCCGAACAGGGTGGTGAATTTTTCCGCGCGATCCCGCACCAGTTCTTCGTCGCTGACGGAAATTTTCTCATTTGCCGTACGGTTAATAAAATTAAGGACAACCTGCGCCGGAATGGAATAATTCGTTGATTCACGGTACGTTGCTTTCCATGTATTGATCCCTATGACGGTATATCCTCCTGGCGCCGAGGCTGACTTTATCATGAGCGGACCGCCGGAATTTCCAGCGTCGACAGGTGCCGAATGCTGTATCAGTCCCGAAATGCCCGCGTCGAGCAGACCGTTCACACGGGCGTTCGAGTTCGTGACGGTACCCTTTCCCAGCTGCCAGAGCGGTTCGTTTTCAAGCCCGGGAAACCCTGCGGACCAGACTTCGTCACCGTCGTTCACGGTTTGCGTGGAGAGCGTGAGACCATTCTTGAACGGTTCCTGCCCGACGGGAAAAGCAAGTATGGCAACGTCGATATCGTCATCGGTTGCAAGAACGGAAAGGTGCTCATATGTTACCTGTTTACCGGACACAGGGTCTTCAAATTCGACCGATGCGCTTTCTGCCTGTGAAACGACGTGCCTGTTTGTGATCACGTAGTTTTTCCCGTCCGGTGCAACGTAGATAAAGCCGGAACCGAAGCTTCCTTTCAGGTAGCCGTCGACGCTTTTCGCATACGTTGTGTAGCCGTTATCGTTAAGTGTGTCCCGGAACTCGTTCATAAAACGGACAAGTGCAGGGAAATAATTACTCTCTGACAACGCAGACGTAGGATTTGATTTGTGCGTGCGCAGCGGCAGGCATCCCGAACATAAAAATACTGCAAAAATAAACTTTACAGTATTTTTAATGATTGTTAATAAATCTGTTGTAGTAAACTTTCTCATTCATACAATTTACAGATTGATTGTAAAAAAGTCAACCAGATGATATGTTCAAAGACGTACATAAAGGAACTGCAGCGTGTTAAAACTCTTTTTTTACGTTCGGAAGCTCACGTTCCCAGACTTCCGCCATATATGCGTATCCTTCAGGATTCGGGTGAATGCCGTCTCCGCACATAAGACTGCGATAATCGGGGGCTTCAAGAAGTGCCATCCTCATGTCCACGAACTGAACGTTGTGAGTTACAGCATATTTTACGATATGTAGAGAATACAATTCGTGCACGGAATACAGTCGGAACGTGTCATTGTGAAGGAATTTTCTGATATTGGCTTCGTTCTGTCCGTTTGTGATCGTTGCATACCAGCGGTCAAGCACAAGAGGGGGCATGGTCATAAGCAGGGGGGTAATTTTATGGCTGCGAAGCGTCTGTACCATCTCGTCCAGCATACGCAGAAATTCGGGCAGGGTGTTGCGGGGCAGATGCGGTACGTCGGGGTTTTCACTCACGGGACCCCAGTCGTAATCGCAGTCGTTCCCGCCGCCTTCAATAATGCCCAGATCACAGGTAAGCCCCTTTTCCAGGTCCCTGTTAAGCGTACGCTGTGCTTTGTTTATGATATTGCCGAACACGCTTTTATTCGTCAGTGTAAAACCGAGTTTCTGCGACGCAAGATACAAACTGTTCCTGTCGTCGAGCACGTCGAATCTGTTTTGACTATAGCCGGTGACGGCTCCTTTTAGTATTGAATCACCCCAGACTGTTATTGAATTGATTTCATTTTTCATACAACATTAGACACGTACCTGCGCCGGAGGTTGCACGTTCCATACGCAAATCTGCCGGTTGTACCGGAATGTTCCGTTCGCAGTATCACCTCGGAGAAGAGGGTTATACGATCACGCCTTTCGTCGACGGGATCGCGCCATTGCGCCTCGGGTCAATTTCCACAGCTTCACGCATAGCCCGTGCGGCTGCTTTGAACAGACCCTCCATTTTATGATGGTCGCTCCGTCCTCTGAGCGTGTCCAGGTGCAGGTTGCAGTTTGCGTTGTTCACAAATCCCTGCCAGAAATCCTCAAAGCAGTCTGTCTGGAAACTGGCTTCCCTGCCGTCTGCACCGATCGAAACGAGCGGTATGCCGGTAAGCGCTGCGTCGCATACCAGATACGGACGCCCCCCAAAGTCGACCGACGCGCGGCACAGAGCTTCGTCCATCGGATACAAAAAAAAGCCCGAACGGTAGATACCTGCGCAGTCGCCGAGCGCTTGCGCGAAGCACATACCCAGTACAATGCCGGTGTCTTCTATTAAATGGTGCTGGTCAACGTTAAGGTCTCCGGCAAGCGAACCGCTCAGATCGAACAGTCCGTGCTTGCAGAAAGAGCGGAGCATGTGGTCAAAAAAACCGACAGGATTTTGTACATCGCATTTTCCGCTTCCGTCAAGATTAAGCGTCAGAGTTATGTGTGTTTCACCAGTTTTCCGTTCTACAACCGCCGTTCGTGCCATATAGTACCTCTTTGTCCGCTGTATCTGCCCGCATAAAACGGCCGGCAGACCGTGTTTCCTGTTCCGGCAGACGATATGTCTGCCGGGAGAACAAGTTCATGCGAGAACCTTCCGGAGCTCGTATTCAAGAATATCAGTCGCGCCGAGTTTCTTGAGTTTCGGAAGAAGCACAGGCACTTCGGATTTATTAACGGCTATTTTGATCGCGTAGCCGTCGT
>Ga0183099_1002185_pt1 | contig 10304 bp, 7 predicted proteins | sample Biomet1_FD_127788 | JGI IMG/M metagenome (GOLD analysis project Ga0183099, IMG submission 127788) | Microbial communities from bioreactor (seeded with anoxic lake sediment) at LBNL, California, USA - Biofuel metagenome 1 | ecosystem: Engineered > Bioreactor > Anaerobic > Unclassified ... | reverse complement strand
CAACAGATTATTTCAAGGAATTATCCATCAATTGAGAGAAGTAATGGACCGTACGATCGGAGTCATAGACGAAACAGGTGTCATCGTATTGCTCTATTCCGTTATGCAAGTGCGATGAATAGCAAAAGAAAAGAGTACGATTTGAAAAAGGAAAGAAAATTCTCTTTCGTTCCTTTGCTCTTTGGCCAGTTATAATCTCTTCTGCAATTTTTGCAGTGTTATTGTTTGCCGTTTCTTTATTCGCACTTACCTCTGTACAAATCATGATAGTAATGTTGATACAATTTATACTTGCAGGAGTATTTTACACCGTAAAATTAATTCGCGAAGTATAAACTTCATTTTAGCAAAAGAAAGGATTGAAATTCATGTCCAACAGATTATTTCAAGGAATTATCCATCAATTGAGAGAAGTAATGGACCGTACGATCGGAGTCATAGACGAAACAGGTGTCATCGTGGCATGCAGTGAACTCATGCGGATCGGTGAGGATAAAAACGATATTCTGGAAAGCATTAATTATTCCATGGATACCTTACTCAAAGACGGTTATACGTATAAGCCGGTCGGCACACATGCCAAACTGGATTATATTATCATGGTAGAAGGGGACGATAAAAACGCTTCCGATGTTGCGTCGACCCTTTTTGTCACACTTTCCAACATTAAAACGCTTTACGGTGAAAAATATGATAAGAGCAGTTTTATAAAAAATATCATTCTTGACAATATTTTGCCGAGTGATATTTACATAAAAGCGAAGGAATTAAACTTCAATAATGAAGTTTCCCGCGCAATCTTCTTTATTCGTTTCAATGAAAAGGGTGAAGTTTCGCCATATGACATTCTTCAAAACATGTTCCCTGAAAAAGCCAAGGATTATGTCATTAGCGTCGGAGAGACAGATGTGGTTTTGGTAAAAGAAGTAAAACCAAACTGCGAAGCAAAGGAATTGGAAAAGGTTGCTCATTCCATTGCCGATACGTTAAATTCCGAACTGTATCTAAAAGTGACCATTGGAATCGGTACAATTGCCGAAAACATTAAGGATCTTGCACGAACTTTCCGCGAGGCGCAAGTTGCAATCGAAGTCGGAAAAGTCTTTGATACCGAAAAGAATATCATCAATTATGAAAATCTCGGAATCGGTAGATTGATTTATCAACTTCCGACTACTCTTTGCGAAATGTTTTTGCAGGAGGTATTCAAAAAAGGTTCTCTTGAAAGCCTTGACAGAGAAACTCTTATGACCATTCAGGCGTTTTTCGAAAACAACTTAAATGTTTCCGAAACATCAAGAAAACTATTTGTTCATCGTAATACGCTAGTCTACCGACTTGAGAAAATAAGAAAATTAACCGGTCTCGATTTACGAGAATTTGAACATGCAATCACCTTTAAAGTTGCACTTATGGTTAAGAAATATCTGATTTCAAAGCCGATAAAATATTAAGTTTCCGCACAGTACGGTTATTGCTGATGATTTTATCATCTTGTTATAACCGTACTCTTTGCACCCAGAAAGGATTTTTGTTCTTACAATGATTGAATTTAAAAATGTATCTAAAACATATGATGGCCAAAAATTTGTGCTACGAAATTTAGATATTAAAATAGAGGATGGAGAGTTTGTTTTTATCGTCGGGCATTCCGGCGCAGGAAAAACCACTCTGACAAAATTGCTTCTTCGCGAAGAAAAGGTAACAGAAGGTCGTCTTGTCATCGACAATTTCCATTTAGAAAAAATGAGGGAAAGTAGAGTTCCGTATTTAAGACGTACAATGGGAGTTGTATTTCAAGATTTCCGTCTGTTCCCCAAAAAAACAGTTTTTGAAAACGTTTCCTTTGCCATGCAGGTACTCGGTGAATCCTCCAAATTAATCAAAAGCCGTGTCCCGGATTTTTTGGAACTTGTAGGATTGTCAGATAAAAGTGAATCCTTCCCGTCGCAGCTCTCGGGTGGAGAACAACAGCGTGTTGCACTTGCGAGAGCGCTTGTCAACAAACCAAACATCATTATTGCCGATGAACCAACCGGAAACATTGACCCCAAATTGAGTCTTGATATTATGGAAATGCTTGTTCGGTTAAATGCGAGGTTGGGAAAAACGGTAATTGTGGTGACCCATGAAAGAAGCCTCGTTGATTATTTTCAAAAGCGGGTTATCACCCTCAATGATGGTGTGATTGAAAGCGACAGAATAGGTGGTATGTTCAATGAGGAAATATAGTTTAACAACCTTTATCGGACAGGGCTTTATCGGTGTTTTCAGAAACGGAATTATGAGTACCGCATCTATTCTGGTTCTTATGTCAACCCTGATTGTTATGGGAAGTTTTGCAGCATTAATTATCAACATCAATTCCAATCTTGATTCCATTGATGATTTCAATGAAATCGTTTGTTACATAAAATTGGATGTCGATCAAGCAAGAGTGACACAAATTGGGGAAGAAATCAAAAAGCTAAAAAACATAAGCTCTATTCGGTTTATCTCAAAGGACCAAGCACTAAAGGACGAAAGAGCTCGTTACGGTGATGAATATTCTCATTTGTTTGACGATTACGGTGAAGGGGCAAATCCACTTCCCGACTCGTTCCGACTTGAATATAAGAATATGAAAGATGTTGATATCCTCGTCTATCAATTGAGTCAAATCAGTGGGATTGATAAGGTGAAAAATCGGCTTGATATTTCAAAGAATATTGCCAAACTGAAACGGGTTATCTCACTCACAAGTATGTGGCTTATGGTTATGTTATTTACTGTATCCACCTTTGTCATTGCGAACACGATAAAACTTGCCTTTTATGCTCGTGAAAAAGAAATCAGTATCATGCGTTATATCGGTGCAACTAAATTTTACATCACCATGCCCTTTATTTTTGAAGGATTGATTATCGGTCTTGTTGCAGGTCTTGTTGCCTGTTTTGCACAATGGTATATTTATACTTATCTTTCCGCTGAAATTATAAAGGATTACAGCATTGTTTCTGTTCTCCCTTATTCTTCTCTCTCCTTCTATTTTAATCTTGCATTTCTAGGAGCCGGCATTCTTGTTGGTGTCATCGGAAGCTCCCTCTCAATCAGACGATATATGAAAGTTTAATCCATTTTTCCGAATATAATTTGAGGTGATAAAATATGACCGGAAAAGTACATAATCGCACACGAATCGTTTTCTTTCTTTTGTCCCTTGTTATTTTAACAGGACTGATGGGAAGAAATTTCCCCCAAACCGAAGTATCAGCCGCCACCAGCAGCGATTTGAAAAAGCAAATACAAGCATTACAAAGTAAACTCGATAAAAATAAATCTGATCAGGCAAAATTAAAAAATCAGATTTCGAGCGCCCAAGCCGAAACCTCTTCTTTGGCACAACAAATTCAGAATCTCGACTCAGAAACAACATTAATCAGTGATCAATTGACAACGATTGAGGAAATTTCTGCTGAATGGCAAAATCAACAGGATTTAAAGAAGCAGGAAATCGCACAGTTAGAGCAGGATGAAATCAACGAACGTGGACGATTTGACAGAATGATGCAAATGTCCTACGAATACGGAAGTGATTCTTATCTTGAGTTGATATTCGGTGCGGAAGATTTTGGTGATTTTTTAGCAAGACTTGATTTAATATCTTATCATTTGACCTATAATGAAAAAGTGTTAAAAGAACTTGCAGAAAATCAAGCAAAATTAAAAAATTCTAAGCTTGATTATGAAGAATCTTCTTCAAAACTGACCGAATTATATAACACACAACAAACACTGAAGTCACAATTAGATGATAAAATTGCAACGGCTCAGGTGAAAAAAGATTCTTTGTATGCCAAAATGAGCCAATTGCAAGATGTAAGTGAACTGCAAGAAACCGAAGCAGCTAATATTTTAAAAGAAACGCAGTCGAAATCAAGCGAATTGAAAATTGTTTCGGCACAGGAAGCGGCAGCCGAAGCTGCCAGAAAAGCAGCTTTAAAAGCAGCGACAAAAATAACAGGTCCAACTCCATCAAAAGCTTCAAACTCCAATGCACAATTTTTATGGCCTTTGCCTGATGGTTACAGATCCGTTTCCTCGGGCTTCGCAAACCGTATTAACCCGGTTACAGGAAAGCGGGAACTGCACAATGGACTTGATCTGCCTGCACCAGCAAGAACCCCTATTTATGCCGCAGACGGCGGCACAGTGGTCTTAGCGAAATGGAACGGCGGGTTCGGCAACTGTATTACCATCAATCACGGAAACGGCTACATAACCCTTTACGGACATTGCTCCTCGCTCAATGTCACAGCAGGACAAGTAGTAAATCGTGGAGAAGTCATCGGGTATGTTGGTTCGACAGGTCAATCAACGGGAAATCACTTACATTTTACTGTTTTCATCAACGGCACTGCGGTTGATCCATCCCCTTATTTATAAATCTTCTGTATTATGAAGTCAACAATCAGCATATACTCATACCAGAATATTTTGACATTATATTTCATATGAATTACACACGAGTGTAACATTGAATCATTTTTGGCGGAGTATAAACTCCGCCTTGAATTTTACACAAATTGATTCGAAAGGACCTGCATTCATGAAAAAAGTTTTTTCCATCCCAACCACTATTTTATTTATGCTCATCACTGCACTCATTACGCTTCAGCTGTCCTCTGTATTTATCGGGAAAAGTTATAAAGAGCAATATCGAAACTCAATTATCACAAACGGCGCTACAACAGAAAAGATAACAGGCGATTCCAAGACCGGAATTAAAGATTTGGTCACCACGTTAGGCGAAATTGATACGCTTGTGCAGAATTCTTATGTCGGCAAGATCAATGCAGAATCCATTAAAAACTATGCCATTTACGGCTATCTTGCCGGGCTTGGTGATAAATATGCCAACTATATGGATAAAGAAGAATATGCTTCCTCAATGAGTGGAAATGAAGGCCATATGGTCGGTATTGGAATCAATGTGATTACCGATAATACAGTTGGCGGCATTTATGTAATCAATGTGACCAAAAATGGTCCTGCCGAAAAAGCAGGAATTTTACCGAGCGATATCATCACGCAGGTAGACGGAAAAAGCGTAAAAGACCTTGGGTATTATAAAACGGTACAATACATTAAAAAAGGGAATGTCGGAGACACCCTCAAAATGACAGTGCTCAGTTCTCCCGATTATGCAGCGGAAAAGACAGTCACTGTATCACGCGAAACAATTGATATCAAAACAGTGCAAGGCGAAATGGCAACAAATGATATCGGTATGATTAAAATTAGTGAATTCAACCGCACAACACCGGATGAATTCACCGCAGTAATCAAATCTTTGCAGGACAAAGGTGCGAAAAAATATATCTTTGATGTTCGCAACAATCCAGGTGGAGATCTTCTCGGGATCAAAGGTGTGCTTGATTATTTGCTTCCAAAAGGACCGATTGTGCGAATTGTTGATAAAAACAAAAAAGAAGAGGTTTTATATTCCGATGAAAACGAGCTTAAAGCACCAATGACAGTATTGATCAATGGGAATACCGCAAGTGCCGCGGAACTTTTCTCCTCTGCTCTTCGAGATTATAAAAAAGCTACCCTCATTGGAACAAAAACCTACGGGAAAGGCACAATGCAGACCGTTGTACCGCTTCCAAACGGTGGAGGTCTATCTATCTCAACCGCAATGTATAACCCTCCATTTGGCGATAATTACGAGGGCGTAGGGGTATCTCCCAACATTGAACTTGAAATGCCAAAAGATCTCGCTGATAAATTTTATAAGCTGACAAACAGTGAAGATCCACAAATATCCAAAGCAATCGAAGTTTTAAACAGCAACAAATGAGTTTTTAAGGGAATGTGCTGAAAAACAAGCTTGATAGCATCAAAACATGTGGATGGCTTCATTCCGTTATTGTCTTCCAGCTACATTTTATTTGTTTAAACTTTTTGCTAGTTGTAAGCAATGTTGTTAAATCGATGATTGATATAACGGTGTTTTAGCTGTTTTATAATCAGAACGGCGGATGGATGAAAAAAGGAATTGATGTAAGGAGACCTCTCCTATGACAAGATTAATCTTTGTACGACATGGCGAAAGTGAAGGAAATAAAAACGAACAATTCATTGGTCATGGTGATGTTTCGCTCACTGAAATCGGATACAAGCAGGCAAAAATGACTGCTATCTATCTCGACCAATACCCCATAGATGCAATATATTCAAGCGATTTGAAGCGCGCTTATCAAACAGCGCAAGCTGTGGCGGACAGACGAAACGGAATACTAATCAAAAGAGAGCCAAACTTGCGCGAAATAAACGCAGGTTTATGGGAAGGCGTTCGTTTTGATGAAATCGTAACTCAATATTTTGACAGCTACCAACTTTGGATGACCAATATTGGGAAAGCAGCCTGTGATGGCGGTGAGTCTTTTGCAGATTTGCAACAGCGCGTCTCCCTTCAGGTGGAAAAGATATTGGAGGAAAATCGTGAAAAAACAGTGCTGGTCGCGTGCCATGCCACACCAATTCGGGCAATGAGTTGCATTTGGAAAAAGGCCTCGTTGCAGGAGGCACGAAGCATTGATTGGGTAAGCAACGCTTCCATTACCATTGTTGATTATGATGAAAACAATGTTTTTGAATTGATTACATATAATTATAATCAACATCTGGGCGAACTAAAAACAGACCTTCCAATCAATGTCTAGTGAACAAATGCAATGATATAGAAGCGAATCGATTTTCAATGGAATCAACCGATGATTATGATTTTTAAAAGTACAGATAGAGAAACATCTAATATTTTATATAAAAGTGAAAAAAGAGCTTCCTTTCAAACAAGAATTCAGAAGATACAAGAATTCAAGTATGAGAGGAAGTTTTTTATCGCGTAGGGGCACTCAACAAATTTTGGGTAATAGAAATTCCATTCAAACAGAAAACAGTGTTCAAAATGCTTGATTTCACCCGAAATCAGAGAATGGTATTTCCCCTTGTTAACCTTTCTTAGAAATTCTATTTTAAGAGGAATTTATCCGGTAATTCTATCTTTAAACATGTTGTTTATTCGATTTGAGACAATATCCCAATTTCAACAACATTGCCACCATCGTTCGACATTTTTTAATAAATAAAAAGATAGCGCAGTTCTACAAAGAATCATCGTTAGAAAGTATGGTTTGTTCTTCGTTACCTGTCGGAACTGCCGGTTTAATCCTTCAATTATATTTGACACCAAATATAATTGATACATGTTAAAACGCCGCATACCTTTTCGGCACACAACAATAGCGTGATAGCCGTTTATTGGATAACGGGCCGGCTCTTTCACGCTAACTTCCTGCATTACACAATACATCATGGCAGAATGATAAAAAAAGAATAATGCCGTAAAACCTTGATTTTACGGCATTTTTGGCGTCCCCGACACGATTTGAACGTGCGACCTGTCGCTTAGGAGGCGACCACTCTATCCAGCTGAGCTACGAGGACCTATACATTTTTTTAAGGAATATTCGCATTCTGGCGAGAAATCATCTTTGCTATTGAGGAGGGGTTTGCTCTGGTGGCTGTGCTATAAGCGCATATGGACGACCGCTCTTATTTTATTCAGAGCGGTCGTACAGAAAGTTGTTTTAATTACCTATCATTACCCTAATGTTACGTTCCAACCTGCTAAATATTTTAATAATCGTGTGATATCAAGCATATCAACATTCCCGTCTGCATTGGTATCGCAAGCTGCTAAAGTAATGTCGACTGTCCAGTTACTCAAGTATTTCAGAAGCCTTGTGGCATCCATCAGATTGACAACACCGTCACCATTTGCATCTCCGATCAGAACAGCTGCTGCTGTTGCTGGGAATGTATACGACATCGTAACAGTTCCGTTTGCATTTTTCGTTGCACTAACACTGTTACCGTTAATCGAAGCAGATGTAATCGTATCAGCAAACACATATTCACTACCGGGTGTAAGCACCACCGTTGCTGTGTAAACAGTTGATGCGATAAATGCTGTTGTAACAGTAGGTGACCATGTTACGGTTGCGCTGTATCCCGTGCCTGTCAATGCAGTTACATCAGGTGTAGCGCCTTTCACAGGAGCGTCAATGCCGGATACCGCAACTGTCGTTAAGGGTTGTTTTGCAGTTGCAGGGAACGTGTAGGATAACGTAATCGTTCCGTTTGCATTTTTCGTTGCACTTACATTATTTCCGTTCATGGTAGCGGCTGTAATTGTATTTGCAAACTCATAATCACTGTCGGGTGTCAGAACTGCTGTTGCAGTATAAACCGCCGAAGGAGCGAATGTTGTTGTGACGACAGGTGACCATGTTACAGTTGCGCTATATCCTGTGCCTGTCACCGCAGTTATATCAGGTGTAGCCCCACGGACAGGTGCATCAATGCCGGTTACCGCAACAGTCGATACTGTTTGTTTTTCTGTTGCAGGAAACGTATAAACAACATACGCTGATCCATCAGGATCAATCATAAGATTTGATTGTAATGTATCATTGATATAGCAATCTGTAATTGGCATAAACATATACAGATCATTTGCTTTAAGATGCACTTTTACGGTGTATGCTTTATTATAACCAAAGTTACCTGTAATCTGTGTTTCCCCAACCCACCAGGAAAGTGAATTCCCATCATATAATGTATAGCGTCCGTCAATTGCAACGACACCGTAAGAAATCGCTTGTCCCGCAACTGGTTCGATAATTTCATAAAGAGAAATCGAATCTATCATTTCATCAAATATTACATCAATAATAATGGAATCTGTTAATGCGGCAGTAGGAATCTTATATAATCCATCTGTTGCCGTAATCACAATAGGGGTACCATTTGTTCCTGTCTTATATGTAACCGAATGGATATGTTCTCCGGATTTTGGCGTTATTGAGAAACTATAATCTGTGATGACAGAAATCTTTGTACCGCTTATTACAGAAGTTGTCGCTTTGGCGGAATCGCAGTTGATTGTAATCAAAACAGAACTCATATCGACAAGCGGAGTTGTGTCGACCATTTCATAATTCACATCAATGGAAGCCACATGCGGTGCAAATAAATATTTCACTCCGGACCAGACCGTATCAACCGCAACGTCTGAATAACGATACGTGGAGAAGTCCGTTGCAGGAACAAATGCATTATATTGTGCACTTGTCATGTTATAGGTAAGGGTCGCAATCAATTTTTTGTTCACTGCACTGATATATCCTTGCGCCGGATACCATTGGTCAACATATATACCGTTCTCGTTTTTAAAAATGCCAATGTTGTTTTTACACGCCGATTCAATACCATCTGCATATACAACACTGTCAAGTGTCATTTTTGTGGGATTCGCAAGAAAACCAAACGAAGCAAGATTTGTTGCTTTATTAGCCGTGTAAAATAATTTAACAGAATATTTTCCTGTGACAGAATCATATTTTCCTTCGGTAGAATAACTCGCATTGGTAACATCCCAAGCAGCATATAACGTTACGTTTCCGGAAACAGGCATTGTTTTCACAATTGCCGATCCGCTTTGGGTAGTCGACCATCCAAGGAACTTATATCCAGCTCTTACAGGAATTTGTGAAGAAGTGATATAACCAGTTCCTGTTGCTGCCAAAGAATCCACAGCAGGCATATTTGTTACAGTATCAGTTCCTGCATTTGCATTATAAGTTATTACATTGCTACCTTTTCTACAGAAACGAATATAGTCATATCAACGAACCGGAAAAAGCCGATGCAACATCAAACCAAACACGATAGACTTCAGTTGTCCATGACGCCCATGAGGACAAATCAAACGTATATTCTGTGAAATCACTGTTCGCATTAATTGTCAATGACTTACTTCTTGTTCCGTTGTCCATAATTCCAGTTCCATCAGCAGTTCTTGTGATATACAAAAGCGCTGAGGTTGCAATTGACGTGTTTTTCATGCGGATCTTTAAAAGGCAATATTTTGGATCAAGCGCCAATGCCGCGGGAGATTGTATACGCGGATCTTTGCTCGTTCCCGTTGTTATATTGTAAGAACCTTTTAATACACTACCGGCAACCGTTAAGTCAGAGATCTTTTGTGCAGCGCTCCATCCTTCAAAGTTTCCGTCTGTATTAAATTCATAAGATAACCCGTTAATCGGTGTTAAATCTTCCACAGCGCTGGTTTGTAACGGTACGAGAGCAAATGCTACCAAAAGCATACTCATACACAGTACAAAACTAATCGTTTTTTTCATATCTTTTTAATCTCCTCGTATAAAGATAATCTTCGGCATGTTATATAAAAA
>Ga0183099_1002183_pt1 | contig 10309 bp, 9 predicted proteins | sample Biomet1_FD_127788 | JGI IMG/M metagenome (GOLD analysis project Ga0183099, IMG submission 127788) | Microbial communities from bioreactor (seeded with anoxic lake sediment) at LBNL, California, USA - Biofuel metagenome 1 | ecosystem: Engineered > Bioreactor > Anaerobic > Unclassified ... | reverse complement strand
ATACCTGGAAGGTCAGCTGCGCAAACTGCTCGGCATCCGCAAGGCGCCGCTCTCGGCCATTTTCCGCTCCAGCCACGAAAAGAAAGACCTGAGCGCGTTTTGAAAACGCGTGCGCCACGTTTTGGACGCTCTCGTCGCAGTATGGACAGCGCCCTTACCCAGGCCGATGAAGTGCCACCAATGTTTGTGTTTTTCGTCAATGACCACGAATTGGTCACGCCGGCTTATGGAAAAATACCTGGAAGGTCAGCTGCGCAAACTGCTCGGCATCCGCAAGGCGCCGCTCTCGGCCATTTTCCGCTCCAGCCACGAAAAGAAAGAACCTGAGCGCGTTTTGAAAACGCGTGCGCCACGTTTTGGACGCTCTCGTCGCAGTATGGACAGCGCCGCGGTGGACAAAGGACCAGGCAGGCAGAGCGCAAAATCTGATACGCCGCCAGCTCGTAAAAGTGGCAGGGCAGTGGCGAAACGCACTGGGAAGGCTCCCACCTCTCGTAAAAAGGGCTAATTGATGTGAGAGTCTTGACATTTGACAGGGTGAAAGGGTAAAGACTTCGACCGCGTCGGAATGGCGCGCTTTTTGGAGAGGTGGCCGAGTTGGCCGAAGGCGCTCGCCTGCTAAGCGGGTATGGGCCTTAAAAGCCCATCGAGGGTTCAAATCCCTCCCTCTCCGCCAGAATAGTGTTTCCCGGCCCTCATATGGGGGCCGGGATTTTTTTATTTTGGGAGTTCCTTTCGCCCTGTCATTCTGCCTTTCACATCTTTAATATCCTCTTAAAAATAATAGAGAATCCTGATGTCCTTGTCGTCATGCAGGTCTCTTTGGGGTATCCCAACTCACCACCATGCGTGCTATTTTCGGGGGAAATCCTTGTCAGAGCAGAGAATTTCAGCTTACGTATTTTTCAAGATCAACTCGGGACGCTTTGAGACCCCTTAGACGATCACACTGCTGTGTTGAACCCATGACGTCGTTTAGGCTTGAAAGTTTGAGCGAGTACGGAGTTTATGTCCGGGCATCCAGCGATGTGCAGTACAAGGAGGGCCGTGTTATGAAAACGGTTACCCTTTGGCGAAGTCCATTTTTAACCGTTTTACTGCTGACCTTGTTTTTGCTTTTTGTGAACCACACGGCGAGCCTAGCCGATGATACCCAAAACTTCCCCGGCATTTTGGCTGGTGATGCCATTAAGCACGGCCTCGTTGTACTGGTGCAGTTTCCTGACGTGCGACATGACGTCAGCAGAGAACTTGTCCAAATGCGTTTTGCCGGGCATCTGAATAGTTATGTCAAGGAGATGTCTTACGGTTCCGTTTCTTTAAACATCGATGTTACCCAGAAATGGTATTCGATGCCTCATCCCATCAGCCAGTATAAGATTTCGTCACGGAACTTGGAAGTGGATAAGTCGCGGGTTATACAACTCATCGATGATGCCCTGGACGCCGTGGACAAAGATGTCGACCTAACACAGTATTCCTTCATCGCCATCATGATGGGCGCTAAGGTCGCGGAATACGGTATGGTCGGTCTTTGTGGATACCCTGGCATGCTCGGCTGGAGTACGGAAGACATTTTTAAGTACCAAGAGCGGCAAGCTCGTGCACGGCGGCGTTGCTATTTTTAGTAGCCAAGCGCACCTGGGTACACTGTTCCATTATGTGGGCCATATTCTTGGCGGCGTGAAGGGAGGCAAACGAATGGTTCCCTGCCTGTATGACCATGACCTACAAGCCAAGCCCGGCCCCATGCGGGAGACCTTTACCGAAGCGATCATAAATCTGGGCTATTGGGATCCTATGTCCTGCCATTTTTACCGAAGAGAGCTTCCTCCGCCAGGTATCTCTTCTTGGACTAAATTACGCTTAGGTTGGTTGGACCAGGCCAAAGTCAAGGTCGTGATGCCTGGACAAAAAGCCGAAGTTGTCCTCGGCCCACTTGAAAATGGTTCATCGGAAACCCTGGCGGTCAAGATACCCCTCTCTGGAACCAGCTATTACCTGATCGAAAATCGTCAGGCTATTGGCTTTGATAAAAATCTGCCTGGCAGCGGCGTTTTGGTTATGTACGCCGATGACACGGTTTCTGAATGCCGCCGTGGAAGGGCACCGGTCCGGCTTATGAACGCGGAACCCGCTATCCCCCATTTGGAAGGTGCGGCCTATGATGTTGGAGCAAAGGCATCTTTCCAGGACAAGAAGCATAAAATACACATCCGCATTTTGGAGAATGTTTCTGGTTCCTACAGAATTTCCATCAGCCCGCTCTGAGCAACCAGAAACTAACACATTGTCTAATCCCTTAGGATTATAAATGAAATGGATAGTATAACCCATTGGCTCTATCGCCGGAGACAAAAAGCCCGAAGTCGTTGGCGCAACAGAAGGCCTCCACAACAGACTTAAGTGCTCTTGGGTGCGCGCAAAAGAAAAGGGCTTGCGGTTTTCACCGTAAGCCCTTGTGTTTTTGGTCGGGATGAGAGGATTTGAACCTCCGGTCTCTGCGTCCCGAACGCAGCGCTCTACCAGTCTGAGCCACATCCCGTCTTGAGAACGAAGGAATTAGCCGAATCGAAAACAAAACGCAAGCATTCGTTGCACAAGAGTTGAGGAATCTGTGACGAGAATGTTCGATAATTCCCAGTGTTGGACAAGCTATGCATTCTGTGCGATACGCATACGCACGGGAATACTGTTTTCGTTGCCCGAATGTTGCTTAGCTCTTTTATGTCTTTATTCTATGATTTAAGTCGCTTGGGTGCTGTCTTTTTTGGTCTGCCCCAAGGTAAGGAGCCTCTGTGATCAAGGTAGTCGTGGTCGATGACTCGGCCTTTATGCGTAAAGCCCTCAGCACCATGCTCGCAAAGGACCCTGATATCGACGTTGTGGCCACCGCTCGCGACGGCGAGGAAGGCCTTGAGATGATTCGAAAATATGACCCGGATGTGGTCACTTTGGACATCGAGATGCCGCGCATGGACGGTCTGACTGCTCTTCGCCATATCATGATGGAGATGCCGAGGCCTGTGCTCATGGTCAGCTCACTGACAAACGAAGGGGCCGAGGCTACGCTGAAGGCTCTGGACTTGGGCGCGGTGGATTTTATCCCCAAGCAGCTTTCCAAGGTGTCGCTTGATATCGTCAAGATCGAGGCCAGTCTCATCTCTAAGGTGAAGATCGTCGCCTCGCGCAAGCTGATGCACTCGCGCCCGCGCCCGGTTACTGCCTTGCGGACCCCGATTACCACGCCGAGTTACACTCCTTCGTCTTCTGCCTCCGCCACTGGCTCGACCATACGCCCAACTGTGCGGCCCAGCGGCTCGCCTAAGCGTGATGTTGTCGCCATTGGCGTTTCCACCGGCGGGCCGCCCGCTGTACAGAAAATTCTTTCCGCGTTGCCTGCGGATTTTCCCGCCAGCATCGTTATTGCACAGCATATGCCCCAGGCTTTTACGGGACCTTTTGCCAAACGCTTGGACGGGTTGTGTAAAATTTCCGTCAAAGAGGCCGAGCCAGGCGACAGGCTTAAGCCCGGCTGCGCCTTCATTGCACCCGGTGGCAAGCACCTGATGATTAAGCAAATGGTGAGCCGGGTTGATCTTATCATTACGCCGGACCCGGCGGAGGCGCTGTACAAACCCTCGGCGAATGTACTCATCACTTCCGTGGCGGAGGCTGTCGGCCGGCGGGCACTTGGCGTCATTCTTACTGGTATGGGCAGTGATGGCATGGAAGGCATTCGATGCTTAAAATCGAAGGGGGGACGTATTTTGGCTCAAAGTGATGCCACCTGCGTTGTGTATGGCATGCCAAAAGCTGTGGTTGATGCTGGACTTTCTGATGAAATTGTTGATATTGATGATATGGCTCAAGCCATCATGAGCAGCCTGTACGCGTAGTTGCTCCGCAAGGCTCATGGCCGCTTAGATATTCTGTCTTACTACCAGTTTTATGTTGCACGAGGGGGGAGCGAACCCATGACTGATTGTAAAGAGATCCTGACCATGCTCCGTAGTGTCGAGTCTGATGTCCTGCGTGAAGGGGCGTTTCTTGCTGCGGATAGTCATTGCGAAGATGCGGTCCCATTGCTTGTTGAGATGCTGAAAAGCAGCAACATAGGCGTGCAGGAGGCCGCAGACAATGCTTTGCGTGTGATCGGAGGCAAAGAGGCTGTGACAGGGGTCATTCCTCTATTGCGCTCCGATGAGGCTCCCGTGCGCAACGGCGCTATGGACATTCTGCGTGCGCTTGGTGTGCAAGAGCTTCAGTCCGTCATCATGCTTCTGAAGGATGAGGACGTTGACATACGAATTTTCGCAGCGGATATCCTTGGCTCGGCCGCCAACGTTATGGCCGTGGCGCCCCTTTGTGAGGCCTTGCTGAAGGATCCTGAGGTCAACGTGCGGTATCAGGCCGCTGTCAGCCTTGGCAGTCTGGGCATGCCTGAAGCGGCCAAGTGCCTGAACATGGCTATGCGCGATGAAGAGTGGGTTCAATATTCCGTTATTGAGGCCTTGGCAAAAATTGGCCATGGCAGCTCTGTGGACGCGATGGTGAAAGCCATGGCGCACTCCTCGGAATTGGTTGTTTCCATGATTATCGATGCCCTTGGCGATATGGGAAATGTGAAGGCGGTTACGCTGCTTTTACAACGTATGGAGACATCGCCCACGGCTCTGCGCAATAAAATTGTGAAGGCTATTGTAAAGATTCTGGGCGCAAAGCTGGTGAACCTGCTGCCCAAGGATGCGCGCGAAAATTTCCGCGAGTATCTGCTTATTGCCCTGCAAGATGAAGAGGTTGAAGTTCAGGATGCCGCCATTACTGGCCTTGCGGTTATGGGCGGGGAGGATGCCGCTGCCGGTGTGCTGAGCATCGCCGCCAAGCTTAACCTGGACAAGGATCAGGACCGCCTTGATCAGATCGTCAACAGTCTTGCCAAGATGGGCATCACCAATGTTTTGACCAAGGCCCTGGACAATGAGGACATTGCCGTCGCGCTGCTGGCTGTGGATGCCTTTGCCCGCATTGAAAGTGCTGATGTCACCGCTGTTTTGACGCAGGGATTCGAAAAACGTCCGCTTATGCTCCAACGGGCCATCGTCGTCGTGTTGGCGCGCATTGCTGGTCCAGAATCCGCTGATTTCTTTATGAATTTACTGACCGGCCATACGGATGGCAAGGTTTTGAAAAGTGCTGCCTCGTTCCTGGGGCAAAAGCTGCGCTACCAGCCAGCGGCCGATGCCTTGTTCGGCCTGTTGGATTACCAGTACGACGATGTGAAGGAAGCCGCCTTGGAAGCCTGTGTGGCCATTGGCGGGGAGGTTATGCAGAAGCGTTTTCAAGGCTTGTTTAAGGGCATTGACCCATTGAAGCGGCTTATGGCCGTATACGCGCTGGGCAAGATGGATCCCGCGGGCAATCTTGAGCTTCTCAAATCTGGTTTGGAGGACGAAAACCCAGAAATTCGTAAGCATGCACTGGAGGCAATTTCCTCTATCTGCTTCGAATCTGAGGTCTGGGCTCCTTTGCTCTCCTCTCGTTTGTTGGATGAGAACCGTGATGTTCGCCAAACCGTGGTTGAGATTATGGGGCGCTGTTTCTCTCCCGCCATTCTGCCTGACTTGGTACAAGCCCTGCATGACGAAGACGACTGGGTAAAAGTGCGCGCTTTGGAGGCACTTGGTCAACACAGGGTCAAAGAGGCAATTCCAGATGTCATGGCCCAGTTGGAAAATCCCAATAAATTAGTGCTGATCCGAGCAATTGAATGTCTTGGGAGCATTGGTGGCACGGCTGCCTTCCAGGCGCTGTTGTCCATATCCAGCAGCGATGACTATGAGATTATGGAAGCCGCTGAGGCCGCCATTTCCAGAATTCAAGAAGAACAGGAAGAGGATATGTAATGGCTGCGCTTTTCTCTACATCCAGCCCAACTGGTGCGGATCTTAAAATCAGCGATGCCGAATTCGTTCAGCTGCGTGACTTCATCTATGCTCAGTGCGGTATTTACGTTGCGGATAACCGCAAATACCTTCTTGAAAACCGCTTGGCGAATAGGCTGAAGCTGTTGAACCTGAAAAATTTTGGCGAGTATTACCACTATCTGCAATACGACACCAACAAGCGTACGGAACTCAGCAAGCTCTTTGAGGTTATTACAACCAACGAGACGAGTTTTTATCGTAATCCGCCGCAGCTTAAAGTGTTCCAAGAAAACATTTTGGCCGAAGTTATCGCCGAGTTGAAAAAGAAAGGCGAAAAGCGTCTGCGCATCTGGTCTGCCGGTTGCTCCACAGGCGAAGAACCCTACACCCTGGCCATAATAGTGGCTGAGGTACTACGCGGCGAGTTGGCCGCCTGGGATGTTCGCATTACCGCGAGCGACCTGTCTGAGCGCGTTCTTGAGGCTGCCCGTAAGGGCGTGTACAATGAGTATACTCTGCGCACGACTCCGAAAGAAATCGTTACCCGCTATTTTGAGAAGGATGGCGAGAACTATCGCGTAAAGCCCGAGCTCAAGCGCCTTGTCTCCTTCGGCCAGTTGAACTTGAGCGACCGCATGGCCCTGAAGCGTGTTGAGCGCTCGCAATTGGTGTTCTGCCGCAATGTCATCATCTACTTTGACGATGAGATGAAGCGTAAGGTTATTGGCGCTTTTTACGATAATCTGCTGCCGAACGGCTACTTGCTCATCGGGCACTCGGAGTCGCTGCACAACATCACCAGGTCCTTTAAGCCCATCCATTATCCCGGCGCGATTATGTACAAGAAGGAAGCATAGCGCGACGCCAACTGTTGAAATTGGGCGAGGGGGGAGTGATTGGGCGCACAGGTGATTGCCATAGCGAACCAGAAGGGAGGAGTAGGTAAAACTACAACGACCCTGACGCTAGGGGCGGCCTTGGCCCGGATGGGGAAAAGAGTGCTGGTTATGGACCTGGACCCGCACGCCAACGCCTCGGTGCATTTAACGCATTACCCGGAAATGCAAGAGGCCACGGCATACGATCTTTTTCAAGCTGAATCGGTAGACCAAGCGCTATGGACTCGCGTGCTCAAAATCGGCGGGACATGCGGCTTTGACTTTGTCGTTGGGCATATTCGACTTTCCGAGCTGGAAGTGGACCTCAAGGACCGTCAAGGCAAAGGGCTTATCCTTCTGGAAGCGCTGGAAGCTATGCGGGCCCGCTATGATTATGTCCTGCTGGACTGTCCGCCACATGTGGGTATTTTGCTGGTAAACGCGCTTGTTGCGGCGGATATGGTGCTCATTCCCATTCAAACGGATTTTTTGGCCCTGTACGGAATCCGTCTTCTGTTCGACACCATCCGGCTCTTGAACCGGGTGCTGCCAAGGCCAGTGCGGTACGTGGCTCTACCCACCATGTACGATCAGCGCACAGCGGCATGCAGAAGGATTTTGCGACTGATGCGGGACAAATTGGGAGATAGAGTTCTGGAAACAGTGATTCACTTCGATACGAAATTTCGGGAATCCAGCGCGTGCGGCAAGGTTGTGTTTGAAGTTGATGAGAAGGCGCGCGGCGCTGTGGAATACATGCAACTGGCAAAAGAGATACTGCGCTATGAAAACGCCTGAACAATATTTTGTCGAGGATGTACGCCTTCCTGATGTTGTAGACGCGGGACGTGCGCTTACTGGGGCGGAGCAGGCCTTTTTGGATAAGTACCTTGGTGCGGATCAACAATCCAAAATCCTGGCCCAGGCGGCTCGTATTGACCCTCGCGGTGATGACGTTGTGGCGGGAATGGCAGCCGCAAACGTGCCGCAAGGCGAGGAGCATTCCGACGAGAAAATGCGTGACATGGCGGAGATACGTCTTGTCAGCTTTACCCTGCTGGGTCGAGAGTTCGCTCTGCCCATCACGGTTATTCAAGAGGTTATTCGGTTTATGAAACCGACAAAGCTTCCGGCAGCACCAAGCTACATCGCCGGCATTATTAACCTGCGTGGCCGGGTCACTCCGCTTGTGAGCCTGCGGCAGCTCTTGGGAATCCCAGGCGACGAGGACGACCGTTTCATCGTCATTTGCCAGCACAAAGGGCTTCAGGTGGGGTTTATGATCAACGCCGTTTCAACCATGTACCGCGCCGCTGGTAATGAACTGGAGTGGGGTGTGGAGTCACATATCGGCGTCAACGCGCATATGCTTCTTGGTCTATACAAATCCGGTGAACGCCTCATCAGTATTTTGTCGATAGATAATCTCGTTCACGGTGTTCTCCAAGGGGGAGGGACAACTCATGCCTAAACATATTCTGATTGTGGACGATTCTAAGACTGTAAGGAACCTTGTCGCCTTCATCATGAAGAAGGAAGGCTTCCGCGTAACCACGGCGGAAGACGGGCTGGATGGCTTGGAGAAGTTGTACGCTGGGGACACGGTTGATTTGATAGTGAGCGACGTGAACATGCCCCGTATGGACGGGTTTACGTTTATTAAAAATCTTCGTGAGCAGGACGCCTACCGGGATATTCCCATCATTGTCCTCTCTACGGAGGGGCAGGACAAGGACATCCAGACTGGCTTGACCCTGGGCGCGAACCTCTACATGGTTAAGCCCGCACAGCCAGAAAAGATGGTGCGCAACGTGAAAATGCTCCTGGGCTGATGCTCTGGAGAGAACAGTAATAGCCGCATCCGTGAATGTTTGCCGCAGAGTTTGGCGGGCAGGCACGGAAACATGAACGCAGGCAGGTCGCTTTCATGAGTCAAGAGTACATCGATCCGGAAATTCTCGCCGATTTTTTCGTCGAGGCAAAAGAACATCTCGAGACAATCGAGCCGAACCTGCTTGAGCTTGAGAAAAATCCTGCGAACTTAGGCCTGCTGAATGAGATCTTCCGGCCCATGCATTCTCTTAAGGGGGCCTCTGGCTTTCTTGGTCTGAATAAAATTAATGGATTGGCCCATAAGGCAGAGAATATTCTGGACGAATTGCGCCAGGGAGCCATGGCTGTCAATTCCAGCATCATGGACGTCATCTTGTCCGCAACGGATGCCCTGCGCACTATTGTGGACAATCTGGAAAGTTCTGGACAAGAAGGCGACGTTGATACTGCGCCCATTATTGAGCGCATTGAAAGCATCTTGGCTGGAGATTATGCTACCCCAGCGGAAACGATTGTCCAGGCGCTGGACGTCACTTTGGCTGAAGAGGAGACGCCTATGCCCTCCACACCTTCCCTTGTTGAGACCCGACACCTGCGGAGCAGCCGAAACAGCTCCTGCTGCTTTGGCCGCCACCGGCCTAATAACGGTACGCTGGCAAGACCTGCGTGCCGTTGTTCCCGTGGATTTTGACCCGACACCGTATTCGCTCACCATTGTTGGTGAGGGGCACTTGACGGATTTTTTGGAGGAGGCCCGCGAGATTGTGGCCGACCTGAACCAGGGGCTTGTGCAACTGGAAAAAAATCCAGATGGCAACAGCGAGCTGGTCAACGATATTTTCCGATATTTTCATAATATCAAAGGAAATAGCGGCATCATCGGCTACCGCGAACTCAATGCCCTGACCCATGAGGCCGAGACGCTTCTGAACCGTGTGCGTAAAGGCGAAATCGGCATCACACGGGGGCTCATTGATCTGCTGCTTTCAGTGGTTGATCTGCTTGAGGAGCTTTTGGGGCATATTGATCCTGAGACGGGCAAGGCCCAGCCGCTCGACATTACAGCTATGGCCGCCGTACTGCAGCGTTCCACTGAGGTGGGCGACTTGAGCGTTCCGGAAGAATATCAGCAGTTTGTCGTGTACGACAATGCTTCCGAGTCCGTTGCTGAGGACCAAGCGCCTGTGCAGCAGGCTGATCATGCTGAGATTGCGGCTGCGTCAGAAACCATGGCCGCGTTGGAAACCGCAACAGCGCCAGAGGGTGAAGCTGAACCGGTCGAGCATGTCGAGGAAGCGCCGGCATCTGCCGCTTCTGAGTATGATCCTGAAGACTTGGCAATTTTTGAGCAGACCGCGAAGCAGCAGATTATAAATCTCGACATGGCTATGGAGATGTTGCGCAAGGACGCCTCGCAGCGCGATGTTGTGGACGGATTGTACCGCACCCTGAACACGCTGCAAAATTCCAGCGGGTATATGGGTCTGGGCGATGTGAAGTCTTACGCCGAGCGTACTGCAGGCTTGGTTGACCAAGCCCGGAAGTCAGACATCGGCTTTGAGTTGATGCTGGACATCCTCGACCAAGAGATTTCCATCCTCAAAGACATGGTTTTGAAGGAGCTGACGCGGATTCTTGGGCCAGCCGCTCCGACCGTAAGTGCTGTTCCTG
>Ga0183099_1002182_pt1 | contig 10313 bp, 7 predicted proteins | sample Biomet1_FD_127788 | JGI IMG/M metagenome (GOLD analysis project Ga0183099, IMG submission 127788) | Microbial communities from bioreactor (seeded with anoxic lake sediment) at LBNL, California, USA - Biofuel metagenome 1 | ecosystem: Engineered > Bioreactor > Anaerobic > Unclassified ... | reverse complement strand
CGTTTGCGGTTATCAGGGATCTGCTCTTTGGTCTGAGCCTTGGTGATGGCCCGCTGATGTCGGCGATCATCACAACCAATATTATGACGGGCGTTACGGGATCATCTTCAGGTGGAATGACTATCGCGCTCGGTATGCTGGGACAGGAATGGCTCGCGTGGGCCGAGCATATCGGCATGGCACCGGAAGTCCTGCACCGCATTATTTGCCTGGCTTCAGAATGTATTGATACAGGCCCGCAGTCCGGTGCTCTAGTCACCTTGATGGTGGTCTGCGGGCTGACACATAAGGAATCCTATTATGATGTGGCAGTGCTTACGCTACTCAAATCGTTTGTCGTGTTTATTTGCCTGGCAATCTACAGCTTTACCGGTTTGGTCTGAGAGAAAGAAGGCAGAGGGAGATAGTATACCATGGAGCAAGGAGAGAAAAGACGGACGTATCTGCTGCTGGGACTGACGGCAATGATTTGGGGAATTCAGCCGCTCTGCATTAAATGGCTGCTTGACAGCTGGTCCCCGCTGACTATCGCCGCTGTACGTTACTGGTTAATCAGTGCAGCACTGTTCCTTCTCTTACGCTTGCGCAAGGAGAAGATTGTTCCGCCGCGGGGTTGCTGGTTCCCGTTGCTGGTCATGGGACTGACGGGAATTGCCCTAAATAATATCCTGCAATTCAGCGGACTAGCGCTGTCGACGGTTGCGAACTGCACTTTAATTGTCGGCTGCATCGCCGGCCATTACCGCTTTTTTTTCGTATTTATATGTATCCGGGAACGGTTGCCTCTGCTTGCCTGGCTGGGAATACTCATTTCCCTTTTGGGAACGGTGCTGGTTGTTAGCCATGGTCAAATCGATATCATCCGACATCTGAGCTTTAATCGCGGGGATATCTTGTTTTTTCTGGCCCAGCTGGCCTGGACAATCTATTCCATTGTTGGCCTTGGTGTTATGCACCATATATCGGCTGTGGCAGCTACTGCCTGGGCCGGGCTTTGGGGAGCTGTTGTAGCGAGCGGTTATGGAATGGTTACCGGCGAATTTGTGGCTGTTCCTTTGGCTCTGTACCAGTTGGCGGCTTTTGCTTATACGGTTGTGCTGGGTGGCATTATGGCTATGCTGTTTTGGAATATCGGCGTTAAAAAGGCCGGGCCCAGCATTACCGCAATTTTTCAGAATATCACGCCCTTGGTTGGCATGTTGGGCGGAAGCCTGTTGTTTGGTGAGACATTAGGCTTGGCTGAACTGGCTGGGGCCCTGGCGATTTTTATTGGTGTGTATTTGACAACGCACAGCCAGTTGTTTGGACGGCGTTGATTTCCTGCTGATCTTATTGGGCAAGCAGCTCAAGGAATATCTCGAATTCTAGGGGAAAAGAATATATGACTTATGAAATTTGCGGCAGGAGAAATCTTCTGCCGTTTTTGTTATTAGATAGTTAAAATGCAGGTTTGCACTTTTGCTGAGGGTAGGGGAAAGTGCTTGATTTCGAGTAAATAGCAAGATTGTTGAATATTTTGCGCAATTTGGGTAAAATAAATAGGAAAAACGTCAAGATTTTGGAGTTCAACGAATGATTTTTTTGTTATAATTAAACAGAACCTAGAAAGGTGTCTTTCGGGGGATGGATGGAAATATCTGCAGCAACATCTGCGGATCGTACATTCGGGTTCAACTGCGTTGGCAGTTGCGATATATGTTTTGGCGGCCTGTACCCTCATACAGTCCGCCGCTTTTTTTTATTTTCTGGCAGAGTGGGCGGTACTTGCTCGGTGATAATCCATTGCTTTTACTGAATACACCGTTAAAGTATCCAGAATTGTTGTAGCTGGCATTTGTATTTCGTGCTTGGGAAAAGTCTTTAAGTTGATTTCGGATCGCGGGGTGTGGTCTGTGCCGCGGGTGGATGTTGGCATCCTTTTGTACGATGAATATTTTTTGCAAAAGAAATTACAAGGGGAATTGTAAAGCAACAGCCCGCTGCAGTTGTGCCATGCAGCGGGCTGTTGCTTATAGAGGTATCTGATAACCGGGTATATGCAAAAACGAATCCGTCCGAAAGGGGAGCGTGTTTAAATACTGCTGTAGCAGCAATGGTGATTAAAGGTTATAGAGCGAACGGATTTCTGCCAGGGTGACGGGACGGTGCTCAGCGACGGATTTTTTCGCAGCTAAACCGATTAATACAGGTTCCAGGCCATCCTGTACATTGACTTTAGTGGGAATATCCTGAACGATAGCTTCAACGAATGCGTTGATTTCGGCGGCGTAAGCCTGCATATAGCGTTCAAGGAAGAAGAAGAGCGGTTTTTCACTGACAACACCGTCTTTGCCGCTGAACACAGCGCTGGAAGTCGTATCATTGCCGATAGCCAGGGCACCGTTGCTACCGAAAACTTCAGCTCTTTGGTCATAGCCATAGCAGGCCTGGCGACAATTGTCGATGACGGCAGTGGCCCCGTTATCGAGTTTCAAGGTGATGATCGCTGTATCAACATCGCCTGCTGTGCCGATAGCTGGATCGACGGTAACGGAACCGGCAGCGTAGACTTCTTCAACTTCCGCGCCAGATAGATAGCGGACCATATCGAAATCGTGAATCGTCATGTCAAGGAAGATGCCGCCGGAAATTTTGACATAATCAATAGGTGGCGGTTCTGGATCGCGCGACGTGATTTTTATAATTTGTTGTTTGCCGATCTTGCCAGCAGCAACAGCTTTTTGCAGGGCTTCAAAGTTGTGGTCAAAGCGACGATTGAACCCGACCTGATATTTTTTGCCGGATGCTTTGACGGCAGCTTGTACAGTTTTGATCTTTTCGACATCGTGATCGATTGGTTTTTCGCAAAAAACATGTTTTCCGGCTGCCAGTGCTTCTATGGAAATAGGCGAATGCTGATCGGTTGAAGCACAGATCAATACAGCTTCAATGTCCTTGTCAGCCAGAATTTTCTTATAATCGGTATAGGTTTCAGTTATGCCAAGTGAAGAAGCCCAGGCTTTCCCGTCTTCATTTAAAAAAGGATCTGCCACGGCTTTTACTCGAGCATTTTTTACGTATTTCGTGATGCTTTCTCCGTGGACTCTGCCAATTCGGCCGATGCCGATAATGCCTACATTGATCATTTTTATTCCGCCTTTCGATTTTTGGGCAATGATAAATTTTCTGTTGCTGCATATGGAAATTGCCCAGTTTTTTTGATAATATAATAATAACATAACTAATTTAATGGTGATGTTATTATTACGTTATGTGTTTGTTTTGACCTTATGCTTTATTATAAAGGGTGGCGAGGTGTTTTTCCTCTAGTATATTGTTTTTTTTCAGCAGGGGCGGTTCTTGATTTTTCATCCTTTGCTGAAAACGTGATGAATTTACTATACAATATTGCGATTGTTATAGTTGGGAAAACCTGTAAAAGGGAAAAAGGAGTGTTGGAACGATGCGAAAGGTGGGAGAAGAGGAGATGTCATTTTCATTTTACCGGTCGTCGGGAGCGGAGATTGCTTATGTATATAAGGTTGAGTGTGAGAACGCAAAGATGCCGCGGGCCATGCATCAGCACGAAAATCAGCTGGAAATTGTCCTGCTTGTAGAAGGCGGCGGCACCTATGATATCGATAATCGAAGATATCATGCCAACAAAGGGGATCTTATTTTTTTCGATGCAGGCATTTTGCATGATGAAGTTCCCGGCGGTGACCATGCAGCTGCAACTTACTGTATTGGTTTGAAAAATTGGACCCTCAGGCGTTTGGGTGAGCAGCCGATGTGTCCGGTTCTGCACTGCGGCGTAGATTTTCCCCTACTGCATAAGTTTTTTGATCTTCTATTTACTGCCAGGTGTGGTGGAGAAAAGGATGTCCTGGAATATTTGTTGCAGGGACTTTTGCTGAAACTGGATGACTGTATAAAAAAATATCAGCAACCGCTCGATTTTGATACCTATCATTTAGGTGGCCGGATCAAACAATATATCGATGATCATTATCTTGAACCGTTGACTTTGCAACAAATGGCTACTGCGATTAAGATCAATGAATATTATCTCGTGCACACCTTTAAGGAAGTGTTCGGTTATTCCCCGATGCAGTATGTGATTCGTCGCCGTATTGGTGAAGCGCAGACATTACTGATTAATACCGCGGCTTCGGTGACGGAAATTGCCCTGCAGACGGGATACAACAATTCGAATTATTTCCAGCGAGTATTCAGTACTATGGTCGGGATGTCGCCCGGTCGGTATCGGAAATCATGGGCCCGTGCTCACGCCGAAGAGCACTGAGATACTATGGATAGTTATTATTTGGCATGAAAATATGTGTAGTGTAAAAGATAAGGCCGAGTGGATGGAGAATTATTTAATGTTGTCGGGCATGGAAAGGCTCTGGTTTACTCTGGAGGGCAACTGAGAAATTGTACAGGAAGCGTGCGCGTAGCTTGCGCAGCAGGTGGAGATGGTGCCGGCGAAATGCAGAAAACGTATGTGACAAAACAAGCGGAAAGGTTTTGTCACCAATCAAAACAAAAGAGGCACCGGTAGGGGCTGCTCTTTATCTGCTTGACAGCATGCAATTCCTACGGTGCCTCTTTTATGTATTTTTATTTTGCACGGATCTGCGTGTAAAGGTTGATGATTTCGGAGGTCATTTCTTTCATGACCATGCCGGTCATGACGTAATCCTGAGCATGAGCGACGAGGACATTGAACGGATCCTTTAGTGTGCCATCTGCTTCTTTTTTCAGCAGGTCTTCTGTCTGTAGGCGATGGGCCTTGAGGAGATGCTCATCGGCGTCATGGACATATTCTTCTGCCTGACCGAAATCACCTTTTCTGGCCGATTTCAAGGCTTTGGTAAGAGCGGCTCTGCCGTCTCCGGCCAATGATATAATGGAAAATGCAGTTTCTTCTGTATGGGACATGGTAAAATCTCCTTTGTAGTTTATTTTATGAAAAAAGAAATGCAGAAAGTTGCAGATCTTTAATCCTTGTAAATAGCCGTTTTGGTCGACTTGATAATGTTGTGATCAACTTGTGGTTTATTTATGACTATAAAATAACATCTTTTGAGTTATTTGTCAATTGGTATTAAGGAATGTGTTTTTGTTATGTGAGTTTAGCCTCGCCAATTTTTGCGGTATTTCCCTGGTGGCATGCCTACCATATTATTGAAAACTACTTGGAAATAGTTTGAGTTGTTGTAACCACAGCGAAGCGCTATTTCTGTTATTGTCAGATCCGTGGTCAGCAGCAGGTTTTGGGCTTCACCTAGCCGGCGCTGGATAATATATTGAATAGGGGAGTAGCCGAGAATTTTTTTGAAGGTATGGGATAGATAATAAGTATTGACATGCAGTGCATCGGCAATGGTAGCGAGTTTTATGTCTTCAAGGTAATGTTCATCAATGTATTCTTTGATACGCAGACCAAGGTTGTAGTCTTGTCCCTGTAAGGTATCCCGGCTGTTTTGAACGAGTTCATATACGAGGGCAAGCAGTCCGTGCAGCGTATGATTGGCGGCTTCAACGATATTTTTACGGTATGACTGATTGGCAAATCCTTCGAGCAAGGTGAATGACTGCTTAATATAAGGGAATAGATCCTTTGCTGGAATGACGGGACGGAGATTTTTAGGCAAAAGTTCACCACGGGTTAATCCCTTTAAGTGTAGATTTTTAATGCCAATAAGGTACGTTTGCAGGGTTGTGTCATTGCTGAGATTGGTACTGTGAAGAATGCCGTTGCTGATCAGCAACAGGTCTCCTTGTTGGATCGAATAAGAATGATTTTCGATCATGCATTTGCTGTGCCCGCTTTCAATAAAAACAATTTCTGCCAGTTCTTGGTGGGTATGCAGCCCTTGTGGCAGAACGGTTAGATCACATGTGTGATGCTGCAGATAGTCGAGCTTTGGCTGGGTGTGCAGTTCGAATATGGTTTGGTCCGTAGCGGGAAATGTGTACTGTGCCATGGATAGTGCCTCCTCTAATACCCCATGTTTCTGAAATTTGCGATAAGTCGAAAAAAGCAAAATTTTAAAGTATTTCAATGAACTTCAAAAAAAATGAGCAAGATTTCAGAGGTTTGTGCCTTATTTGAATCATATAATGAGTATAAGAAGATGAGATTATGAATACTTTTTTGTGATGTTGTGAAAAATAAGCAACCATAATATAATCATTGTCAGTGTTTATATTAGCAAAAAAAATCTTTGAAAGCCAGCTCATTTTCGAAATAATTATAATCATTGCTATTTTTGATGAAAAGGGAGATGGGAGTATGTTCAAATGGTTTATGACAGGAAAAGAACAACCGCGTATCCAGGATCAGGCACTTGTTGGCAGGATGTTTCGTAATGCACGGATTCAAGGCGTAACGGCGATGATCCTCGGTTATGGCATGTATTATGTAATGCGGATGACGCTGGGCGTTGTCAAGAAGCCGATGATAGACGACGGATTTACGGCAACGCAGCTTGGTGCAATTGGTGCTGGCATGCTGATTGCGATTGCTGTTGGAAAATGTCTGAATGGTTTTATTGCTGATCGCTGCAATATTAAGAAGATCGTACCGATTGGTCTCCTGGGAGCAGCTGTGGTGAATTTTATTTTGGGATTTTCAAGTTCGTACTGGGTATTTTTAGGGCTTTGGTTCATTAATGGCTGGTTCCAGTCTATGGGATCAGCACCTTGCATTGTTTCGTTGGCACAGTGGTTTTCTAAGAGCCGCTTGGCAACATATTATGGTGTGTTTAGTATCGCACATTATATCGGTGAGGGGGCGACGTATCTAGGGACGGCTATGCTGGTTGTCGCCTTGGGATGGCATGCAGCGTTTTATATGCCAGGTATTGCCTGTATCGTATTGGCTTTCATTATGTATCGATTCATGTATGACCGTCCGGAAGCGTATGGGCTTCCTTCGGCAAATGAATTTGCTGGTGAGCTTGTTCAGGAGAAAAAAGAAAAGCAAAAGAGCACTAAGGAAGCACAACTGGAAGTCATCAAAAATCCATATGTCTGGATGATTGCTTTGTCGGCAACTTGTATGGGCATAGCACGGTATTCGGTCAGCAGCTGGGGAGTCATCTTTTTGCAGGAATGCAAGGACTATTCGCTGGTTACAGCCGGCAGTTTGATGGCACTGTCTCCGATCATGGGTGGGGTAGGGTCATTTTTGTCAGGGATTATTTCGGACAAGATCTTTAAAGCAAACCACGCATTGACAACGATTGTTTTCGGACTTGTAATGCTGGCAGGAATTATCGGGATGTGCTTGACTCCGGGAGGCAATCCGGTGATGGATGGTTTCTGGATCTGTATTTTTGGCTTTGGCCTTGGTGTTATTCTCTGTTTTGTCGGCGGAATGCTGGCGGTCGATTTGTGCTCACGTAAGGCAACTGGGGCAGCAATGGGAACGATTGGTCTTCTGGCTTATGGTGGTGCAGCGGCGCAGGATCTAATCAACGGTTATCTGATGGATGCAGCCAAAACAGTCGTCAACGGTCAGACCGTCTATCATTTTGACACGATTATTGCTTTTTGGATCGGTGCGGTCGCCTTAATGACATTGTTCATCGTGCCAACCCTTTGGGCCAAGAAAAAAGAAAAAATGGAAGAGGCAAAGCTAGCCATTAATGGGAAATAAAGACGGAAACTTTGGGGAGGATATTTATGAAAATTATTGCGGATTTGCATACGCATAGTCTCTTGTGCCGTCATGCCTACAGTACGGTGACGGAGGTGATCGAAACGGCTGCCCGACGCGGTTTTTTGGGGGTGGGTCTCACGGAACATGGCCCGGGTTATCCCGGCAGCGTCAATTATGCATATTTTAATACGTATCGCGATATTCCTCGTCAGATGGGAGAACTGCAGATTTTTTGTGGCGCGGAGGCCAATTTTATGAACCTCTCCGGTCAGCTTGATTTTACGGATGAACAGCTTGCCAAACTCGATCTGGTGATTGCGAGCTGCCATACGGAATGTTCACCGCAGGGAAACCGACAAGAGAATACCGCTATGCTGCTGGCGGGGATATATAACCCGCATGTTGATATTATTGGTCACCCGGATAATCCGCTGTATCCGATCGATGTTGTTCAGGTGGTACAGGCGGCTGCTGCGAACAACAAAGCCCTGGAGATAAATAACAGTTCACCGGCAGCGCGGCCGGGCAGTGAACCGATCTGTCGCGAGATCATTCGGGCAGCGAAGGCTTATGGGGCAAAACTTAGTGTTGGTTCCGATGCACACTATCATCTAGTTGTTGGCAAGTTTGATTATGCCCTGCAATGTCTGAAAGAAGAAGGATTTCCAGCAGAACAGGTCATTAATACTTCAATAACAGAATTGCAGAGTTTTTTGCAAAAGCACCATGGTTCATCGATACGGAAGCAGAAAAAAAGTTTGTGAACTGCGAAAAACGGCAATATGAAATATAATGAAATCTAGCATATGTATACAGGTGGGGGATATCATGAAGAGTTTTTTTATAACCAATGGACCATATTTACTGAATCCCGCGGCACAGCAGATGACGATTGCCTGGGAAATGAAGTCGCTGGTGTCAGCAAAGATCAGATATTATATGGAAGGGAAATCAACCCAGGAAATTGTCGCGCAGGGTCAGGCGATGGGCGAATATTGTATGTATGTAGCTGCTTTGATGGAGCTACAGCCAAATTCGCAGTATCATTATGAAATTGTATTTGATGATGGTCAGGCTGTTGATGGTTCTTTCAAGACCTTGCCAAAAAAACCGAAGCAGTTAAAAATTGTCACCCTGAGCGATTCCCATCTTTTTTATACAGAAAAGCAGTTTTCGGCGATGGTGGAAACGGAAAAACCGGATTTTATGATTCATGCCGGTGATATATCGTTTGGTACGGGCTATCAGCATGATCAGTACAGTGAAAACTGGTTTCAGAAATTGCCGGAAGTCTTAAAGCATGTGCCGGTATTCTATGTGCCGGGCAATCATGATGAGGGGCCTTTCTATGATATGTTCTTTGCTATGCCACAGGCAACAGCAGGGCATTGTGATTCCTTTGGTCATACGTATTCCTTTACTTGTGGAGGCACACATTTTGTTATGGTGGACAGCAATTCCTGGGGATTGTTTGAAATGAATGCCGTCAATTCGGGGATTTCCGTAGACTATGCAACCCAGCAGCGCATTCGCCAGACACTGGCCTGGATTAAGGCAGATCTAGCCAGCGAGCAGTCGCGCAGTGCTGACTGGCGAGTGCTCGTCATGCACCATCCGTATACAGATGAGTTTAACAATCGCTATATTGTGCCCTTGGCGGAAGAAAGTGGTGTTGATCTCGTTATCGGTGGACACCTGCACTATTATGTAAAGACGGTATCTGTAGATCCTAAAATTGGTGCGGGAACGGTCTATATCAGCCAGGGGAGTACCCAGGACCCGGAAGCATCTTCAGAAAAAGTAAACGGGGGACGGTTGCTTGGCGATTTTCCGGAAGTGGTGGCGATGGGGAAAACAACTATGGTTTGCTGCGTATTGGCCAAGAAGAAATTCAAGTATGACATGTATGGTTTCACAGAAACGCCCGGCAGCGATATTCTTCTTGATAGCCTTTACCTGACCAAGTCCGCCCCGGACATTGTTCTTGATGATATAGAGCTGCGCCGGCTTGATAATAACGGAAATGTTGAGATCAAGGCTCGGGCGAAAAACTGCGGCAAGGGGATTGCTGTGGTGGTGCTGTCGCTGTCTGATACTGGAGAAGAAAAGCTAGTGAATCTTTTTGGTGCACCGGGGAGGGAAGTTGTCGTCGCATTGAACTGCGGGGAGGAAAAGCGACTGACAGCTGTCTACAAGGCTTGCCAGCAGGGGGATCATGAAATTGCTTTGGGTGATTGTCAGCTCCGGATTACGGTCTTTGAGCCACCGCAGCTTACCTTTGCTCATATGAAACTACATGTTAACGAAAAAACAGCTGGTAGCCAGCTTGAAGGCAGCATTGAAGCAACAAACAATTTGGATCGGGAAATTTTTGTCACGGTTCCCTTGTATATTGACCAGCGCATCGCGGAAAGCAAGAATGTTTTTTTTCGCGGGCATGAAAAAAAGAAGATTGAGTTTTGCTATAAATTTGACCAAGGTGGCAGTTATCAGGTGAGTATTGCTGATCAGTTGCCGAAGGAAATCGAAATTCAAGGTGGCATCCGGATTGTGCCGCGCATTCAGGACCGTTCGGGCAATGGTCATTATGGGCTGCTGCATGGCAGTCCGAAAGTGATTGCCACAGAGGAGAAAGTGGAAGTTCGGTTAGAAAATTATGGTG
>Ga0183099_1002179_pt1 | contig 10326 bp, 7 predicted proteins | sample Biomet1_FD_127788 | JGI IMG/M metagenome (GOLD analysis project Ga0183099, IMG submission 127788) | Microbial communities from bioreactor (seeded with anoxic lake sediment) at LBNL, California, USA - Biofuel metagenome 1 | ecosystem: Engineered > Bioreactor > Anaerobic > Unclassified ... | reverse complement strand
GGCTGTAGCGCAGTTGGGAGAGCGCTTGAATGGCATTCAAGAGGCCGTGAGTTCAATTCTCTCCAGCTCCACCAGAAAGATCAAGGCTTTACGAGTAAAATCGTAAAGCCTTTTTCTTTTGTATTCACTAGTTTGTGCCGGTTTTGTGCCGGATTTCGAAGTAACGGTGAGTGGCACTCGATTGATTGCACAAGCGAGGTTTATAATCTTGGCCATAATGAATCTATAAGACGTGCAAAGCGCGGGCGAATTTGTATTCTCGCTATCAAGTCAAACCGTATTAAACGGCACTTGCAACAACATTCACAGTCACTTTTTTGCAAATGCCCATCGAAACAAGCTCATCAACAAATTTAGCTATACAACGGCAGCCAGATGAGCAAAAAACACCATACTAAACAACCAATAGTTTATTAACATCTGGCTAACAGCGAATCACCCGAGCCGGAGAAAATCTATGGGGGGGGGAGGCGCTGTTAGCCCCTTGTCGCAACGCACTACAAATTTTACGAAGGAGTCGTTCAGGACATCAAGGCACAGGCATGGTTTCTGGCATACAAATAGTAGCCCTAAAACAACAAACGAAACCGCTCGGGACAATTGCTTCGAGGCAGTGTCAATCTTCTGCTGTGAAGCAATTTGTCGTTCTGATTACCACAAAGTAGAACTCCAACAGCAGGATGATATAAATTGGAAAACAGCGTAACACGAAAAGAACCGAATGTTGTTGGTATAAAAGCACGCCGCTCACTTTGCACTAGCAGAAACGACTGGCGACCAGCCTTTACCGCGTAGTAGTGCGGCTTAATTGTGAATTTGGCTTGGAAGCTTCTTGAATTTGTCTTTTGCAATGTAGCAGTATATGGCGGAGTGAAGAGCAAGAAAAGCTATGCCCCCTCCCCAGATACATTGAATTGATACGCCAAGGCCATGTAGTCCGATCGCTAAATACGTTGTATTAAATATGCACCCGATAAGAATAATAAAATTTAGCGAATCTAACAACTTCAGCGTACATCTTTCTGGCTTACAAGGTAGCAATGAATAAATTGGTTCTCGGCCTTCATTTTTTTCACCATGCTGGTAATACTGCCGAATGGCATTCACCTGACCGGCGTAGAGCTTTGATGTTAGGCCAGAGCTTGCGATGAATGAGATAAGCGCAAGGCCAACAAATGAAAACAGAAGAGAGAAGTAAGACAAGACCACGATGTTCTCTAGCAATAAATAGTTGGCCTGATCCTTAAGAGCAAACCCTGGTATAATCGTGATCGGTGCCAACATCACAATGATGTAATACCTAAAGAAGACAAGGATAGAGTTCTTGGAATCGAAGTATGCTTTAGAAATATTTTCATACTCCGAAATCAGAAATTTTTCGTACGAGGACTCATCGGCAAGTTTGAAATTCATTTGATTGCTCCGAAACGCTTTTAAGTAAAACCTTCGAATTCTCGCCCTCATAATGCCGCAGCAATTCATTGATCTTGCTGTTAGCATTGCGTTTGATAACAGCTAAAGGTCCGTCTGCGATAAGTGATTTGAACTCTGCGGCTTCGTTCGCAGACAGCTTTGCGTATGCCAACTCCCATGCATCGATGTAACCAGGTGCATTTTCATAAAACACCCTGTTGATAATATAGCTATACGGATAGAGCAATATCCTTCTGAAGTGATTAACATCATGACCGAAAGCGTGATGGAAAAACTTTTTATTGTGAGAAACTATGCCATGGGTTGCATTTAATATAATTTGAACAGCTCTTACTTCACGTCGTGTCCAAAGATCACCAATGTATTTACGATGAATTTTAGTAACAGGGCTATATCGCATCGGAAAAGAGAAAATTTTTACATGTTGATTACCAGAAAGTATAGTCATATTAGTTTCAAATCTGAGATACAATTCATCAGGCGAGTCTTTATAGTTATAGAGCATGTAGTTTGAAAGACTTTCAATGCCACAATCGATTGCAAGTCTTGCTTTTTCTTCATACTCTGAAGCGAGATCGAAAGAATCAAATGCTAAACGAAGAGGCTTAATGGCAATACGAGCCATTTTTTCCATTTTGTGGCGATCCATCTTTCGCAAGTCGACACCTTGATTGAAATCTACAAAACGCTGTTTGTAATATTTTCTGCCATCTTTAGTGATCGCAATCTTCGCACCTTTCTCAAAGCCGCAATCATAAATTTCGTCAAGAATCCTGTCGTAAGAGTTCGATGCCGCAATGTTATTGTCTAAAAGCAAGAGGCCCGGTTTTTCCCCCCAACGCTTAGCAATATAGTTGATTCTTGGAACGAGAGGGAGATAGTCTTTATAGTTCGGCTCAAGCGTTTTTACTGCACAAAAGCTACAGTTATTTGGGCAGCCCTTTGTTGTAAACATCAGATACGAGTTATCCAATATTTTCGAATACCGCGGATATCCGTCTCCAAATATGTCATAGGCTGGAGGTAGGTTGTCGATTGAAGCGCCACAGTCAATCAGATACTTAAACTCTGGATTATCATGAGAAATCGACTCAAGCATTCTGTCTGCCGAATCAAGCAACCCAATGGTTGGACGTATCCCGGTCTCCTGGTATAATTTATTATGGAGCAATGATGCGGAGATTCCCCCCACTTGCACGTTATCGATGTTGGCAAGATTGGCCCTGTAATACTTTACAGTATCAACAAGCGTTGTAAAATCATAGGTAAAGACGGAGGTTATGTATATCTTGTCCCACCAGTCATCTCTAGCTTGAGAGTTTTTACCGATGACGTATTTGACATCATCACCTAACAGACGGTGATACGTCCCGATTTTCATTAAACCTAGCGGTGGGTACGATGTCCTTGTTTTAGGCTCGACGAGGAGAATCCTTTTAACGTCATGCATTACGAATACTCTTAATTTTCAGAATATCGCTAGCAACCTTGTGAATATCTAGGATCATATCATACTCGTCATTACTGATACAGCTGTTGTGGCTTGCTAGCTCTCCCAAATGTCGAAATAGCATCTTAAGATCAGGATGCTCATTGTTTCGCGTCTCTACCTCGCCCTGAGCAATGGAGTAAGCATATTCTATACTATTCATATCAACAAAGAACGCATGCTTTGCTTTATCGTGTGTCAATACCGAAGGTAGTTGGTCCCTAACATGTCGAGCGAGAAGACGTGGTGCTCCAAGGCCATCCAAAATACTGATTGCAGCATAAAAAGCCTTCCGGTTTTCATCGTTTAGGTATTTTCCCTTAACGTCATCCCACCCCAGCCAATTACGTACAGGAATTTTTAGGTACGCTTGTTCGAAGCAGCTAAACAAACTAACGTCCGCTCTACCAGTATATGATTGGTCGCCGATCATCTGTTTAAGCCCTTGATATGCACGGAGTACCACAGCAACTCTTCTTGGGCTCAGCCCTACGGTAAGAGCTGCGTTTTGAAAGCTCATGCCTTGAGAATTCACTAAGCTATCTAAAAGATGCCCTTGCTGAAATGGCCCCCAGTTTCGCACTCCAGAAATGTGTCGTAGTCCCTGTATTAGTAATGGTGCACATTCACAATCAGCATCGTTTTGGTTTAGTTCCAAAACTTCTATTATTTGCAGCGTTTTGGATATGTTGTCAGGTATAGATATTGCGTGTCTTGTGACATCCCCAATAATTGTTTTTATTGCTGCAACTCGACGATTTCCTTCAATCACAACATACTTGTTTTTTGAGTACCTGCGTACGACAATACGATCTAAAGGCAAAAAACCAATTCGTAAGATTGATTCAACTAGCGGCGAAGCAGATTGGTACTTGAGGAGGTATCGACGAGTGACTTCTTGCGCCCTTGCATCATCTACAGGATATTCAAGGGAAAAAGATGGTGCGAGCTTTTCCCCCAGAAATCTGGGGTTTTGGAGGTCTAAGAGCAGTTCCCTTGGGGTTACTTTCCGGGTCATCAACGGAAGCGGATGTTTCATTGACCGAGTCTCCCAAGCTGACTTTTTCACACTATACCAGCTAGGCATCACGCGATCAAGCGATACAGCTCTCGCTGAGAAAGTTAAACCATGGCAAACTTGCTCGGCTTGCGGGTCACAAACAAGAGGCTAAACAAACTTTTGAAGAACGTGCTTGCTTATTTCTCTAACAAACGAAACGTCTTCTTTTGTGGCTGGCCACTTTTCCCTGTGATGAGTGATATTCCTGATCGTATTTAAACGCTTGATCCACTCTAGTTGTTTCTCTTTTCCTCCTTCCTTCGTGTTTGGATAGTATTTTTTAAATATTTCCCACTTATAATGAGCAATGCTTTGGTAATCAATCAGGTTTACGTATTGCTCGACACGTTTTGTCCGTTTGCCTTTTTCGTATGCTGCTCCACAATCAATTCGAACTTTTTCAGGTACCCCCTCTGTCCACCATTCATCTTTATAATTTTCCTTTAGTTTATCAAATGTGAAGGAAAACATTCGTTCAATGATATCATCAATAAGCCCTCTCGCCTCCTCAGTTCCTTCAGCATCAATTGTTTCTAAATAAGCAGACAACTTGTCTGGATTGAACGAAGGCTGAGATGAATGAATGAGAGACATCAGCAAAATAGAACTTTTTGCGACACCCTTCAAAGCAGTATTGTCCCTAAAACGTTTTATATACTCCAAAGGAGCATCTTCAAATTCGTTAAATAATGGTTCTGCATATTTATCAAGGTGAGAACAAATTGTAACAGCCTCTAAGTCATCAAGACAATTTTTTATTTCGTGTTCAACATGCGTTAGGATTTCTTTAAGAACCCGTAATATTGCTCTTACCCCATTATTTGTGCAAAGATAGCCACATTCTGCGTCACCAAGCGCCCAATGGTGTGGAGAGTTCTGGGCGAATAGGCTGAAAAAGTATATTATTATGTCAACAGATTTTTCTAGCGTATCTTGTAAATCCCTGCTGTATGAGGCCGAGAATGGGCCCGGAACAAATCCAGACCTTTTTTCCTCACCAAAAAACTTATTCTCTTTTAGTCCGTCAAGAAATGAAGTTAAGGTTAAGCACCTGTGTGATGACTTGTGAGTGTTAGAAACAATTATTCTGCCAAAGAATGGAGATTTCGCAAGTGAGTTGAGTCTCATGATAGCGCGTGAACACAAAGCATCGTGGCGTTCGTCAAACTTCGATGACCCCCAATTCAAACCTGCATAAATTTCATTTAACAGGTTCCTGTTCACACGGACTTGCTCACAGTTAATGTCAACAAACATCTTGGCTTCTTGAACTTGTGGCAGGTTCTGATAGGCCAACACTGGAAACGTAGTGCTGTCGTCTATTTTTCCTGCCCTTTCAGAGTGAGCATAACCATACAGCCGGTGCTGCCCATCAATCACCCAGGATGTAGCAAAATTATTCGGCAAATGAAGCCGTCCAAATGACGAATCACCAAAGTTCTCCATTTTATCAAACTGTAAAGGTGTTTTTGTTTTAATGTTAATCACAATGTTTGTGGGGAATTGCCCCCCCTCATTGTCAATATAATCCGCAATACTCTTCAGCCGAGCAGGCTGTAGCATCCGCTGGTAGGTCTCCAAATCCTCCATATCTCTACTCTGCTTATGGCTAATATACGATATTTTCAGTAAGTCACTAGGCTTGATCAAAAAGTTATAAAACGTCAATCCTCCCATTCTTCCTTTTGTAGCAGGAACGACGATATTGAGACCATGAATCTTTTCATTTGCGAACAAGTGAGCTAGCAGCTGATACTTTGCTGCAATTTTAAGATGATCTGTAAGCTTCTTGTAATAATGCAGCTCGTCTTCCTTGATAATTGCTATGCCATTAGCCTCCGCCTTTGCCATATCGGCCTTACGCCAATCAATATTCTTCGTAGCGATCACATAACGGACTTTTAGTTTTGGTGATTTTCCGTAATGCTTATTAATTGATTCAATTGTAGCTGGGCGTATACTTAATATCTTTTCAATAAGTGTGTTTAAATTCTTCTCTTTTCTCTCGTCACTTCCAGTACACTCGAATATGAGGGCTGTTTCATCGTCTTTTACAAAGACATCGATTTGCCTTGGTGGCGTTTTGTCGTCAATGTATATCTTAAAGTTTCTATCCTTGCTTATTTCCTTGAATCCCATTCGTGCACAAATAGTCCAAACTTCATCTTCAAGTTGCTCATCGAACCGCTTATCTTTTTTCAGCCTCACAGATTTTTTATTTACCTTTAATATTTCCCACCCATCTTTAGCTTCTACAGAAGCCTTTTCTTTCGCAAGATCAAGGGTGCTACCAGTAACTGTCTTTTCAATATACCTTTTCCCGCGCTCTTGCTTGAGCGTATTAATTTCAAAGCCGACAGATACTAATCCGTCTAAGAATTTTGGCATGGTACAAGGCTCCCTTGGGCGAATGTGGACCGTAATCGAATATTCTGTCGAGCTGAAGCTGTCAATGTTTTGCCTTACATACCCAAGCAATATGGCGGAAATCATATCGAATATTCCGACGCCGTTGTTTTCAATTTTGATCGAGTAGGGCCAAATCATGACCGATCTACCCATATCAGGCCACCTGAAGCATGAGAAAACGCATCCCTTGAAAGATAGCGGCTACACGTGAATTCATTGCAACCGCGCTCAAGCCATGGCAACATAAACACAGGGTTAGAGTGGCATCGCATAGGGCAACCTCAACGGAGAAGGCCACTCAGCACTTGATTAGTCCGGAGATCCTGGCTGGTTTACGGGTTTTAAAATCATTTTGATATATTTTGGCAAAACGATGAATGACAGCATTATCATTACTGACCTGGCAGCAGAGTTGGACGAAGAGGGAGAACCGGTACGGGGCAATTTAAACCGTACTCGACTTCTTGAGCCGCCCTCAGAAGCAACACGAAAGCGGCAGAGCATCGGCATTGCAACAGAGCGCATTCTTGCTGAGATCAAAGAGAATTCCGGCGCCGATGTCGCCAAGCTCGACAAGAACGACTCCAGGGGTAGGAACCGCTTCAAAGACACACTGAAGCTCATCCTCTGTAACCTTTTCAGCGCCTGGAGCACTTACGACCACGGCAGAAGGGCCATGCCCGCCACGTTGCGCCCATACATCGCTTATAGCCGAAGCCCGAGCGCATACGCCGCCCCTAAGTATAAAGGCTTGAGGCTTACCTATAAGAACACTATCCCCATAGTGAATGGGCTGCTTGCCCTAGGCTACATCGAGAACCAAAACGGCTTCCATGATGCTGCGACCGGCAAAGGCCGCGTCTCTCGGATGCGCGCAACCCCCAGGCTTATACTTGCCATGATTGGGCACGGCGTCGAAGTTCATCATGTTGAGCTTGACATTGAGCTTGTTCGTCTGCGTCGCAAAATCGACGGAGACCGAAAAGGTGAAAAGCGCTCCATCGAAATTCCTTTGAAAAAAACCAGCCAAGTGTGCTCCATCGCGAAACGTGTCGCAAAAGTAAATGACATGCTCCGCAGCACAAGTGTTGAACTCCGCATCACCTTGCAGCAGCTTGAGGATATCGTCCGCAAGCAAAACCATTTCAAAGACTTTGAGGAAAGTGGGCAGCTCGATTCGACTCTACCCAGAGCATACAACACAAACAACAAGCTTATGTACCGGGTCTTTAACGACAAAAAGTCGTTGAAGCTTGGCGGCAGATTTTACGGGCACTGGGTACAAGGTGTTCCAAGAAAACTGCGCCACAACCATCTTTACATCAATGGCGTCAAGGCGATTGAAATCGACTTCGACAGCATCCACCCGAATCTGCTGTACCGGCTCTACGCCAAGGTCACTCCCCCCAAGGGCGACCTGTATGACCTATCTCAGCAGGGTATCGACATGAACCGAACAGGAACCGTGGACGGCGAAAGGCTCAAGCTACGCAAGATTGTAAAGATAGCCCTCCTGACGCTCATCAATGCTCGTACAGAGAAAGGAGCAATCCAAAGCTTACATCAAGGCCGCCGTGTAGGCCGAAGATTTGAGCGGGGCATAGCGAAGCGGTTCGGGATGACTCGTCCGCAGGTGCTGGCCCTAGTTGAGGCCATCAAGGTAAAACATGCCCCCATAGCTCAATGGCTGTGCTCCGAAATTGGAAAGGAATTACAATACCACGACTCACGCATTGCTGAACAGGTTATGCTCGGTTTGTGGCAAAAGGGTATCCCCTGCCTTTGCGTACACGATTCCTTCCTGGTCCAAGATGTTCACCAGACGAAGCTTGAGCAGGCCATGAAAGATACATCCACACACATCAGCGGCAGCCCCATACCTTACACATTTAAAACCTATCCGACGTTTCGCTAATCTTTTTCGAAGGATATGATGCATTCGTAACAAGTAATGGGGGGCTACGTCTTGGTCCCCCCGCCCTAAGCGGTCCCTGTTTTCGTAGCCCCCGCTTTGGTAATTTTTGCTTTTTCGCGATTCTTAGGCATCGCGGTGACTCATAAAAAAAAGCCCTCTAGGGCGAGGGCTTTTTTCCACTACACGCATCCGGCACCTAAAATCAACCTAAGCTCCCGCATGCTGGCTATGACCGCCCCGAGATCCAGTCGATAAAATCCTTCCTGGTGTAACCAGTCTTCCTTCCTATCCTGATCGTTCTCGGCCCCTTTCCCTCTGAGTCAAGGTTAGCCAGCCGCCCCACAGAGATGAGTCCAGGTGCAAAGCGCGGGACTTCAACTCGCGCGATGATTGGCGGCAGCGTCTGTTCCAGAAATTCAATTTGATCTTGCGTAAGCATACAATTCTCCTTCAGCCACTCACAACGTATTGCAGTATCATCTACATGCGGAGATAATTCATGTCAACAAGCCGAAGATTTAGCCAAAAATCACAAAAGCCCCGTATAAATACGGGGCCTGTGGACAGTCTTTACATTTCTACTACAAAAATAATTCTAGAATCATATGTACAAAATCAAGATCATTCTCTCACTCATTGACATGCTGCACATGTTAATCAACACATCCGTCGGACAGTCGCGGTCTAGCCTTCCTCTGCCAGCTTCTTTTCCTGAGGTAATCCGTGCTGCTCAAGGACTCCAATTGCCGCCCTCAACCCTTCTGGCGACAGGTGAGAATATCGCTGGGTCATGGAGAAGTCAGCGTGCCCCATGAGTTCCTTCACGGCGTAGAGGCTCGTTCCGGCCTCAACCAACCAGCTTGCGAAGGTATGCCGGAGCGTGTGGAAGCACACGCGCTGCCGGGAATCGTCAGCATCCTTATTGAACAGCTCGTCCGCAATCTGCCGGAACACATGTGAGATGCGATCCATGCGCTCGCCTGTCCGGCTTGGAAACACCAGCGCACCGGTGACGTGCTGCTTCCTATCCAGCAGCATGGCGTGGGCTCTGGGAGTCAGAAAGGCCAGCCGATTAACGCCCGCCTTAGGGTCTCTGATTAGAACCTGGCCGCGCTCGATATCACAATCCTTCCATGTAAGCCCCGCTATCTCGCCAAAGCGCAGACCACAATCCAGCGCCATAACGGCCATATCGTGCGAGTTGGGAGACCGTAGCCGAAGTTCAGCAAGCAAGCTGTGTGATTCTTCATCCGACAAATAGCGCTGACGTCGATTATCTTTCTTCGGCAGAGAAACCAATTTGGCTGGGCACGGACCAAAAGCAAAGCCGTCACGTACTGCCAGGGACCAGATTTGGCCTACAACAGCCCTGGCATACTTAATTGAGGCAGCGGCTCGACCAGCCTTGAGCATGGCAGACTTCACCCGCTCAATATCAAACGCGCTTAACTGTCCTAACGCTTTATCTGCGAGAGCAGGGGCCAGCCAGTTATTCCAAAGCCCCCTTTCAGCATCCTTACTTCCCTTGGCTTTGTGCTCCTGGGCTGGCCAGTAGCGCTCCCCCCAGAACTGCCCCAGAGTCATTGAAGCGCGTTCGGCCTCCTGCTTTGCGGCCTCCTGCTCTTGACGCTCAGCTTCAGCTTTGGCCCGGCGCTCGGCAAGAGTACGCTCCCCTTGTCCCGTTCGTTTGGCTTCGCGCAGCTTGGCAAGCTCAATCCTTGCCCTCCCCAGACTCCAGCCTTCAGAAGCCCAGCCCAAGGGCTCTTGCCGCTCCTTACCGTCCACAGTGTAGCGCAGCACGAAATACTTGTCCGCTTGAACACCATGCTTCCTCGTGGGGTGTTCACGGTAACGAATCCCCTTCTCGACACGTACCCACTTATCAGCCATAAGCCCCTCACAGAAGATCTATGCCGGATTTGTGCCGGTTTTTTGGGTGAGTTTGCGATGTGAATCGGATACTCACGTGATACACAGTAGCAATCAAAGCCCTGCTGGTCAACGACTTCGTTATTATGT
>Ga0183099_1002177_pt1 | contig 10332 bp, 6 predicted proteins | sample Biomet1_FD_127788 | JGI IMG/M metagenome (GOLD analysis project Ga0183099, IMG submission 127788) | Microbial communities from bioreactor (seeded with anoxic lake sediment) at LBNL, California, USA - Biofuel metagenome 1 | ecosystem: Engineered > Bioreactor > Anaerobic > Unclassified ... | reverse complement strand
TGTTAGTTCATTTGTTGTCAAGCGTGTTACCGATTGATTTACAATATTCAGCGTAATGATTGCCGCCACACAGTATGTAATTGCAACGGGTATTCCGATAAATATCAGAATCTTTCTCAATAAGCTTTTTTTATGTGCCATTCTAATTTCTCTCCTCTTCTTAATAGTTATAATATTTCATTTACATCAGTAGTCAGTATCTTTGATTAATACTTCTGCTAACTCATCTTCTTTAAGGAGCCTATCACAGTCTAGTAAGAGCTGTATTTGGCTACCCGACCTTCCAATTCCTTTGATATATCTATTTTCAAAGCCCGTCCTATTGTTTGGTGGCGGTGCAATGTCTTCATCAGCAATGGTTAGAACTTCATCAACATTATCGACGATAAGACCTACAGGTAATTCTTTAATATTTACAACAATAATACATGTCCTTTCGTCATACTCCACTGATTCCTTTTTAAATTTTAGCCGTACTTCAATCACGGGTATGATTTTCCCTCGAAGATTAATAATTCCTTTCATATAGACTGGTAACTCCGGTACTTGAGTTATTGTCTGTATACCGATAATTTCTGTAACATTTTTAATCTCAATCCCAAACTTTTCTTCGCCTAATGTAAAAGTAAGATACTTTCCATACTGCGAATCTTCATCAAGTACTTTATTTTCATCGTAAATCTCTGCCATTTTATTTCCTTCCAAAACCGTCTTCTCTAATTGCTAAAGTGCAATTGCTTACTAATAATTGTGTATTTTTGAATGGCATCCCAGAAGCGCGCCAAGAAATATATTAACTCACGATTCAACTCAAATCAATAAAATATACATTTTTCGACAAAATATTGCAAATTATTGCTTATGTAGTTTGTTTTTATGGGTTTAAATGACTATTAGTTGTTTAGTAATAAATTTCCATAATTTAAATATATTTAATTTTTTAAAGATCCATTTAAAAAAACATGGCTCAATTAAAATATAGGCGCTGTATAAAACTTTTATTTTGTTTCGGAAATCTATGATTTTTTTATGTTGAAATATTTAAAATCCCTTTATCTGTAAAACAAGGAAAATCTATTCTCTTGAAATTGGAAGCTTTTATCAATATCATATTATATTAAGGCTTTTATAAGGAGGCAATACAATGCTAAGATGGACAAAATGCTTATTTATCACAATTATTATGACAATATTCTGCACTGGAATAGTGTTTGCTGATGCAAATCAGATTACAATACAGCTTGATGGAAAAGAAATCATTAATGATTCTCCGCCAGTCATATTGGACGGCCGTACACTCATTCCAGCCCGGGCAGTGTTTGAGGCAATGGGCGGTACAGTAAGTTGGAATGAATCGACAAAAGAGGTTACGGTAAATATTAATGAAAATATAGTAAAATTAAAAATAGATTCTAAAACAGTGGGTGTTAATGGGGTTAATAAAACAATAGACGTTCCTGCTATGATAATAAACAATCGAACCATGGTACCGGTGAGATTTATATCTGAGGCTGTTGGATGTGAAGTTTCGTGGAATGAATCAAATAAGCTGGTTGCTATCACATCACCATCTGATAATGATATAATACAAATTCGGAGCATTGAGCTTTCTGATGATGGAAAAACCGTAGAGGTAAATGCAAATAAAGAAATAACAGACTATCAAAGTTTCAAGATGACCGAACCAAGCAGAATGATTTTTGATATTAATAATGCGACATTAAGCATAGATAATGGAACAATCGCTGTAGACAATAATCCATATTTTAAATCTATAAGATATTCTCAATATAAGAAAACAACAGTCAGAGTAGTAGCTGATCTGACGGATTCTTCATCTGGAACAATTAGTAGATCAAGTACTAAACGAACTGCATATATGACTTTCGAAGTGAACAATACTCAAGATAATACACCAACAAAAGAGGAACAGGCAATTCTTGATAAATACGGTTTAAACAGGGTGGAGTCCGCCGCACAGCATAAATTAGTCGTAATTGATCCCGGCCATGGCGGATCGGACACAGGTTCCCGCGGTTACGAAAATGGGGCAGCTGTATTGAATGAAAAAGATATTAACTTGGATATTGCTCTTCGGATTCAGAAAATGCTTGAAACTGCCGGAGCTGACGTATATATGATCAGAACAAAAGATACTACAATTCCGTTGTATGATAGACAGGATAAAGCGAATGCTTTAAATGCATCATTGTATGTTGCAGTACATAATAATTCATGCGCCATAGATGCCGCGAGCGGTACGGAGGTTTTATATTATAGTGATGATTCTCAACCGAAAGATGGTATTTCGAGTGTTGAGCTTGCTAAAAACCTGCAAAAGACTTTGGTGGAAAATCTTGGTCTTGTTAATAGGGGCGCAAAAACAAATCCGGAATTGGCAGTATTAAGAAGGACTACTATGCCGGCAGTTATAATTGAGGGAGCATTTATATCTAATCCAGGGGATTTAAAATATATGTTAACCAACGACTTTCGTGAAAAGTATGCGAAATCAGCAGCAAAATGTATTATTGATGCTTTTAAATAACAGCATTTAATACGATGGCTTGAACAATCATCATTATAAAAGCCATCCAAGAGTTTTACTCATAGGATGGCTTCTTCTTTATATATGTCCTAACTTAATTACAAAAAGACAGATTATTATATTATATCACAAAACAAATCAAATACTCTTTTCCTTCCATCAGAAACCTTTTGTAATGCTCGCTGAACCTTAATTCGAATATGGTCTGGAACATTGGTTAATTTATTCTCCATTTGTTCCTGTACCATCTCATAGAGTGATTTACCAAATATATTAGTTTCCCAAATCTTTGAAGGGTCGTTTTCAAATTCTGTTAGGAGATATTTGATTAAATCTTCACTTTGTTTTTCACTCCCCACAACAGGAGAGACTTCTGTTGTGATATTTGTAGATATAATATGAAGGGATGGGGCTTTTGCTCTCAGTCTTACACCGAACTTGTTACCCTGTTTAAAGATTTCCGGCTCCTCAAGAACCATTTCGGAAAGCTTTGGCTGTACGATGCCGTATCCTGTTTCCTCAACCTGTTCCATGGCTGTTTTCAGTTTGTCGTAGGATTTCTTGGCCTGGGAGAATTCCTTGATCAGGTTAAAGAACTGATAATCGTTGCTGACCTCCTGCCCCATAATCTCTTCGATCACTTTATAGAACAGTCCATCCACCGCTTTTATTTCTACTTCGATATCTCCCGTTCCCAAATCCATATTACTTACGTTGATGCTGTCCACCACGCTGCCATCCGCCAGTACTGCGATGGAATCCTGGATATCCCTGATATTTTCGAAGCTCTTGCTCCATTCTTTGATATTGTTGATCAGTGTTGCTTTGATCCAATGGTCATTAGGCAGCCCATCAATGAATCCGGGCAGATGGAATTTGATTTGAGCGGCAGGGAATTCATATAATGTCTCGCTTAATATCTTGTTGAGCACTCCGGTGTTCATCTTTGCACAATTTGCAGCAATGACCGGGACTTTGTATTTATCCTCCATGCTGCGCTTCAGTGCCTTGGCTGTTTCCCCCTCCGGTGATAAGGAATTGAGCACCACTACAAACGGTTTGTTCAGTTCCTTCAATTCTCTTATGACACGTTCCTCGGAAGGGATATAACTTTCCCTGTCGATTTCTCCGATCGATCCGTCCGTTGTGATCACGATACCGATGGTAGAATGATCTGTTATGACCTTTCTAGTCCCGATTTCAGCTGCCTCTTCAAAAGGAATCTGGTTTTCCTGCCAAGGAGTGCTCACCATCCTGGCTTTTCCGTTTTCCAGATGACCTAGCGCGGTGTTCACCATATAGCCAACACAATCCACCATCCGTACTTTAAAATTGATATTGCCCGGGAGTTCCAGCGATACTGCTTCAGCCGGAACAAATTTTGGTTCTGTGGTGGTGATCGTTCTGCCTGCGCCGCTTTGCGGCAATTCATCCCTTACGCGTTCCTTAACGTATGTATTCGTAACATTTGGGATCACAAGCAGATCCATAAACCTTTTAATAAAGGTGGATTTTCCTGTTCTGACCGGCCCCACGACACCGATGTAAATATCACCCTGAGTCCTCTCAGCAATACTTTCATATATATTTAGGCTTTCCAATTCTATAACCTCCCCCAATATTAATTCCACTCATTGTCTGTACAATATATTAGAGGAAACAGTTCTTTATTCATAATTTTTTCCCGCCCGGCATATATAAAAAAAGAGATCTGACTGCATCAGATCTCTTTTTCATAAACATTAACATTTTCTTCTTCAACTTTTATCGTCCCGTTGTTTACCAGTTCAATAAAGATTGGCACCAGCTTCGGATCAAACTGGCGTCCTGCCTCCTCGTCCAGAATCTTCAGTGCATCCGCAACAGGTCTGGCAGGCTTGTAGGACCTCTTGGATACCATTGCATCGAAGGAGTCCGCAATGCATAATATTCTCGCAGATACCGGAATATCCTCCTTCGAGATCCGTCTCGGATATCCTTTGCCGTCATATCGTTCATGATGGCCGATCACCGCCGGGATTACGTAATCCAGGGACGGGAGATGTCTGATGATACCAATGGAGTTTTCTACATGTCCCTTTATTATTTCAAATTCTTCTTCATCGAGCTTTCCTGGTTTATTCAGAATGTGCTCCGGAATTCCGATCTTTCCGATATCATGAAGTAGTGCAGCCTCTTTGATAATTTTTACATAATCCTCAGTCATACCGTAAGCATAAGCAAGCTCCGTTGCATAATAGGCAACCTGCTTGGAATGGCTGAATGTATAATGATCCTTTGCATCGATCGCGGCTGTCAGCGCATAGATGGTTGGTGCATATTCCGCGTAAATGTCCACCTTCTTGGTCTCCTGACCGTTTTCGGATTCCCCGCCTAACTTTTTCTTTTCTACAGAATAAACGAGGATCACATTTTTCCCCTGCCTCTTCGCATGGTAAACTGCCATATCCGCATTTTCGATCAATTGCTTTACCGTGGTTGCTGCATAAGGGATAGCGCAGATCCCGCCGCTTACCGTTAATACCTTCAGTGTATAGTCAGAGGAGCGTTTATTCATATTCAGTATCTGTTTTCTGATATTTTCTGCAAGACTTTTGGCTGCCAGAATATCATAAAGCGGAAGTATGATAGCAAATTCTTTTCCGCTGTAACGAGCCACATAACCGCTCTCACCTACACATGCCCTGATGATCTGAGCAACCTTCTGGAGAGCCAGATCGCCTTCCTTGTTGCCGTAAAGCTGGTTGTAGAGCTTGAAGTCGTCAATGTTCAAAATGATCAAAGCCAGAGAATGACCCTTATTCTTTTCGTTTTCATTCTGGATCGTCTCATAAAAATATTTACGGTTCAATAATCCGGTCAATTCATCGATACGGGCTTCCATATATGCTCTTTCATAAAGCTTTGAATTTTTCAATGCTATAGAGCTGACAGAATCCACGGAAGCTAAAAAGCTCACATCGTCGAAAGTGTAGCTGTTGCTTTTAACTTTTCCTGAAAGAAGTATGATGCCGACAAGCTCTTCTTCATCCTTCAACGGAGCAATGCATTCGATTTCCAGACCGGCCAACTGCACCTTTTCTTCTTCCCACATGGACTTATATGCGATCGTCCTTTTGAAATCCCTCATCAGGAGACATTCCCCATGTTCCTTCAGCAATACGATCATAGGGTTGTCCTTTTTAATGCAGAGAGTTTTTTGTGCAAGTGGACTGCTGCTGTGAGCGATGACAAAGGAACTTTTATCAAGGTTTGCCACGCAGATATAAACTCTTTTCGTTCCGATGGCGGATTGAATGACTCCGGCCAATTCTTCAAGGATCTCATTGGCGTTCAGACTCTTTGCCGCAGTACTGCTAAACTTTTTCAGATTTTCTGACCGAAGGATCTCTTCCTTCGTGAACACACTGTCGATAAACTTTTTCATTGCATAATAGATCAGCAGGATTGCCAGGGTAAATAATACTGCAATGATAAGGACCTCATATTCCATGGCAAACGGCAAATGACTTTCGATCAGTCTCTCCATAATCGGAATAACATTGGAGAAAATAAAGATTGCCAAAAAAATTGTGGCTAAATAACAGACACCGCGGGAGACCAGCAATGTCAGCTTGAATAAACTTCGTCTGTATAGAGCATAGAACATAAACCCTGCATTGATGACACCGGACAGGATATCAGCCGGAAATCCCTTACTGAATGGGAACATGATAATGATATGGCCTGCGAAGATAAAGGCGATTCCCACTATGATAGGTGTGAACTGTTTTCTGATCAGTTCATTATTTTTACTGTTCTTAATCAGCAGAATGATCATATGTGCTACAATCACGGCACATACAAGAAACATGAATAAAACAGTCCAGTTCGGATGATATACAAAGCTTACCTCGTTTCCCGTTTTGACCATTTCCGGACTCGGCAGGAAAGCGCCTGTAATTGAATTGATTATATTTACGATGACGACGAGCAACAGCCACAAGCGTTTGAACAATACATCCCTTGCACCTACAAATTCATATACGAAATTGAAAAATGCGTATGGTAATAAGGTAAGTCCGAGAATCGAAATATTATACCAGAAATTTATGGAAGGCCAGTACAGCATTCTCATGCAGAATGATCCTCCGGTCCATAAAATCATGGCTCCCAGGATTACTAAAAACGAATTGATCAGTTTATTCTTCTTTGCTGCAATAAATGCAATCATTAGGAATAAGTAGCAAATCAATGCGGCTATTGAGATGTAGACGAAACTGCCCATTAATCGTACCATCCTCTGTTAACAAGATAATCCTGTTCCTGCAGCTGCAAAATTTCCATCACTTCATAGGAGGATGGATTTACATGTCTCAGTGTCTTTCCCTTTTGTTTATGATATTCATGGAAGGTACCGCATTTTAAAATCGTGATTTCCAGAGGATCCATACCTAAAATGCGTTTCAGATCTTTATAATCACTATCTACGTATTTAAAATAAACACTCAGATGATCCCGAAGGATCTCCCTGCTGACAGCAATATTAGGCAGGGAATCAACCTTCATCTCCACGTAAAGATGAAGCAGCGGCCGATTCTGCTTGTTATATTCCTTAACGGCAAACCAGTTTTCTATTGCAAGTCCTGAAAGCTCAATCACATCGTGGATACAGTTTTCCGATATTCTTGTAAAGCCTCCGATATCGATGATCGTCGGAATTCGATCCACATATTTAAAACGCGGGATTCTGATGTTTTCTGCACTACTCTCCAGACCAACACATCGATAAACATCGCCTACACGATATCTGACAAAAGCTCCGCCTTTCAAAACGGAAATCACCAACTCATACTTCTCATCCGGAACGACCTCATTCATTAAATAGGTCTTGGGTTGATAGCTGCTGTCGGCAAGGCTTTTATTCATTTCATCTTCCGGTATGAATTCATAGAAGCAGGTATCAGGGAAGAAATACAGTCCATCTCTTGTCCAAATTTCCATTCCGATGCAGGAAGGCTCCGTTCCGGCAAAAAGCTCCATTGGACGAATGCCCCACAGATCTTCCAGATCGTCCTTATAGCAATTGTTGTCTGTCCCTGCACACATAAAGCCTTTAAGCTTGAACAGATCCTTAGGTTTCAGATCCCTGTTTTCTTTTTTACATCTACATTTTGCAAAAAGGTACTTCGACATCATCAATGGCGAGACACTTATGCTTTTATTTTTACCGCTACTGCCGCTGCTTTCCTTTGAACTGCTTTTCCCCATTGCTCCAATGCTCAGGCTGACATAATAGGCAACGCTTCCTAAGCCGAAGAAGAAGTCGATTCCTTTGGAAAGCCCCATTTTGAATCCCTTTTTGTTTCGTTCGCTGAATGTCATTTTCACCGCTTCTTTTACCGGCGGCAAAAATTCAATACCGATTTCCTCTCCTAAAGCCAAGGGAAACAGCCCCGTTGCATATGGAAGCGGCGCCAAAGCATAAAGAAACGTATCTGCAGCGCTTACATTGAATTTTCCGCGTTCGGTACTGGTGGACATGATCAGGCATGCGATCACATTGTTCCTGTAGGTTTCCAGCATGCTCTTCGTGTATGGTGCAACCTTGATTGGATTCTTTCCGCCTTCCCAGGTGGTCTGAATCCAGATGATCGGTTCATCCGGCAGCATATCGCCCTTTTTCTTGAGCAGGATATCGGAATAGTCATAATATGTGGTCAAAGGCACCTGCTTGCGGAATTCATCTATCGTCTTCGGAGCTTTTCCATTAAGGATATGCCTGCCAAGACCGGATTTGCTCCATAAATTGATCTGCTCCAGCATAAGACGGTTTTGAATCTGCATATAGGTATCGATATCTAAATCCAAAAATCCGCAATACTCCTGCCAAATTACATCAGGATGAAGTTTCTTTAGTTTTTCTTCGAATCTCATAAATAATCACCTTCTATTGAATTGTAGTGTGTTTAAGCAGCGACGAATACTATGTTTTGTTGGTATTAAAAAAGGTGTTGTTTCCTTATATTCATTATAATCAGAGAAAGTCTTCATAAAGGACCATCGATCCTGAATAATAATATAAAATAAATTAAATAAGCTGAATAAAATACAAGCAGTCAATGCCAAAAATCCCCCCAAGGAAAGCCAAAAAAATAAGTAGAAGCCAATTAACCATAACTCTCCCGGATGTCTGCAAAGTGCATAGACTCCGGAGTGGCAGGTCTTGGGAGGTTTGTCCGACTGAATATAAGTGTCCCCGAAGGGAAGTGCAAAAAAGAGGGTATACATCAGCAGCATAAAGAAAATCAGGGATACGGTACCGAAAATCAGAATTTGGCTTAACGGTGGGACCGTTATTTCCAAAGAGGATATAACGATACCGCACGATGCTGTTGCAAGAAGAATACATCCAATAAAAAAGCTGCTATGAATCCATTTCAGATTCATATTGATGCTGTTGAAATCGTATAAAATAAAGAAAAGAAATGCTATGATTCCAATTATTATATAAGACACTCTCGTTTCCTCCAATTACAGTACACCATTCCAACATTATCATTTTTTTTATTGATTTTCAAGATAATTCCTGTTTATCTGAGGAATTTTTACAAAATATTCTTAAAATTGTGCGATACCGGTCAGGCTGAAGGTTTTCCCTTCTGTGATCTGCACATTTATGATCTTCCCGACAATATCAGAGGTTCCGTTGAAATTGACTATTTTTCCCGATGCTGTCCTGCCGGTGTAGGTTTTCGAATTCGTTTTACTGGGACCTTCTACCAGCACAGATACGATTTTCCCCTCGTATGCCTTGTTCTTTTGTGCCGCGATATCATTCAGCAAGTCTACCAGACGGTTGAAGCGTTCATGCTTGACCGCTTCAGGAACCTGCTCCGTATATTTTTCTGCAGGAGTCCCTTTTCGGATCGAATACAGGAAGGTGAACGCAGAATCAAATCCGACCTTTTCCACCAGGTCCAGAGTCTCTTCAAAATCCTCCTCCGTTTCTCCTGGAAATCCGACGATGATATCGGTACTGATAGCAATATCAGGACAGACTGCCTTCAGCTTTTCGATCAGCAAAAGGTAATCTTCCTTTGTATATTTTCGGTTCATCCTCTTCAGTATTTCAGAGCTCCCGGACTGTACCGGCAGATGAATATAATCGCATAGTTTTTTACAGTCTCCGTAAGCCAGGATCAGCTTGTCCGACAAATCCTTCGGATGGGATGTCATGAAGCGGATGCGTTCCAGCCCTTCGATATTATTCAAAAGATAGATCAAATCGGTAAAATCAGCACCAAAATCACAACCGTTGCCGTAGGAATTCACATTCTGTCCAAGCAAGGTGATCTCTTTGACTCCGCTAATGACCAGTTCCCTCACCTCATTAAAGATTTCTTCCGGCCGTCTGCTTCTTTCCCGCCCTCTGGTATACGGTACGATACAATAGGTGCAGAAATTGTTGCAGCCGTACATGATGTCGACGAACGCCTTAAATGGGTACATTCTTTTGGAAGGAAGCCCTTCGATGATTGCTCCGCCCTCCTCCCAGACGTCCACGATCTTGCTGCGTTCGTTCAGTACGTTGGTCAGAAGCTTCGGGAACTCATGGATGTTATGGGTTCCGAACACAAGGTCCACCCATGGATATTTTGCTTTCAAGGTGTCGATGATATGCTGCTGCTGCATCATACAGCCGCAGACAGCGACCACAACATCAGGTCTTGTCTCCTTGACCTTTTTGAGCTGCCCCAATGTACCAAAAAAACGCTTGTCCGCATTTTCCCGTACACTGCAGG
>Ga0183099_1002176_pt1 | contig 10340 bp, 12 predicted proteins | sample Biomet1_FD_127788 | JGI IMG/M metagenome (GOLD analysis project Ga0183099, IMG submission 127788) | Microbial communities from bioreactor (seeded with anoxic lake sediment) at LBNL, California, USA - Biofuel metagenome 1 | ecosystem: Engineered > Bioreactor > Anaerobic > Unclassified ... | reverse complement strand
GAAACTCACAAATTGCTTTCTGAAATTCTTCTTCTCTGAAATCCGGCCAGAAAGTTTCGCAAAAGTAAAGTTACTGAATAAGCACATTGCCACATCAGATAGTTACTTAGACGAAGTTCTCCTCCAGTCCGGATCAAAAGGTCCGGATCAGGCATGAAATTGGTAGCAAGATGAGATGCAATACATTCATCAGTAATCTGATCAATGGAAAGTTTCCCCTGCTGAACCTCTTTAGCAATCTGTTTAGTTGTTTCTGTAATTTCCCATCGGGAAGAGTAGCTTAAAGCTAATACAAGGCACATACCAGTATTGGTGGACGTCCTCTCTATACAATGATTTAAGCTATTTCTCACATCCTTTGGTATCATATCCAAATCACCAATGATGCGGAAGCTTATATTATTTTTCATAAAAATCTCTTCTTCAATAGAATCAAATAATAGTGCCATGATTGCAGCTATTTCATTTGCTGGTCTATTCCAGTTTTCTGTTGAAAAAGTATATAAAGTAAGGTATTTAACCCCTAACCTTGCTGCTTCTTCAGCAATAATATGCACAGTCTCAGCGCCGGCCTGATGTCCAAAACTTCGTTCATGTCCACGTTGTTTTGCCCATCTCCCATTACCATCCATTATTATTGCGACATGCTTGGGTATCCGATTAATATCTATTTCTTCTTTATATGGCATAATTCTTTATAAATTATTACATTTCCTACATTTTGGGAAAAGATCATAGGTGACGAATACTGTTGTAAATGAGTAACTGTCCTTATTTTTAATCCCCATTCCTTTTATCCCGTATGGGTCACTTAACATTAACCCATCTTTGTTGGTTACGTCAAGGTCGTCAGATAAACTGAATCTCATGGTTATTTCACAACCGATGTTCAGTCTTTGAGCTAATTTGTATTTTACTCCTACACCTATAGGGAAATTTACAGTAAATATTTCCTTAACCGGTGCTGGTGCAAAGGTAAATCCAATTCCTCCCAATATATAAGGAGTAAATTTTCTGTAGCCTTTATACTCTTGACCTATTCCATATCCCCAGAAATTATATTCAAATTGAGTGCCTAAATCAAAAATGTTCCGGCTAAAGCTCACTTGCTTATTCTCTGGATACTTATTCTCTGAATCTTCCGTATTACCGGATATTTTTCCCATAGTTAAGTTCGCCTTTAATGCCATGTGCGGATTAATTATATATCTCGCCATAGCTCCTCCGGCAAATTGTAAGTTTTTAAAAGGAGTAGAGATATTTGCATCTCCCATATAAAAACTGCCTCCAAGCATTCCTCCTGCTTCCATCCTGTATTCATTTTCTTGTGCCTGAATAAACAAGGACGATGAGAAGGTTATCAATGCAAATATAATAAGCGTTTTATTAATAAATGTCATACCTACAAATTTTATAAGTTAGTATATTCTATTAACAAAACGCAGATTCTTTTTTTTAATTACATTTTAAGCAGATTATTGAGCAGTAAAGCCTAAAGAATTAATTCTTCCCTTCCAGATTTCATCATTCTTTTGAGCTGTTTTACTCCAAATTAACCAGATAAAATTATTGCTGTCTATAACATAAGAATATTCTCCTCTTCCTGCAAAGGATGTTGGGAAACAAACTTTTTCTTCTACTTCTTTCCAAATCCGACCTTCTTCAGATGCATAAAATGTATTAAAGCCAGTATCTCCTTTTCCACCAAATGCATAGAACTTACTGTTATAGTATATTATAGACATGTTGCTCGTTTTAGGGCAATAACCTGTACTAGCACTTAGATCAACCCATTCTTTTCCATCAAATGTAGACCATGGGACCGCTATAGTGTCATTAACACCTAAAGAAGGATTATCTCCTATAAGGATAGCTCTGTGAATGTTCGCGTTTGTTCTTAGTGTGTATGATGTGGCGGAAATATTTGCGGTTGGAAAATCAGATGGAACAGTTTCTCCGGTTGTCCAGATTTGTCCGTCTGTTGTAACACAAAATTTGCTCTCAGTTCCTACAGCCTTTATTCCGGTTAAAAGTCCGTTAAAGGAGGTTAGCAAGGTTGTTACATTGCCGCTTAGCTCATTACTCTTTGTCCAGTCAGTACCATTTGTAGAAACATAAACATTTCCTCCAGCTACTATGTAAAGGCTATTTTTGAACAATGTTACCGATGAATAATCGGCTTTTCCACTTATTCCGCTGATAGCCTGTAATGAGGTCCAGCTTTTCCCGTTGTTTACATCTGAAGAAGTAACTTTAATCTGTGCACTGCCATCATCAGTAAAGACAAAAACCTTATCGTTAATGATTATACTCTTTTGCTTACCAGTAAGCCCGGTTCCTGTATAGTAAGCCTGTGTTCCCCAATTAAGTGAATCAGGGTCTTGCTTATGTACATTGATAGATATCTTATAAAGCTTCTTTATCACGCTTCCATCTGAATTATATGCATAGACTGTGAAGCTTATAGGATTAGAAAAATCTAAAGAGTCTGTAGATGAATAAACCGTATCTTTGCCATTTTTAGAGTAGGTTACACCTCCTGCGGTTGAAAATTTAACCTTAACTTTTGATAGCTTGGTGTTTACGGGCAAAGAATCTGTGTTAAAAATTAGAGCAGTATCTCCATGCCCAATCTGATCTATTGAAAATGGATAGTTTTTTCCAATAACTTTATGAGAAGAATCAATTTTGATTGAATCAAAAGAAAAACTTTTAATTGTAGGATCTATCTCATAGTCTACTGTATCTTCAGAGTTCAGGCAAGAGGTAAAAACTAGTGATATTACAAAGAAACTGACTATTATAGATAAAAATGGTATTTTCATTTGGGATAACTTTGTTTATTACAAGATGCAAAAATAGAAAGTTTTTTCTCTCAATCGAACATTCTGGTAAAGTTTTATAAATAATTATAGATAAAAAGTGCTATTTCTCGATTAATAATGTATTATCTCAATTTGGATACATTGTTTTCGTTAAAATAGTGCCATATCGGAGTTTTGAAATGGTAGTCTATTAAATATTCTTTTTCATTGATAAAAGGAGCTTTAACTCCATTATTCAGGTTGATGGATGTTTTTTCTACAAAAGCCTCGTCCCATAGATTTTTATTGATAAATGATTGCAACAGTTTGCTTCCGCCTTCAACTAAGATGGATTGGATGTTGTTTTTGTGAAGTTCGGTTAGTAATTGAGGAAGGAGTTTTTCCGTAAATTTCAGTATCTTGTAATTTGTCTGGTTGTTGTCGTCGTGTTCCTTTTCTGTAATTACCCATGTTTTTATGCTATCATTAAGCAAATGAAAACTTTCCGGAATCTTCAAAGTTCTATCAATTACTACTCGGAGAGGATTCTTTCCATACCAGTTTCTTACATTGAGTACAGGGTTATCTAAAAGGGCTGTTCGGGTTCCAACAATAATTGCATCCACTTCAGCCCGCCTTTTGTGCACAAGCATGCTAGTCAGCGGGTTGGAAAGAACAACCGGATGTCCTCCTGTTCGTGTTATATCAATAAATCCATCAGCTGATTCTGCCCATTTTAGAAAGATATAGGGCCGTTTCTGTGAATGAAATGTTATAAATTGTTTGTTCAGTTCTCTGCATTCCTGCTCTAATACTCCTACGGTAATTTCAATTCCGGCATCCTGTAACTTTTTTACGCCGCGTCCTGCCACTTTTGCGAAAGGATCTATGCAGCCTATCACCACTTTGGGTATTCCTTTTTCTATGATTAAATCAGCACAAGGAGGCGTTTTTCCATAGTGGGAACAAGGTTCAAGGCTCACATAGATCGTTGATTGTTTTAGTTTGGATTCATCCTTGACGGAATTTATCGCATTGACTTCGGCATGTGCTTCGCCACATTTGTGGTGATATCCTTCACCTATTATTTTACCGTCGCACACAATAACTGCTCCAACCATAGGATTAGGAGATGCACCGCATTTTCCCTGTTTGGCTAATTGGATGCAGCGGGCTATATATCTTTCTTCTTGCGTTGTTTTTCCGTTATTTTCCATTTATTTTTCTACTTTTGCAGGCAAATCATAATTCTATGCATGCAGTTGAGTTACATATCAAACAGTCATTAACCGGAATATATCCCGATTCAGAGATCAAGAGCTTCACGAAAATTATTTTTACTGAAGTATTCCACTTGAACATGCTGGATATTTATATGGGCAAAGATATTAATTTATCTGCAAATCAAGTAGTAGAACTGAATGAGATTATTGCCAGGCTTCAAAAATATGAACCAATACAATATATTATTGGATATGAAGATTTTTATGGTATGGCCTTTCATGTAACTCCTGCTGTGCTGATTCCCCGACCTGAAACAGAAGAACTTGTTTCTTTGATTGTTGAAGAAAACTCTAGTTATTCCGCAAAAATTTTGGATATCGGAACTGGGAGTGGTTGCATTGCTATTGCTCTTTCAAAGAATTTGCCTCAATCACAAGTGTTTTCATGGGATATTTCGGAAGATGCTTTGCAGGTTGCCCGGGAAAATAATCAGATTTTAGGCACTTCTGTTTCTTTTAATCAGGTGAATATTCTAGAATATCAACCAAATGGTGAAGCGTTTGATGTTATCGTTAGTAATCCTCCTTACGTAACAGTCTCCGAAAAAACAGATATGGAAGAGAATGTACTCAGCTGGGAGCCTTCTTTGGCTTTGTTTGTTCCCGATGAGGATCCTTTGAGATTCTACCGTAAAATTGCAGAACTTGGCATTCAGATGCTTACATCTAATGGGAAAATCTATTTTGAGATCAATCAGGCTTATGGAAAAGAAACGGTCGATTTGCTTTTAGTGCTGGGGTATCGTGATGTTGAAATAATAAAAGATATGTCCGGCCGGGATAGAATAATAAAAGCATTGAAATGAATGAATTAACAGAAAAAGAAGCTTTGAATAAAGCTGCGGCATATTGTTCTGCATCCGAGCATTGCCTCTCCGAGTTAAGTACAAAGCTTGTTCAATGGGGAGTGGCTTCCGATGTTCAGGAAAAGATACTTAAGCGACTCGCTGATGAGAAATTCATTGACGAAGAGAGATATTGCCATTTCTTTGTTAACGATAAGTTCAAGTTTAATAAGTGGGGAAGAATAAAGATAAGTCAGGCTCTTTATATGAAAAAGATTCCTTCCACCATATCCCGAAAATATTTGGATGAGATTGATGAAAAAGAATATATGAACACATTACGTTCTCTGCTGGCTTCAAAGAAAAAATCCATTCATGCTTCAGATGACTATCAATCAACAATGAAACTTATTAGATTTGCTGTTAGCCGCGGTTTTGAGATGAATATTATTCGTAAGTGTATGCAATTATCCGATGAGTATGATTCACTGGATTGATGCATTCTTAAATCTGTTGTTTCCAAGATCATGCGCGGTATGTAACGGATGTTTGGTGAAAGGTGAGGAATCAATCTGTACAATGTGCAACTCCCGGATGCCGCGTACCAACTATCATCTTCAGGTAGGCAATGAAGTAGAACAGCGCTTTTGGGGGAAAGTGGAGATTGAAAGAGCTACCTCGTACTTTTTTTACACAAAAGGGAGTGATTACCGCCACATTCTGTTTAAATTGAAATATCAGGGCTACAAAGAACTTGGTGAAGTGATGGGGCGCTATATGGCACAAGAACTGCTCACTTCAGATTTTCTCCAGGGAATCGATTTTATAGTGCCCGTTCCTCTCCATTCTAAGAAAAAGAAAACTCGTGGGTACAACCAAAGTGAATGGATTGCATTAGGGTTTTCTCATGCCTCAGGCATCCCAATGGATTTGAATATATTGGTAAGGATAGTAGACAATAAGACCCAAACCCGTAAAAGTGTGTTTGAACGATGGGAAAATGTAAAGGATGTTTTTCAGGTTTCTTGCGCTGAGAGTCTAAAAGGGAAGCATATTTTGCTTGTAGATGATGTTCTTACAACAGGTGCCACCCTTCTTTCCTGTGCCAACGCTCTCGTAACATCTTCCAATGTAAGGGTTAGCATTATTACGTTAGCCGTAGCCTGATTTTATTTATTCTAATCATATTTTTACTCTTTTGTACAAAATAATTAATTCTCTTGTACAAAAGATTGCATTCTTCTGTACAAAAGAAAACAATCTTTTGTACAAGAGGTTTTAAAACTACTATAGGAACATTTTTCATTTATACCGGAATAAAATGAATCAATATCATTAATAAATGAAAAAATATCAGTTTTGCTTATCCCATTTTCAATGAGTTTAAGTACCTTTGCGATAATTTATATAGTTAATTTATTTATGGAAACTTTAGAGAGATTATTTGCTGAGAAATTACTCAAGATTAAGGCCATCAAGCTCCAACCGGCTAATCCTTTTACCTGGGCCTCCGGATGGAAATCTCCTTTCTATTGTGATAATCGTAAGACACTTTCTTACCCTTCACTTCGTAATTTTGTGAAGATTGAAATCTGTCGTTTGATTCTAGAAAGATTTGGTCAGGTTGATGCAATTGCAGGTGTGGCAACAGGTGCTATTCCTCAAGGAGCTTTGGTTGCGGAAGAATTGAACCTTCCGTTTGTTTATGTACGTGCAACACCGAAAGATCACGGTTTGGAGAACCTTATAGAAGGTGAACTTCGTCCGGGAATGAAGGTTGTAGTAGTAGAAGATTTGATTTCAACAGGCGGAAGCAGTTTGAAAGCAGTAGAAGCAATTCGTCGTGATGGATGTGAAGTGATTGGAATGATCGCTGCATTTACTTACGGATTCGATGTTGCGGTAAAATCATTTAAAGATGCTAATGTAGAATTGGTTACTTTAACTAATTATGAAGCAGTGCTGGAAGTTGCTCTTCGTACCGAATACATTGATGAGGAAGATATTCCTACATTGCAGTCGTGGAGAAAAGATCCGGCTCATTGGGACGCAGCGAAATAACGAATATACGATAATATGACTCAATTTGAAAGCAGTATAAAGGTTATCCCTTATGCTCAGAAGCGTGTGTACAGTAAACTTTCTGATTTAAGTAATCTGGAAGGAGTTAAAGACCGTTTACCGGCCGATAAAATACAAGATATCAGCTTTGACTCAGATAGTTTAAGTTTTAATGTATCACCAGTGGGAAAGATAACGCTTCGTATCTGTGAACGTGAGCCCGAGAAGTGTATTAAGTTTGAAACAACAACCTCTCCTCTTCCTTTTAATCTTTGGATACAATTAGTATCCAGCGCTGAGGAAGAGTGCAAGATGAGACTTACAATTAAGGCCGACGTCAATCCTTTTATTAAAGGAATGATTCAAAAGCCACTTCAGGAAGGATTAGAGAAAATGGCAGAAATGCTATCTAAGATTCCCTATTAAAAGAAAAAACAAAAATTATGGCGCAGAAACTTTGGGAGAAGAGTGTACAAGTAAACAAAGACATTGAGAAATTTACAGTAGGTCGTGACCGTGAGATGGATATTTATCTGGCCAAGCATGACGTGATTGGTTCAATGGCCCATATTACTATGCTCGAAACCATTGGTCTGCTCACATCAGATGAACTTCACCTTCTTCTTGAGGAATTGAAAAACATCTATTCTACGGCTGAAAACGGTACATTTGTTATCGAGGAAGGCGTAGAGGATGTTCATTCTCAAGTGGAGTTGATGCTGACTCGCAAACTGGGAGATGTAGGAAAGAAAATCCATAGCGGACGTTCAAGAAATGATCAGGTTCTTTTGGATTTAAAGTTGTTTACCCGTACTCAATTGCAAGAGATTGCTGAGATGGTGGAACAGCTTTTTCAGGTTTTAATAGTTCAGAGCGAAAAGTATAAGAAGGTTTTAATGCCTGGATATACACATCTTCAGATTGCCATGCCTTCCTCTTTCGGACTATGGTTCGGTGCTTATGCGGAGAGCCTGGTAGATGATATGATGTTTTTGCAGGCAGCTTTTAAAATGTGTAACCGCAATCCGCTGGGTTCGGCTGCCGGTTACGGTTCTTCCTTCCCTCTTAATCGTACCATGACGACTAATCTTTTAGGTTTCGACTCCATGAACTACAATGTTGTTTATGCGCAGATGGGACGTGGTAAGATGGAACGTAATGTTGCTTTTGCTTTAGCTACCATTGCAGGTACTATTTCAAAGCTGGCTTTTGATGCTTGTATGTTCAATAGTCAGAACTTCAGTTTTGTGAAGTTGCCCGACGAATGTACTACCGGTTCAAGCATTATGCCACACAAAAAGAATCCGGATGTATTTGAGCTTACCCGTGCCAAATGCAATAAGATTCAATCATTACCTCAACAAATTATGATGATTGCCAATAATCTGCCTTCTGGTTATTTCAGAGATCTGCAGATTATCAAAGAGATCTTTATTCCTGCATTCCAGGAATTGAAAGATTGTCTTCAGATGACAACATACATCATGAACGAAATTAAGGTCAACGAGCATATACTTGATGACGATAAATATTTGCTTATCTTTAGTGTTGAAGAAGTAAACCGCCTTGCGGCAGAAGGAATGCCGTTCCGCGACGCTTATAAAAAAGTGGGCCTCGATATAGAAGCCGGTAAATTTACTCATGAAAAGAAAGTAAATCACACACACGAAGGAAGTATCGGCAATCTTTGTAATGAAGAAATCTCTTTATTAATGCAGAATGTTGTTGATGGCTTTAACTTCCGAAAAATGGCTCAGGCTGAAAAAGAGCTTCTGGGAAGATAATTATTTAATCTTAAATACATATTATTATGGGATACGAACCTGCAGAGGATCGCTATTTCGGAAAGATGCAATATAAATATTGCGGGAATAGTGGTTTGTTACTTCCCCGAATTTCGTTGGGGCTATGGCATAATTTTGGAGATGTAGACGATTTCGGTGTTGCTACCGATATGGTGAAGTATGCTTTTGACAGCGGTGTTACTCATTTCGACCTGGCAAATAACTATGGTCCAACTCCCGGCTCTGCGGAAACCAATTTCGGAAAAATATTAAAGAATAACTTTCAGGGATATCGTGATGAGATGATAATCACCTCTAAGGCTGGTCACGAAATGTGGGCAGGACCTTATGGAGACAGAAGTTCCCGAAAGAATATAATGGCAAGCATTGATCAGAGTCTGCGCCGAACCGGACTCGAATACTTCGATATTTTCTATTCTCATCGTTATGATGGCATCACTCCAGTAGAAGAAACCATACAGGCGCTTATTGATATTGTGAAACAAGGTAAGGCTTTGTACGCCGGAATCTCTAAATATCCTCCCGAGAAAGCACGTATTGCTTATCAGATGCTGAAAGATAACGGCGTTCCATGTCTGATCAATCAGTCACGTTATAGTATGTTTGATCGTGAGGTGGAGAATGGCACTCTCTCTCTTGCTGCAGAATATGGTGTAGGTTTTATTGCCTTCTCTCCACTTGCTCAAGGCCTGCTTACAAATAAATATCTGCACGGCATTCCTGAAGATTCCCGTGCGGCTAAATCTACCGGATTCCTGAAAAAAGATCAGGTAACGGATGATAAGATTGCCATTGCTCAAAAGCTGAATGAAATAGCAGCCGAGCGTCAGCAAACTCTTGCTCAAATGGCTTTGGCATGGGTTCTTAAAGATGAACGCGTAACATCCGTAATTGTGGGTGCAAGCTCGGTAAGGCAGTTGGCCGATAATTTGAAAACAATAGAAAATCTCCAATTTACTGACCAGGAAATCAGTTTGATCAGCTCTTTGATTGATCCTGTCAAGGCATACTAATAAATTATGCGAAAGGCAATCCTTTTCCTGGCGCTGCTATTAAGCACAGCATCTTGTGGTGATAGTTTCCGCTCAAGTATTCCGAGTGTGGGTAAGTTTACTTTTGAGGTAAACTTGCTGCAGGCTCAGTTTCAGTCTGTAAAATCTATGGGGCAATATGTGGTGGTACTTAAAAATGAACACAATGTGAAACTAGGATTTGGCGGATTGATAATAGGTAACTCCTATTATAATGGCTATTGTGCCTTTGATGCCGCATGTCCGGTCGAAGCAAGCAGAGATGTAATAGTTACACTCACAGATGATGGTTTAGGAAAAGCTGTATGCCCAATATGTAAAACGGTATATGACTTAAATAACAGTGGAGCTCCCAATGGGGTAGGTACTGAGTATTTAAGGAATTACAGTGTAACGGAGGCTGGAACAGATAAACTTTATATAAGTAATTAAATTAACGAGTAAAAAAGTTAAGGAAATATTTGGCAGATATACTAAAACTACTTATCTTTGCACCCGTTAAAACGCGAAAGTAGCTCAGTTGGTAGAGCATAACCTTGCCAAGGTTAGGGTCGCGGGTTCGAGTCCCGTC
>Ga0183099_1002175_pt1 | contig 10342 bp, 13 predicted proteins | sample Biomet1_FD_127788 | JGI IMG/M metagenome (GOLD analysis project Ga0183099, IMG submission 127788) | Microbial communities from bioreactor (seeded with anoxic lake sediment) at LBNL, California, USA - Biofuel metagenome 1 | ecosystem: Engineered > Bioreactor > Anaerobic > Unclassified ... | reverse complement strand
TACCTTCAATTTCCTCAATAGATTTAACTTTTTTGTTAAGATAAAACGAAGTATTCTTCTCATAATTTAACTTGATTTCAGATTTTTTAGAAATTTTATCATCTTCAAAAGAGTAATACTCATAACTTATTTGCTCTTTATCCTTTGAAAAAATCACTTTATTTATCTTATCTTCCAAATATAAAATATCTAATTCAAAGGATTTTTTTAGATAATTTAGTAAATATTCTTTCCCCTTAATCAAATCTTCTTTAGCTGGTTTTACTTCTACTTTTTCTATAATTTCTACGTTTGAATTTTTATTATCCAATTCTATTTTTGTGACTAAATTTTCGGAATTTATAAGTACTGTTAAATTTAAAAAAAATAAAATTCCAATTCTCTTCAAATCATCACCTCTTTAATTTTTATTTTGTAACTACTATATAGTTTACTATATTTAAATGCTTTTTTTAAGCCCTAATATAAAAATATTTCTACTATACTACGAATATCTGATATAATACTTTTATAACTGAAATCTAATAAATAATTTTAATATAGTTTGGAGTGATTTATGAATTATCTTGGTCATAGCTTTTTTTCTAAAGAAAACGAGAGTTTATTTATAACTGGTAATGTTTTAGGTGATTTTTATAAGGGAAGACCCGAAAAGTTGGATTATCCTCAAGATTTAGTTAACGGAATCGTCTTTCATAGATATTTAGATAAAATAACAGACGAGAATCCAATCATTCACGATTTGAAGGCTTCTATTACTGATGGTAGACTTTTTAAAGGTGCAATTATTGATATTTTCTTGGATTATTTTTTAGCAAAAAATTGGAATCATTTTAGTAGTATAAGCCTTGAAATCTATTCAAAAAACTTATACAAATTAATTGGTGATTCTGAATTTTTTTTACCTGAAAATGGGAAAAGAACTTTCTTCTATTTGAAGAAAGAAAACTGGATTTTTAATTATCAATACATTGATTTTATTGAAGATGTCCTATCTAGAATGGGAAGTCACTACAAAAATGGTCATATCTTAAAAAATAGTATTAAATATTTAAAATCAGACCCTAATTTTTATGAAGATAATTTTATGAAATTTATTGATACATTTATCATTACAACAAAAAAATCAGATTAGAAATCTGATTTTTTTGTTGTAATATTGTCAAACACTGATAGAAGACTCTGTTCCATGGCTTCTAATGAAAACTCTTTAACTTTTTTTAAGGAATTAATTCTTAGCTTTTCCTTAATTTCTTCTCCATCAATTATTCTTTCTAAAATTTTATATATCCCGTTTATATCCCCATCTTCTACCACTAGCGCCGTTTCTTCGTTCTTCATATACAAACTTCCACCTCCACCAGTAAAACCTCCTACGATGCACCCACAAGCCATTGCTTCAAGGGGAGTTAAAGAAAATCCTTCTGGATAACTAAAAGTGAGATATATGTCATGCTTTTTATACTCTTCAATCAATACTTGTGTATGAAGATGCTTATATTTAACATCAAATACAAAATAATCTTTAATTTTTTGTGGCATATCCTTTAAAAATTTATCAATTATTTCCATGTTTTTTCTATATAAAATTAATACACTATTTTTATTTTTCTGAGGAACTTTACAATTATAAAGTTTTAAATCTATACCATTTAAAACACTATATACAGGGACTTTTGTATATTGCTTAATATAGTCCTCACAGTAACCTTTAAGAGTGATTATTCCATCATAATTATAAACTTCTGCTGAACCAATACTATATTTAGAATAATTTTGTACGAATAAAAATTTTTTCCCTTTGGAAAAAAGACTTATTGCACTGCACATGGTAGAAGGACAAATTAATACATCATCGTCACATATATTATAAATGAAATCTCTACCCATTCTTTGTGCAGCAGTATCATGATAAAACCAATCTAAATTCATGCCAAATCTATTATCAATCACTATAGGTATAGCTTCTATACCATTTTTATTAAGTATATCACAATGATTAAATATTATTGGAATATCTCCTCTATTTTTATATTTCTCAAAAAACATAATACTGACTTTCTCAAGGATTTTTTTTAGTCCCATAGAAGAAAGTTCATAATCAATACTTGGAGTTAAATAATAAACTTTCAAATATAATCACCTCGCTCTTACTCATATATTATATATTTTATTTATTTTCCTTTTTATTTTTAAAAAAAAATCAGAGACATCCTCTGATTTTAAGTTAATATTCTATTTCTATCTTTTTTTCTAAAATTTTTCTCTTTGAAAAAACTTCTATTCCTAAACTTTCAAAGTCTAGCCATAGCCCATTTAAATCATTTTTTTCTTCAATAATTATCATTTTTAATTTCTTAAATTTTTTAAATAATATCCATTTATTTATAAAAATATTAAAAACACTATTATCCCAATCTTTAAGGAAACTATATAATATTTCTTTAAATTTATCCTTATATGTAAAATTAAATATTAAAGTATATAAGTTTCTAATTTTTCTCTTTTCTCCTATAAAAATAGTTGGTTTATAACACTGAAAAGTCTCGTTTATGTTATCACTAAATATTAAAAGATGTTCAAGATATATTGGAACTATTAAACCTAAGCACAATGAACTCATTCTTTCCAAATCATTGGAATAAACTATCTCACTTCTACCATAATTTCTTCTAATTCTATGGATTATTCCTTTTAATTCCTCATAACTAATTTCTTCATTATTATAATTTAAAGCAATATCTGAATCTTCCTTGTAAAATTTCATTTTGAAATTTTTATCTACTTTTTTTATAATTTCATTTTCTTCAATAAAATCAATGAAAATATCCTGAATATCTGTTTCATTTCTAATTATATTTATATGCATTCCTAAAAGAAGAGCCGAATAAATTAATCCTATTGTATGAATATTTAAATCCCACAATACATTTATTTTTTCCAACTGTCGTTCTTCTAATATAGTTTTATAACTAAAAACTAATCTTCTAAATTCAAAAAACTTAAAATTTGTACCCTCAATTACAATTACACTTCTTTTCCCCAATTAGTTCATCCTTTTCTTAATTTTATAATACTATTTTACATTTTTTCTATAAAATTTCAAGAAATATTTTAAATATGTTCTCCTATTGTTCTATTTATATAGTTTATCCAAACTAATTCAGAGTCCAAATTTTTCTTGTAATTTTCATATAAAACTAAAGAATCCAACAACAAATACATTTCTTTAGCTATATATTCTGAATCTCCCATTATTTTATATTTTAACTTTATTTCTTCAACAATATTTTTAAATTGCAAAATATATTGGTCAATTATTTGTTCAAATTTATTTTTAATTTCTTCATTAGATAAAGCTACTAATAATATCTGATTTTTAAAAGCTGAATAATGTTTATCATATCTATTTAACTTTATAAAACTAATTCCTTTATTTAGCAACTCATCTTTTAAAGGTTTTGTATAATCTAATTTAAAAATTAATATTTTTTCTTTTAAATAAATATAATCGATAAGTTCAATTAAAAGTTTTTCTTTATCTTCATAAACTTTAGAAATATTTTCTTCATCTGCTCCACTTATTTGAGCTAATTGTTCAATCCCAAAATTATTGTAACCAATTTCACCAATAAGTTGATAAAAAGATTCTAATATTTTTTTGTTTTCAGACATATAAATCCCTCCATTTTGCTTTATTAAAACTCTCCTTTATGATAAACTCTATTTAATCTAGGAGGTTTTATGAAAATTAATATTGTAGATGTTCAAAATATGTTATCTAATCAAGATTATTTAGAATTTGATAAACTTTTAACTAAAATGTATACTGAGCAAAATAATAATAACAAAATTCTTATATTAAAAGAAGCTGAGCTTATAAAAACTCTAATTACTTTTGATGATATTGAAGAATGGAAAAAACGTATGGTTCAAATTTATGGACTTCATGGTTTTATCTAGTCTTAATTTTATATACTAAAAATATTTATTTTTCTTTTTTTATTTGTTAAAAAAAGCTGGTTATTTTTCTAACCAGCTTAATCAAATACAGTTTCTTTTTCACTTCCATGTAATTCAAACATTAACTTAACTTGATTTACAGTATTTCTTGTAAGTGATAATTCTGGAAGTTCATCTATTCCAAAAAATTTCACATCACTAGTTTCCATACCCCCAAGTCCTTCTCCACCCACAATTTTACATTGGAAGAAAAGTTTATAAATATGATAAATATCTTTTGGATGTCCATGGCACTCTTTATCAAGCAAAGCTAAAAGCTTCTCAACTTCTACCTCATATCCCGCTTCTTCTCTTACTTCTTTCTTAGCCATATCTGAAGGACTAAATCCCACATCACACCAACCACCTGGTAATGACCACTTATTATCTATTTTTTCTCTAACAAGTAGTATTTTAGAATCTTGCATAATTACAGCTCTAACATCTACTTTTGGAGTTTGATAACCCTTTTCCCCTTGAAAAAGTTCTCTTATTTTTTCAACAGGTTCATCGCTCAAAATATTTAGCATATTAAAAGATATTTCTCTTAACTCCTCATATCTTTCAATATCATAGGGATTCTCACAATATGTTAAACCACTTTGTGCAAGAGCTTGTACTCTTTTTACATAAGATAAAATATCCATAATTCTCCTTATACTGCTACTTCAAATTTTATAACAGGGTCAGGTTCATACCCTTCTACCGTAATATCATCAAATCCCAATTCATCAAAGGCTTTATCTGCAATATTTAGTTTAGGAAGTTCTCTTGGAGTTCTTTTTAATTGCTCTTTTAACCCTTCCACATGATTTTCATACACATGACAGTCAATAATTGTATGTGCAAACTCTCCCGGTTCAAATCCAGTTTCCTTTGCTATCATCATTGTTAACAAAGAATAACAAGCTAGATTAAATGGTATTCCAAGTGCTACATCTCCACTTCTTTGAGTCAGATGACAATTAAGTTTATTTCCCATAACATTGAATGCAAATGTATAATGACATGGTGGTAATTTACTTATACTTGCATTTGCAGGGTTCCACGCAAGAACAATTAATCTTCTCAAATTCGGATGATTTGGATTTTTTTTAATTTCTTTTAGAGAATCAATAATATATTGAATTTGGTCAAAGACTAACTGCCCATTCTCATCTCTCTTAGTCCATTTTTCTCTATCCCAAGCTTCGCCATCTAGTCCAACTTCAGGTACTGGATATCTTCTCCAGAATCTTCCATATGCAGTTTCAAGACGTCCTTCGCTATCAGCCCATGCATCCCATATTTTAGTTTTTGTTCTAAGCTCTTTTATATGCTCATCTCCACTTAAATACCAAAAAAGTTCATGTAACATTGAATTAAAAAATACTTTTTTTGTTGTCAACATTGGATAACCTTCTTGTAAATTTACTTTGTAAAAATAAGAAAATGTACTCAATGTTGCTGTTCCCGTTCTATTCTCTTTTCTCTCTCCATTTTCTAGAACATACTTAACCATATCTAAATACTGTTTCATTTTCATCCCCTTTATTTTACATTTTCATTTTGAGTATAAAAAAACAAGTCACTTTCAAAATATTTTTTTATAAATTCTAAAAACTTATCATTGAAATCTTCATCTTCACTTATTACTTCTATGTCATCCAAATTAATTTTATGTACTTTTAAAACATTTTTATTTATTAAATATTCTAACATTTTTTCATAAAATTCAGATATATCCCTCTTCATCCAAAACATCATTTGGTACAAGTCCCCTTGACCATTCTGGAAATATCATCATGCTTAAATAACTTTCTTCATCTTCATCTATAAGTCCTAATCTAATACATTCAGAAAAAACTACAGCTACTAAAATATTTGATGAATGAGATGCTAGTTTTAGAGTTAATCCATCTTCTAAAGGAAACTCTTCTCCATTCAGATAACCTTCTAAATCCATATAAGTAAGATAATCTCCCTCTGTATCCAAATTAAAATACCCTATTTGACCTTTATAATTAATTTCAAACTTTGCTTTCCAAGAGTTTTTTTCAATTTTTTCTTTAACATTTGACCAGTTAGTTGTCCATTCATTATATGAATTATCAATGAATTTTTTAAACTCATTATACGAACTATCTATAAGTTCTATTTCTTTTAATTTTATCTCCATATCTCCTCCTTAAATACAGATTATAGCATTTTTTTTTCAAAATTTATAGAAAAAAAGATGAAGTATTTAACCTCATCTTTCATCAATTTATATAGCCGTAATTGTATCAATATTTATATTGATTTCTTCATTATTGTTTTTATTGAAAAAAAACAACAAACTATCAAAACTTTCTTGTTCTAGCTCAAAAAATTCTCCAGAATACATCAAATAGTTTTTCCCTTTATATTTAAAGTCTTTTTTACTAACTATTTTTATTTTAAACTCTTTTTCTGCTAACTCTTCTATTTTTATTTTTATAGGAATAATATCATTTAAATCAATATGATTGTTAATTATAAACGCTAGGCCACCTAGACTCATATCAAAGCTAATACTAGGAATTACATGTGAATCTAAAAAAATATCTAATGCAACATTAATATCATATCTTGTATGTTGTCTTCTTAGAATTTTATCTATTTCATTTGGATATTCTATTGTAACTATTTTATCCAAAATATCATAATATATTACTGATGATTTAAATAAAAACAACTCCTTATCATGTGGTATAAGAACTTCTAATTCTTTATTTCTTTTGTAGTAAATATTTTTATTTTCATCAATTAATTGTAATTTAATTTTTCTACTTTCTTTTTCAAGTTCAATTATTTTAGCAATATGTTCTTCAAAATTTTCGGAGTTTTTTAAAATAAGATAGTTTTCAATTTTTTGAAACATGATATTCACCCTCTCGCTAGTACTACTTTAATATATCTTAGTATATTTTTTAACATAAACAAACTTTTTTTTATTTTTTTCTTGCAAGTCCCTAATAATCTTAGTATATTTATTTAAGGAAGTAACTAAAGTGGAGGTATTATGAACAAAACTATCATCCTTGAAATGGCAACAAAAGCAGGGAAAATTATGCTTGAAAATGGTGCTGAAACCGATATGGTAGAAGAAACTATTAAAATTATTGGAAACAATTTTGGATTTGAAATAAACTCTTATGCTACTCTTACTGGAATAATTTCAACTATAAAAGGTGAAGATAATAATTTCATCACAAATACTCTTCGAATTAGTAAAAGAACAATGGATTTGAATAAAATTCATGAAATCCACAAATTAGGTAAAAACATTAAAAAATATAATCTTGAAACAATTAAAAATAAAATTGAACTAATTGAAAATGACAAAGGATACGGCTTCAAAACTAATTTATTTGCTTATGCTTTTGCAGCAGGTTCATTTACTTTATTATTTGGTGGCTTACCCAAAGATTTTTTAGGAAGTTCCGTCATTGGTGTAGTGATTTATCTTTATTTCAAATCACTTTCTTCTTTTGATATTAATAAATTTTTTATAAATGGTTTAGGAAGCTCTATTATTACTTTCTTTGGATTATTTATGTATAAGTTCTCTTTAATTTCTTCCATGGATACTGTAATTATAGGTTCCATGATGCTCCTAGTCCCTGGTATGGCTATTACTAATGCAGTAAGAGACATCATCAACGGCGACCTTATGGCAGGAATGGCAAGAGGTTTAGAAGCATTCTTTATTGCAACTTCCCTTGCTGTTGGCTCTGGATTTATACTAACGATATTTTAATGGTTCTTATTTTAGACATCAACTTAAGGAGGCACATGTGATAACTCAATTTATGTATGCTTGGCTTGCAACATATTGCTTTTCAATTATTTTTAATGTTAAGGGAAACAAATTAATCTTTTCTGCATTTGGTGGTGGAATTGCTTGGATATTTTATTATATTTCTACTAGTCATTACAGTTCAGGAATAAGTTTTTTTATTGCGACTTTTGTTTTAACTATATATTCCGAAATAGTTTCAAGATACCTAAAAACTGTTGTTACTTCTATTTTAATTCCCGGACTCATTCCTCTTGTTCCAGGAAGTGGTATTTATCATACTATGCTCTCAATTATTGAAAAAAAACCTATGGAAGCTTTTTTCAAAGGAATTGATACCCTAAATATTGCCGGCGCTATTGCATTAGGTATCATTGTAATTTCTTCTACTGTAAAAATATTTAAAGATATAAAAAAAAGAAGCAATTAAACTTAATGAGATTTACTTTTTTTGTAAACTCCTGTATACTTAGTTCAGTATCTTAAAACTCTAAGAACTATAAAATATAAAATTTAAAGGAGTAACTATGCCATTTTTACTAGAAATTTTGGATTTTTTTAAGAATCAAAAGAATAAAATTGATGATGTACTAAAAAAAGATTTTGAGAAAAAGACTCTTATCTTCGCTACTGCTTATGGAATAACCCTTTGGGCTCAAATGTTAAAAAGTGCTGGAGCTGGAGATAATTTAGGATTTTGGGGATTATTTATTGGAATCTTAATTACTGGTTCTTTAGTTGGATTAGCAATATTTTATTTTTTCTCTTTTATTTTATCAAGAATCATTGAAATATTTGGAATAAAATTTAGCTATAAATCATGCCAGAAAGTTTATGTTTGGTGTCTCTCACCATTTATTATTTCTGCAATACTTATTTTGATTGAATTTGCCATTGGAGGCTCTAATATATACACAAAAGCTTTTATATCATCGCCTTCTAACTCTGGCTTTATAGCTTCATTTATATCAATATTACTTTTTATTAACACCTTTATTTCTATTTTTTTTATAGTTACTTTAACAAAAGTACTAAGTTATGTTTTAAAAATTAAATGGTGGAAGACATTACTTATTATGTTTATCAGTGCTATGATTACAATGCTTCCATTATTTTTATTGAAATTTTAAAAGACTGGTTTCCCAGTCTTTTTTAGTTATATAATATTTAGTGTTTAAACTCTTTCATTTCTTTTTTCAACTCAAAAAATTCTTCATCTAAAGTACTAAGTGCTGACTCACATCGCCTAATTGAAATCAAGTCTTCTTCTACATAAGCAGTTTCCAATTTTTGTTCAATATCATGCATAACATCTTCACAATATTGAAAATCTCTTTCCACTTCTTTTTCATGCTTATTAGCTGTTTTTAATACTCTCTTTTCTCCTTTTCTCATTTCAGACAATTTTTCTTTAATTTGAAAATATTCATTATCTAATGTTTCTAAGGCAGATTCGCATCTTTTCATTTCTATAACATCTTCATCCAAATAAGCATGTTCCAATTTATCTTCCATTTCATGCATAACATTACTACAAAGCTTCATATCTTTAACAAGGTTTTTTTCTATATCTTTTACTCTTTCCATATATATCACCTCATTTATATAATATTACTAAAAAAGTTATTTTTCAACAGTTTAAGTAAAAATATAATACATAAATTATAATTAATTTTTTTATTTTTAAGTGCTAACTTATTTGTTATCAATAAATTTATTAGTAATAAATATACCTACTAAACACAGTATCACTATTGGATAAAATACATAAGTGTAAGTTCCAAATGTATCTCTAATATAACCACCAATTAATCCTTGTGCTAAAGCTCCTATTCCATATGCAGTAAATAAAAATCCATAGTTTTGTGTAGAATATTCTCTTCCAAATAGATTAATGTTTGCAGCTGGAACTATTGAAAGCCATCCTCCTAAATTCAAAAAGAATAATATAAAACTCACTATAAAAATGACTGTATTTTCTGGCTTTATTATTTGTAATAATGATGATATAGCAATCAATGTATATGACAAATATATTGTTTTCTTCGTACCAATTTTATCAACTAAGCTACCAAAAATCGGTCTTCCAATTCCATTAAATATAGCAAATACTGAAAGTAATATAGTTGCTGTCTCTCTTTTCAACCCTACTGTCTCTTGTGCATATATACTTGCAATACCAACCATTGTAAGTCCTACAAAAGTTCCTATTACAAAACAAGCCCATAAAGCATAAAAACTTTTAGTTTTTAACATCTCTTTCGTAGTAAACTCAACTTCATCTTTTGAAATTTTATGCAATTCAATTTTTTCTTTTGGGAATTGAAATAATAATGAAAGCAAGCCTAGTACTACTGCAAACGCAAATCCCATATCTTTAAAAGCTTGGAATACTCCTGATTTATTTATTAAAGCATTAGCTATAGGTGCTGATATTAGTGGAGAAATTCCAAATCCCATAAGAGTTATACCAACTGCTAACCCCTTTCTATGTGGAAATCCCATAAGAGTTATACCAACTGCTAACCCCTTTCTATGTGG